>ERZ808242.879-NODE-879-length-19539-cov-4.701396_pt1 | contig 19539 bp, 15 predicted proteins | sample MGYA00521244_ERZ808242 | MGnify/ENA primary metagenome ERZ808242 (study PRJEB31516, sample SAMN03275573) | gut metagenome | biome: mammalia-associated habitat; material: feces | host: Papio cynocephalus | place: Kenya | collected 2012-07-27 ... | reverse complement strand
ATATCCTTGACGGATTTTTTCGATAAAAATAGATAGGGAACCCATTTTGTCGCGCTTGCCTGCTCGGCTGAAATAACCAGCATGTTTTTAAGCGATTCGCTCGGTCCGTGGGTTATCATAATGCACGCTGTAATAACCGTGATAAGTAGCGCTGCAAGAGCCGTTCCGAGACTTAAAAGAATTCTGCCGATAACTCTTTTTAAGGTGAGCTTTTCAGGCTCCTTAGAAAATTTTTCCATAAGCTTTTTTCTCCTGTCAGTAAATACCCAACAGTTCTGAATTCTGTAGCTTATAAAGAAAAGAACGGTATCCACTATCATTTTTAATATTGTGCAAGCAAAAGACCCTGCTGTAAAAATACTTTTAAGAATAGTTACAATAAGTGCCGAAACAAGCATCTGAGGGACTGCGAGCGCATAGTACTTTAAAAACGAATTCTGATTTTTTTCAGCTCCGAATACCTTTTGTTTGTTAATAATGTAATTTGTAAAGGAAGAAACAGCCCTTGCAAGCACCGTCGCCGCAAGAACGGTCGCAGTGCCGAGCGAGGGGGATAAAGCTCTGCTTAAAATATAGAATAAAACAATGTCGATAACAGTCGAAATCGCGGAGCTCATAAAAAACGATAAAATAAAATGATAGATTCTGACAGAATCCCTTATCGGTCTGAAATGGGAGGACGCATTTTCCTCAAGATAAACCGTGCTTATTTTAACCTCTTTAAAGTTTATTCCTTTTCGGCTTAAAACAAGGAGCATATTTGTCTCGTATTCAAATCTTTCGCCCTTGATTTTTATAAGCTCGCTTAAAACCGAGCGGGGGAATGCCCTAAGCCCCGTCTGAGTGTCGGATACCGAAATTCCGCAAAGAGCTTTAAATACAAGCGAGGTTGTTTTGTTGCCGAAGCTGCTTCTTTTCGGCACATCTTTTCCCGAGAAATCTCTGCAGCCGAGAATAACAGCTTCGCTGTTTTTTTCGAGTGCCTCGGCGCATTTCAGCGCGTCCTCAGGCGTGTGCTGACCGTCTCCGTCAACCGTTATAACACCCTCAGCGTCGGGAATATTTTCAAGTATGTAATTAAAAGCGGTTTTAAGCGCGGCGCCTTTTCCTAAATTTGTTTTATGGGTTAAAACAGTTATGCTTTCATTCTCTTTAGGAAAATAAATTTTATGCCCGCTGTCGCTTCCGTCGTCAACAAGAAGAATGTGCCTAAATCCGATTTTCAGCATTCCCTCAACGGTATTTTTAAGCTTCTTATCGGGATTCAGCGAGGGAATAACTATATAAATATTATCCTGCATAAAATAATCTCTCCTTGTTTCAAACGCACTAATTTACATTTTATAGTTATATTGCCGCAATATCAAGTAAAAATTTTGTAATAAAATGCCGCATTAAATGAAATGCGGCTGAGTCTGTAGGTTTATTTTTTAAAGCTTTTCAAAAAGATTGTCTATGGATTCGTCGCTTTCAAAGTCGATTTCGCAGGGCTTTTTGTAAAGCGACCAGCGCTCGGTGTGCTCAGTCTCCTGCGCCGTTTCGACAACTTTTAACTCGCTTAAGGATTCGATTTCCAAAAAGCCCTCGTTTGTATAGGTCTCAAAGGAGCAGTTGTTGTCGGGATATGTTCCGTCGGGATGGTTTGTCTCAAAGCTTTTTGAGAAAATGTCGCCGCCGAGAACATAGTAAACCGTTCCGCAGTTAAGGTCAAAGCCGAGCTTTAATGAATCGGTGTTATTCGGATTTTGCTTTAAGGTAACATATTTTCTGCCGAAATAAAGCCTTTCGTCGTTAAGCTTTGTGTAGGGCCAAACGGAAATGTTTCTGTTTGCAAGAAGCCCCGTGTTGTTAGTGTTCATCGGAACAATAAGCGTTCCGTTTTTAGCGGAAACCGTAAGTCCCCATACAGCAAAGCGCTTAGCTTCCTCGCCTATGTTCTTAACGCGCATTTTAACTAACATATTAGCGTCGTCATCGTCCATAACAAGCTCTAAGGTAACCTTTATTCCGATTGCTCTTTGCTCCTTAGGCGAGAATACCGCTCCGTTTTCGGTAACCTCATATTCAACCTTTGAATCGTCGGGATAATAGGTCTCGGGATAGCTTTCGGGCGAAAGCCAGATACGGTGTCCGCCGAAGTTGTTCCATGCCTTGCCCTTGCCGAATAAAGCCTCGTATTTTTCGTCGGTTTTCGGCTCGAAATTAGAGGTGTCGTCATTCATAAAATTCTGACCGTCTAAGTATCCGAAGCGGATAATTCTCGGTCCTACATCTAAGGTGACATAAGCGCTTATCACTCCGTTTGACAGACTTAAAACCCTTCCGTAATTTTTGTAGCTTTCAAGCTCTTCAATTTTAATCATTTTTATTCTCCCTTGTAAATTTTATATTTATATTCAAGTCCGCATTCATGCGGATTTTTGAATGTAAGCGCGTAAAGGTCGGCGGCTTTCGCTTCAAGACCGAATACCTTTTTGCAGTTTCTGTTAAGCTTTTCGATATCGGCGGCTTTTGAAAGCACGGGACAGTCGGGCTTTTCCTCAAAAGGCTTTTTAACGGTTTTTTCGTTAAAGCCGAGTATCCTTAAATACGGCGGCTCCTTTAAAAAGAACTCATTGTCAAGCCCTAAAAACGCCGATAATATAAGCCTTCTTATCCGAGCTAAGGTGTATCTTTTGCTTTTAAGATTTCCCGTAAGCTCGCTTATTGTCCCCGATTTTTTAACAGCGGCAAAAAATAATCTGTCAAGCCCCTCTGAAATATCGGGGAGAGCCGAAAAATAATCGGCGTCCTTTTCTCTTAAAACCGCCAAAATCGCTCTTTCAAGCAGTCTTTCGTCTGCAAAAGGCGTGCTTAATAAGAAATGCGAGCTTTCGGGCATTGCGGCTTTTGCGGAATTTATATCGCCGGAAATTATTAAATCCCTTATCTGAGAGCCGCTTTTAAATTCGTGCTCTGTTTTTTCGTCATGGTTTGCACCGAATCTTTTAATACATTCAAATTTTAAATCATATCCCGATTTTTTTGCGGCTATAATATATTCGATTCCTAAATTATCATTCGGATTTGATAAAAGCTTAAAATCCGCTCCGAGAGCCTTTGCGGCATTTTCCCTCGCTTTTGCAAAGGTCACGCCCTTTTTTAATTCCGATTTAACTAAGAAATTAAAATCCTCGCTTAAAAGTATTTCTGAGGTAAGATAAAGCCTTTCTATATCTGCGCTTTCGCTCCCGAAAACGATTTTTTTGCACCCCGCTCTTTTTAGCTGGGTTACGGCGCCTAAGGCAAAATTCTGCGCTGTAGACATCGCCCAAGAAACGGGTAGCTCCAAAACAATGTCCGCACCCGAATCTATAGCCGCTTTTGCCCGAAGCGCTTTCGGATAAATCGCAATACTGCCTCGCTGAACGAAATTTCCGCTCATTGCAATAACGGCGGTATCTCCCGAATTTTTTACATGGTCGATTATAAATTTGTGTCCCAAATGCAGGGGATTGAATTCCGCAATTATACCCGTTCTCAGAAAGTTCACCGCTTTTAATAAAATGTACTTGAAAAATAGAGTAAAATACTATATTATATATATTAGTCTATCATAATCTTATGAACTTTTCAACAATTATTAACGGGGGATTTGTAAATGAAAATATTTGTAGTTAATGCAGGAAGCTCTTCGCTTAAATATCAGCTTATTGATATGGAAAACGAACAGGTTTTGGCTAAGGGCCTTTGCGAAAGAATAGGCGTAACCGGCGCTATTTCCCATAAGGCGGCGGACGGCAGGACTTATTCCGCCGATACACCGATGCCCACCCACAGCGAGGCATTTGAAGCAGTTGTTTATGCAATGACAAAGAGCGAGGCTAAGGTTATTGATTCGTTTGATGAGATTTCCGCTATCGGTCACCGTATAGTTCAGGGCGGTGCGATTTTTAAAGGCTCCTGCGTTGTAACCGATAAGGTTATCGAGCAGATTTCGGAGCTCGGAGCTATGGCTCCTCTTCATAATCCCGCTCATGTTCTTGCGATTAAGGCTTGCCTTAAAACCTTCGGAGATAAAATTCCGCAGGTAGTTGTTTTTGATACATCCTTTCATCAGACAATGCCTGCCAAGGCTTATATGTACGCACTCCCTTATGAATACTATGAGAAGTACGGCGTAAGGAAATACGGCGCTCACGGTACCTCTCATCATTTTGTTTCCGACCGTGCCGCGGCGTTAATGGGCAAGGATAAAAAAGACCTTAAGATTATCACCTGCCACCTCGGAAACGGCTGTTCGATTACTGCTGTTAAGGACGGCGTTTGCGTCGATACCTCTATGGGCTTTACTCCGCTTGACGGATTTATGATGGGTACACGTTCGGGCTCTCTCGATCCTTCGGCTCTTACATATATTGCGGAAAAAGAAAACCTTTCTCCTGCCGATATAAATACAATTTGCAATAAAAAATCGGGCGTATTCGGAATTTCCGGCGTGTCAAACGATAACCGCGATGTTGCGGCTGCCGCGGAAAAAGGAAATGAGCGTGCGGCTCTTGCAATCGAAATGCAGCGCTATCAGATTCTTAAATTTGTCGGCTCCTATGTTGCCGCTATGAACGGCGTAGATGTTATCGCGTTTACGGGCGGAATAGGTGAAAACGACCCCGAGCTTCGCGAATATGTCTGCGAAAATCTTTCCTTCCTCGGAGTTAAAATTGATTCGGATAAGAATAAGCTTCGCGGCAGTGAGGTTAAGATTTCAACAGACGAAAGCAAGGTTGCGGTTTATGTAATTCCTACTAATGAAGAGCTTGCAATCGCCCGCGACACATTAAGCAAAGTCGACGAGTTCAAACCCGCCTGAAACAGAGTAATTTCGGCATTTTTCGGCTTCTCGTCATAGCAAGGCGACAGCCTTGCGTCTTCCTCCGCACCAAAAACTCCTCGAAATTCTTTCCGTTTCAGGTCGGAGAATTTTAAGGTGGAAAATTTTTGGACTGTGCGAGGCAAAAACGCAGTTAATCCTGTCGGATTAACGAGTATTTTAACAAAGCAAATACGGAAATTTGACCCTTAAAATCGGGTTCGAACTTGTCGGCTTTGCTTAAACTTACTTCAAAATAATTTTAAAGATAATTTTAAAGGTGATTTTATGAACTGTAAAGAGTTAAAGGAAAAAATATCCTCAGGCGCTTTTGATAAAACCTTCGAAATGCTTTACGGTGCGGATAATACCGCAAAGGCAAGATATTCAAAAGCTGTTGACGAGTTTTGTAAGCTTTACGGCGACAGAGAAAATTTAAGACTGTTTTCAGCCCCGGGAAGAACCGAAATCGGCGGCAATCATACAGACCATCAGCACGGCGCCGTTATCGCAGCAAGCGTTGACCTTGATGTAATTGCCGTAGTTTCCGAAAATAAGGACGGTAAGGTTCGCATTAAGTCCGAGGGATATCCCGAGGATGTTATTGATATAAACGATTTGGAAGTAAAAAAAGAGCAGTTCGGAAAAGCGGCGGCGCTTATCAGAGGCGTGCTTGCAAAATTCTCCGAGGCGGGCTTTAAGCTTTCGGGGTTTGACGCTTATACGACTTCCAATGTTTTAAAGGGCTCGGGACTTTCTTCTTCCGCCGCGTTTGAGGTTTTGGTTTCTAATATCGTAAACGGACTTTTCTGTGATAATAAGGTTGACGCGGTAACGATAGCTAAATATTCCCAGTTTTCCGAAAATGTTTATTTCGGAAAGCCGAGCGGACTTCTTGACCAGATGGCAAGCTCGGTAGGCGGATTTACATTTGCCGACTTTAATGACCCGTCCGACCCTAAGGTTGAAAAAATAGATTTTGATATCGACGATACGCCTTATCAGCTCTGCGTTGTCGATACAGGCGGAAATCATTCGGATCTGACGCAGGATTATGCCGATATCACCGTCGAGTGCAGGGAAATAAGCAATGCTTTGGGGGTTGATTTCCTCCGTGACGCCGACCGCAGTCTTTTTGTTTCAAAAATGAAAGAATTAAGAGAAAAATTCGGCGACAGGGCAGTTCTTCGCGCCATTCATTTCTTTAATGAAAACGATAGGGTTTTTGAGCAGGAAAAAGCCCTTAAGGAAAACAATATCGAAGAATTTATAAGGCTTGTTGACGAATCGGGCGAATCTTCATATAAGTGCCTGCAAAATCTTTTCCCCGTATCAAATGCCAAGGAACAGGGACTTTCCCTTGCGGTAGTTCTTTCAAAGCAGTTCTTAAACGGAAAAGGTACCGCCAGAGTTCACGGCGGCGGCTTTGCGGGAACTATTCAGTGCTATGTTCCTAAAGATAGATTCAAGGAATATAAGGAAATGATTGAATCCGTTTTCGGAGAAAACTCCTGCGTTCCGCTGAAAATCCGTCCCGTCGGCGGTTATGAAATAAAATAAACAATAATAAAATGCCATCTGCTTAAAAAATTTTAAGCAGATGGCATTTTTGCGCTTAATTTGCGTATTTTTTTACAATGAAATCCATTTTCACCTTGTATCTTCCGAGGTTATAACCTTTAAAAGGTTGTAATTATAATCGGTTATTATTAAATCGGCGTCATAGCCTTCTTCGATTTTTCCTTTTTTAATGCCTAAGTATTCGGCGGGAGTTTTAGAAGCGGCGGAAAAAGCGTCCTTTTCATCAATTCCGAATTCTATGGCTTTTTTAACGCAATCAAGTAAAAAAGATGTGCTTCCCGCAATGTGTCCGTCAGGGGTGTAAGCCCTTTTGTCCTTAACGGTTATCTTCTGCCCGCCGAAAAGGTATTCTCCGTCATCGGAGCCTGTCGCCGCGAGACTGTCGCTTATAAGTATTACTCTGTCGCTTGTGAAAACCTTAAATAGGAAATTCACCATAAGCCTGCTTACATGAAATCCGTCGCTGATAAGCTGAACATAGGCTTTCTTTTCAAATGCCGCGTCAAGTAATGTCTTGCCGCGGTGGTGAGGCTCGGGCATTGCGTTAAAGGTGTGGGTTACACAGTCCGCACCCGAATTAAAGGCATTTAAAGCAGTGCCGTAATCCGCCGCCGTATGGCCTACTGCCACCTTAGTTTTGCATTTTTTTATAAATTCTTCGCTGTTTTCAAGCTCGGGAGCAATCACAACAAGCGCGGTGTTTTCGAGCGAATTGTACCAGTCTATATCGGGAGCGGAAAGATAATCGGTGTTCTGCGCTCCGCATTTTTCTCGGCTTACAAAAGGACCCTCAATATGATACCCTAAAAAATGCGCTCCGTCCGCAGTGTCGGGAATATTTGAACAAATTCTTTTTATATCGCTTTTCGGCATCGTCATGGTAGTGGGGCAAAAAGAAGTCGTACCGTGGCTTTTAAGTATTTTTGATATGTAAGAAGCCTTTCCTTCCATAACATCCGCTCCGCCGCAGCCGTGCGTGTGAATGTCGATAAGTCCGGGGAAAACCTTTGAGCCGTTAGCATCAAAAACATTTTCGCTTTTAAGCCTATTTGAGATTTTTTCGATTTTTCCGTCTTTTAAAAGAATGTCCTTAAGCTCACCGAAAACATTTGCATTTTTAATCAGCAGCTCCATAATATGCCTCCTCGTCGCATATAAGAACGGTGTTTCGGTGAGCCTTAAGCACCGTTGCGGGCACCTCGGTGGTTATCTCGTTGTCAAGCAGTCTTTTAACAGCCTCGTGCTTTTCAACACCGTTTGCCATTATTATAATACTTCCTGCCGAAAGTATAGTTCCCACACCCATTGTTATCGCTTTTTTCGGAACCTTGTCCTCGCTGTCGAAAAATCTTGAGTTCGCTTCTATCGTGCTTTTTGTAAGACTTACAACATGCGTTCTGCACTTAAGGCTTTTTGCAGGCTCGTTAAAGCCGATGTGTCCGTTTCTGCCGATTCCTAAAAGCTGAAGATCGATTCCGCCGCTTTCCTCAATCATTTTTTCGAAATTCTCGCATTCAGCATCTAAATCCTCGCACTCGCCGTTTAGTAAATGTGTGTTTTCTCTTTTAATATTTATTTTTGAGAAAAGATTTTCTTCCATAAATGTGTGATAGCTTTGCGGATCGTCATTTTTAATCGGATAGTATTCGTCAAGATTATAAGTCTTGACCTTTGAAAAATCAAGCTGAGCTTCAATAAGCTTTTTGTAAAGCCCTTTCGGAGTCGACCCCGTCGCCAAGCCCAAAACACAGTCGGGCTTTAAAATAATCTGTGCTTTGACAATAGCCGCCGCCTTTTCCGATATTTCTTCATAATCCTTGCAAAGTATAACTCTCATTTTCCTGTCTCCCACTTACACTATTGACTTTATTTTTCTATAATTATATAATGAATTTAGTATAAAATGGTATTGAGTTCTTGAACTATTGTACGCATTTTAAAGGAGATGATATTACGGCAAATTATGAATTTCATTCGATTTCGAATTCGGAGCTTCCTTTTATATTTCATAAGGACGATGTTTTTGATTATACATACAGCTATTCGAATTGGCATAAAAATATTGAAATCCTTTATGCGGTTTCGGGAAGCGGAGAGGTGCTGATGAATTTCTCTCCTTATAAGTTATCCGAGGGCGAAATTGCGGTTATAAACAGCGATGTAATTCACTCTACAAGAACCGACGGACGCTTAACTTATTATTGCCTTATTATCGACGACAGCTTTTTAAAGCTTTTCGGTCTCGACTCCCAAAGCATTGATTTTAAAAAGATTATAAAAGACAGCGGACTTTCAGAGCTTTTTTTAAATATCGTAAACGCATTTAAGAATAAAGAGGGCTATTATGAGTTTTCGGTCAAATACAGTGTAACGGAATTTTTGTACAGCCTCGTTATGTGTTATTCAAAGCCTGCTTTAAAGAGCGCGGAAAACGGGAATATAGAAATTTTAAAAAGTACTATCCGGTATATAAAAAAGAATATGAAAAATAAAATATCCGTGCAGGAGCTTGCCGATAATGTCGGATATTCAAGATCGTATTTTTTACAGGAATTTAAAAAAATAACCGGAAGCACCGTTACGGAATATATAAATCTTCAAAGATGTAAGCTTGCAAGAGAGCTTATCGCAGGCGGAGTGCCGATAAATTCTGCCGCTCTTGAAAGCGGCTTTAAAAGCGCTTCTTATTTTACAAGAACCTATAAAAAGCAGTTCGGCTTTTCTCCGAGCGAAAAATAAAAATCCGAGCATCTTTGATACTCGGATTTTTTCTTATAATGCTTTTGAATTGATCTCAATTAAAATCTTTTCCTTGAATTCCTCTAAGGACATGGTTCCAAGCTCCTTGTCCTCGCCCCTTCTGCGGACGGAAACTGTTCCGCTTTCCGCCTCCTTGTCGCCGACAACAAGCATATAAGGAATTTTCTGGAGCCTTGCTTCTCTTATCTTGTAGCCGATTTTTTCGTTTCTTAAATCGCTTTCGGCTCTGATACCGAGAGCGTCAAGCTCAGCCTTAATTTTATCCGCATATTCTGCGTGCCTGTCGGCTATCGGGAGAATTTCAACCTGTACGGGCGCGAGCCAAACGGGGAATGCGCCTGCAAAATGCTCGGTGATAACTCCGATAAAGCGCTCGATTGAACCGAATACAACTCGGTGAATCATAACGGGGCAGTGCTTTTCTCCGTCAGAACCGGTATATTCAAGTCCGAATCTTCCGGGGAGCTGGTAGTCAAGCTGAATTGTTCCGCACTGCCAAGTTCGGCCTAAGCTGTCCTTAATGTGGAAGTCAAGCTTCGGTCCGTAAAAGGCTCCGTCGCCCTCGTTTATAATATATGTCTTGCCGACTCCCGTAATAGCGTCCGCAAGAGCCTTTGTCGCAATATCCCAGTCCTCTTTTGAGCCTATGTGGTCCTCAGGCATTGTTGAAAGCTCAATTTCATAGGGAAGTCCGAAAAGACTGTAAACCTCGTCAAACAGCTGAGCAATTCTTACAACCTCGTCCTTTATCTGCTCGGGAGCAAGCAGAATGTGCGCGTCGTCCTGAGTAAAGCAGCGCACCCTGAAAAGTCCGTGCAGAGCGCCCGATAATTCGTTGCGGTGAACCTTTCCGAGCTCTCCGTAGCGCAGAGGAAGCTCCTTATATGAATGAGGCTCAAGCTCGTAAACAAGAATGCTTCCGGGGCAGTTCATCGGCTTTATCGCAAAATCCTCATCGTCGATAACGGTTGTATACATATCGTCATGATAGTGGTCCCAGTGACCCGAGGTTTCCCATAAAGAGCGGCGCATTATCTGAGGAGTTGAGATTTCAAGATAATCCCATTTCTTGTGAACCTCTCTCCAGTAGCTGATAAGCGTGTTTCTGAGCACCATTCCCTTAGGCAGGAAGAAGGGCATTCCGGGGGCTTCATCGCGAAGAGCGAAAAGTCCTAATTCTTTTCCGAGCTTTCTATGGTCGCGCTTTTTGGCTTCTTCAATCATTAAAAGATATTCTTCAAGCTCGCTTTGCTTTGGAAATGCCGTTCCGTAAACACGGCAGAGCATTTTGTTGTTTGAGTCGCCGTGCCAGTAAGCGCCGGTAGCCGAGGTAAGCTTGAATGCCTTGACCTGACCTGTACTCATAAGGTGCGCGCCTGCGCAAAGGTCGGTAAATTCGCCCTGAGAATAAAAGCTTATCTCCTCGCCCTCGGTAAGATTTTCAACAAGCTCGATTTTGTAAGGCTCGCCCTTTTCTTCAAAGAATTTTACAGCCTCGTCCTTAGACATCGTAAATCTTTCAAGCTTAAGGTCCTCTTTAACGATTTTTTTCATTTCGGCTTCGATTTTTTCAAGGTCCTCTGTTGTAAAGCTTTCCTCAACATCGAAATCATAATAAAATCCGTCGTCAACCGCAGGTCCTATTGTAAGCTTAGCCTGAGGATACAGGCGCTTAACCGCCTGCGCCATAATATGAGACGCGGTGTGGCGGAATGTCCACCTGCCGTATTCATCGTCAAATGTGAGAATTTCGAGCGAGTCCCCGTCTTTAAGCGCGGTGCGCAGATCCTTGTTCTCGCCGTTGATTTTCGCAGCGCATGCTCTTCTTGCAAGTCCCGCGCTGATTGCGGCGGCTGCGTCATAAGCACATGCGCCGTCGTCTAATGCGATTTTTGAATTGTCCTTTAAAACAACATCTATCATTTTTTAACCCTCCTGTAAAACTAAAAAAACTCCGCCTCTGATAAAATCAGGGACGAAGCAAAATTTAAAAAAAGCTCCGCGGTTCCACCCGCATTCCGCTTTAAATTCAAAGCGGCACTTAAAATCCTTTAACGCAGGATAATCCGTCCGCGTTTTTTACCCGCGGCGCTCAAAGGGCGGTAAGACACCGAGACATTCATGCGGCACTTTCAGCTTTTATGCCGCTCTCTTTAAATCATGTATAATTCGGCTCTTTTCCTTATCATAGCTTTATATTTATAATACGCTTATGTTTTATTTTTGTCAAGAAAAACATATTTATTTAAAAAATTTTTAAAAATTTCTTATTGACTATGTAAAAAAATAGCTGTATTATTTTTATATATTGTATTGGAGGTAGAAAAAATGTTTAAATCGGAATATTTAAATAGGGTTTATGCGTCTGTTGAAAAGCGCAGCCCCGGAGAAAAAGAATTTTTGCAGGCTGTCTATGAAGTTCTCGAATCCTTAGAGCCCGTAGTTGAGGCGGATAAGCGAATTGAGGCTAACGGCGTTTTAGAGCGTATCGTTGAGCCTGAGCGCCAGATTTTCTTCCGCGTTTCTTGGGTTGACGATAACGGAAAGGTTCAGGTAAACCGCGGATACCGCGTTCAGTTCAATTCCGCGATCGGTCCTTATAAGGGCGGAATAAGACTTCATCCGTCGGTAAACGCTTCCGTAATCAAGTTCTTAGGCTTTGAGCAGATATTTAAAAACAGCCTTACAGGTCTTCCTATAGGCGGCGGTAAGGGCGGCTCCGATTTTGACCCGAAGGGCAAGTCGGACGGCGAAATAATGCGCTTCTGCCAGAGCTTTATGACAGAGCTTTCTAAGCATATCGGTGCCGATACCGATGTTCCCGCAGGCGATATCGGAACAGGTGCCAGAGAAATCGGCTTTATGTTCGGTCAGTATAAGAGACTCAGAAATGAATATACAGGCGTGCTTACAGGTAAGGGCCTTTCTTACGGTGGCTCTCTCGCCCGTACCGAGGCTACAGGCTACGGTCTTTGCTATTTCGTTGAAGAAATGCTAAACTGCATGAAGAACGATTCGTTTAAGGGCAAAACCGTTGTTGTTTCGGGCTCCGGAAATGTTGCTATTTATGCTAATGAAAAGGCAACAGAGCTTGGCGCTAAGGTTGTAGCTATGTCCGATTCAAACGGATATATTTATGATGAAAAGGGTATCGACCTTGCTGTTGTAAAGCAGATAAAAGAGGTTGAGCGCGGAAGAATCAAGGAATATGTAAACCGCGTTGAAGGCGCCGAGTATCACGAGGGCTGCAAGGGAATCTGGACAGTTAAGTGCGATATCGCTCTTCCCTGCGCTACTCAGAACGAAATTGACGAAGAGTCCGCAAAGGCTTTAGTTGCAAACGGCGTAACGGCAGTAGGCGAGGGTGCAAATATGCCTTCAACTCCCGAAGCTATTGCGGTATTCCAGAATTCCGGCGTTCTCTTTGCTCCCGCAAAGGCTGCAAACGCAGGCGGTGTTGCAACCTCAGCTCTTGAAATGAGCCAGAACTCCATGCGTTACAGCTGGACATTTGAAGAGGTTGACGCTAAGCTTAAAAACATTATGGTTAATATCTTCCATAATGCCAATAATGCCGCTGAGAAATACGGCCTTAAAGGAAACCTCGTAGCAGGCGCTAATATCGCAGGCTTTGAAAAGGTTGCCGACGCAATGATCGCTCAGGGCATTGCTTACTGATAAATATATTTATAATATTAACTCGCCGTTCCTTAAGATTAAGGAACGGCGAGTTTTTTATATTGTGGATTTAAAATTTTGTTTTAAGCGCTCTCATTGCGTTGCAGACCGCTATTACCATAACGCCGACATCCGCAATCGCCGCAAGCCACATAACTCCGGGGATTCCGATTATTGAAAGAATAAGAACAAGTATCTTTATGCTTATTGAAAAGACAATGTTCTGTACCGCAATTGAGTTTGTGTATTTGGAAATTTTAACGCAGGTTGAAACCTTTGAAATGTTATCGTCCATGATAACAATGTCGGCGGCTTCAATTGCCGCGTCGCTTCCGAGACCGCCCATCGCAATTCCGACATCGGCTCTCATCAAAACGGGCGCGTCGTTTATTCCGTCTCCCGTAAATACGGTTTTGCCGTTTTCCTGAGCCATTATTTCCTCGGTCTTTTTAACCTTGTCTGCCGGCATAAGCTCGCAGTGATATTCGTCAATTTTCGTAAGCTTAGCTATGTTTTCCGCGGCGGCTTTCTTGTCGCCTGTAAGCATTACGGTCTTAATTCCCTCAGCCTTAAGCTTTTTGATTGCCGAAATGCTTTCGGATTTTAAAACATCGGATATAACAATGTGTCCGGCATATTTTCCGCCGCATGCAACATGAATTACCGTTCCCTCAATGTGACAGGAGTGATATTCAATGCCGTTTTGAGTCATAAGCTTTTCGTTTCCTACAAGCAATTGCTCCTTGTTTTCGGTAACTGCGCTCATGCCCATTCCCGAAAGCTCCTTGACATCGGAAATATCTCCCTCATAGTCAAGCTTTTTGATTTTTGCCGCCGCTATAATCGACTGCGAAATAGGATGGCTTGAAAATGACTCAACCCTTGCCGCCATGGTAAGAAGCGCATCCTCGTCGATGCTTTCGGGATGAATTGCAACTACCTGAAATTTGCCCTTGGTAAGAGTTCCGGTCTTGTCGAAAATACAGCATTTCGCATGCGTAAGATTTTCAATCGCTTCCGCACCCTTTATAAGAATACCGTCTCTCGACGCTCCGCCTATCGCGCAGAAATATGTCAGCGGAACCGAAATTACAAGCGCGCACGGACAGGATACAACAAGGAACGAAATCGCGCTGTAAATATACTTGTGAAAATCACCCGTAATAATAGATGGTATAATCGCATAAAGAATTGCAAGGACAACAACTATAGGTGTGTAAACCTTTGAAAACTTCGTTATAAACTTTTCGGTTTTCGCTTTTTTGTCCGCCGAATGCTCAACAAGGTCAAGAATTCTTGCTACCGTCGAATCCTTGTATTCGCTTTCAACCTTTATCTTTAATACGGCATTTAAGTTGATTCCGCCGCTGTAAATTCTGTCTGAAGCCTTAACGTCTACAGGAACGCTTTCGCCTGTAAGCGCGCTGTTGTCAACCGAGCTTTCGCCCTCTGCTACGGTTCCGTCAAGCGCTATCTTTTCCCCGGGTTTTACCACAATGATTTCTCCGACCTTAACATCCTTAGGGTCAACCGTGGTTATAACGCCGTCTCTTTCAACGCTTACCGTTTCTGCCTTTAAATCCATAAGCGAGCTGATTTTCTTTCTGCTGTTGTCGGACGCGATATCCTCGAATAATTCTCCGACATTGAAAAACAGCATTACAAATACCGCTTCGGGGTATTCGCCTATGATAAACGCCGCAACCGTCGCAAGTACCATTAAAAACGCCTCGTCGAAAAATTCGCCGTGGAAGATGTTTTTAAATGCTTCCGCAATCGCCTCGTAGCCGGCTACAAGATATGGGATAACATAAAGCAATATTCTCCCGAAAACGGGAAGAGTCAATGTCTTGTCGACAATAACCGCGGCTAAGAATAAAACCACCGTCAGCCCTATTTTGATGATACTTTCCTTGTGTTCTTTCATAATCATTCCTCCGTAATGTGTTCAAGACCCTGATTTATAATTGTTTCGACATGGTCGTCTGCAAGAGAGTAAAAACAGGTTTTTCCGTCTCTCCTGTATTTTACAAGCCCCGCGCTCTTAAGAAGCCTTAATTGGTGCGATATAGCGGATGATGTCATGTCAAGCCTTTGCGCAATATCGTTTACGCATAGCTCGCTGTTTAACAGCACATAAAGAATTCGGATTCTTGTGGAATCTCCGAACAGCCTGTAAAGCTCCGCTAAATCATAAAGAGTGTCGATGGGGGGAAGACTGCCGTTAAGCTTAGCCTTTCCGGTTTTTCCGTTTTCCGTAATACCACCTCATTCAAACGATTGAATAATTGTTCAACTGTTGTTTATTATACTCCGTAGTGCTGTTTTGTCAAGAGAAAATATAAAATTTTTTTAAAAAGTATCAAACGGACATAAAACTGAATAGTATATTGCAGAAATTGTAATTAAGGGGAATGAATATGAAAACAGTTAAAAAACATGCTTTTTTAGCCGCAAATTCCTGCGAGGGCTTTGTTTCGCATTTCGGAGATTTCTTTAAAAGCACTGACGGCTGGAGGGTATACATAATAAAGGGCGGACCGGGGACCGGAAAATCCTCGTTTATGAAAAAGTTAGCTTTAAGCGCAAGGGCAAAAAAGCAAAGCGTTATCGAGTGCCCGTGCAGCAGCGACCCAGACTCTTTAGACGCGGTAATAATCGAGAATAATAAGGCGGTCGTGCTTGACGGTACCGCTCCGCATGTAGTTGAGCCCATATACCCGGGGGCGGTTGAAAACATTATAAATTTAGGCGAGTTTTATGATTCGGATATGCTTTATAAAAACCGAGCGCAAATAAAGCTTTTGACCGACAGAAACAAAATCGTTCACGGTATCGCCTCAGCTTATCTTTCCGCCGCGGGCGAGCTGCTTGAAAAAAGCGTTGAAGCGCAAAAAAGAGCGGTTGATTTTGAAAAAACGCAGAGATATGCGAAAACGATTATAAAAAAATATTTTAAAAACGGCAAAAAGCAGGTTAAACCGACCTGCAGATTTTTAAGCGGTATAACTCCAAAGGGCTTTTATGATTTTTCATCAGAGCTTTATGAAAGGTGCAAAAATAGGGTTATTATTTCCGATAATATCGGAGTGGTTTCAAGTTGTATTATCGGAATTTTAAAGGAAGAGGCAGGGAGGCGCGGTCTTGAGGCAACAGTCTATAAAAATCCCTTTTTACCGAGCCTTATTTATGACCATATCGAAATTCCGTCCTTAAATCTTTGCGTTATGACCGAAAACCGCTTTATAAAGATAAATTCAGATATAAGAAGAATTCACGCAAGAAGATTTTTAAAGCCGCAAAGCGGTGAAAAAAATCAGAGAAGCTTTGAAAAGCGTGTGTTCAGTGAGCTTATCTTAAGCGCCGTAAATATTTTAAAAACCGCAAAGAGCGTGCATGATGAGCTTGAAAGCTATTATATTTCCGCTATGGATTTCGATAATCTGAATGTTTATGCTCAAAAAAAGATAAAAGATATTATAGGAAGCTGAAAAAGCATTTTTTAAAGCCGCTTTCTTTGGACAAAACAGTTGCAGAATTCGAAAAAATATGGTATCATAATATGAAGTTTTCTGCACTTTTAAAAAAGGAGGCGGCAGTTTTGTCGGATAACAGGGCAATAGGTCTTTTTGACTCCGGAATAGGCGGACTCACCGTCGCAAAGGAAATAATGAAAGAGTTACCTGATGAGAGCATTGTTTATTTCGGGGATACCGGAAGAGTGCCTTACGGCACAAAGAGCCATGATATTATAAAAAAATACGCCTTGCAGGATGAAAAATTTTTACTTAAAAATAATGTTAAGCTGATTGTTGCGGCTTGCGGAACGGTCTCGTCTGTCGCTTATGATACGGGAAAAACTCTTCCTGTTCCTTTTGTGGAAGTGGTTTCAAATTCGGTGAAAGCGGCAGTCAGGGCTACCGTCAATAAAAAAATCGGGGTGCTGGCAACAAGCGCAACTATAAAAACTCAGGCGCATAAAAAGCAGATTTTAAAGCTTATTCCCGATGCCGAGGTTATTGAAAACAGCGCGACAATGCTTGTTTCCTTGGTTGAGGCGGGCTGGACCGATAAAAATGACCCCGTGGTTAAAGAAACTGTAAGAAGATATCTTGAGCCTATGAAAAAAGCAGGCGTTGATACGCTGATTTTAGGCTGCACGCATTTTCCCGTGCTTGAAGATATTATAGCGTCCGAAATGGGCGAGGGAACAGCTTTAATAAATATGGGAACGGCAACGGCGCAGGCTGTAAAGGCACAGCTTGAAAGCTCAGGTCTTTCAAATGACGGTTTAAGCCTTCCCGAATATAAATTTTTCGTAAGCGATAAGACCGAGGCATTTGAAAAAACCGCGGCAACGCTTCTCGGCATGGATATTGAAAAGGATTTTCTTGAACAGGTGGATATAGAGGCTGTATGAAGAATGTTATAATTAAAATAAAGGGAACTCAGGTCAATCATAATGAAAAAGATGAAAATGTAATCGAGTTTTCTACTGACGGAAAGCTTGAAAGCATAGAGAACGGCGTCTGTCTTTACTATGATGAAAGCGAGCTTTTGGGCGCTGAAAACTGCCGTTCGTCCCTTTCGGTGCTTAAAGACCGCTCGGTAGTCCTTGAAAGAACCGGAGATATGAATTCAAGACTTGTCATAGAAGCGGACAAGCGTAATAATTGCTTTTATGACACCCCCTACGGCAGTATGAAAATAGGGATTTACGGCGAGCTTATCGAAAGCACCTTAAATGAAAACGGCGGAGAATTAAAGCTTAAATATACTCTTGATTCCGATTTAAAGCCGATAAGCATAAATAAACTTGAAATAAAGGTAAATGAGGTATAAAAATGACATATACGGCTCTTGTTGCGCGTGAACAAATTAAAACAGCGGTTATAAACGCGGTAAAAAAAGCGATTGAATCAGGGCAGCTTCCTAAAGCCGAGCTTTCGGATTTCAATGTGGAAGCCCCCGCAAACCGCGAGCACGGAGATTATGCGGTAAATGCGGCGCTCGTATGGGCAAGATGCTTTCATAAAGCGCCCTCTGCTATTGCGGATATAATTATAAATAACGCGGACTTTTCGGGTACATATATTGAAAAATGCGAAAAGGCAGGCCCCGGATTTATAAATTTCATTTTATCCGGCGGATATTTTTCCGATATCGTGTCGGACGCTTTAAATAAGGCGGAGGATTACGGCAACAGCGATTTCGGAAAGGGCAAAAGAATTCTTGTCGAGTTCGTTTCCGCAAATCCGACAGGGCCTATGCATATCGGAAACGCAAGGGGCGGAGCCTTGGGCGATTGCTTGGCGGCTGTGCTTAAAAAAGCAGGTTTTTATGTTGAACGCGAGTTTTATATAAATGACGCGGGAAATCAGATAAATAAATTCGGACTTTCGCTTGATCTAAGATATCTGCAGCTTTATAAGGACGGTATTGAAATGCCCGAGGATTCTTATCACGGCGAGGATATTATAAATCATGCCAAGGAGTTTGCAAAAATTCACGGCGATTCTTATGCTAAAAAATCCGAAGAGGAAAGAAGAAAGGCGTTAGTCGAATTTGCGCTTCCTAAAAATATCGAGGGTCTTAAAACCGACCTTTTAAAATACAGAATTTCCTATGATACTTGGTTTAAGGAAAGCTCGCTTCATGAAAGCGGCGAAACAAAAAGAATTATTGAGCTTTTAAAGCAAAGCGGACATACATATATGTCGGAGGACGCCTTGTGGTTTAAAGCTACCGATTTCGGCTGCGATAAGGATTTTGTTTTAGTCAGGGCAAACGGAGTTCCTACTTATGTTGTCCCCGATATCGCATATCACTATAATAAGCTTGAAATAAGAAAATTCGATAGGGCAATAGATGTTTTGGGCGCCGACCACCACGGCTATGTTCCGAGACTCAAAGCCGCGCTTACCGCTCTCGGGGTGGACGCGTCAAGGCTTGACGCGGTGCTTATGCAGATGGTGCGCTTGGTGTGTAACGGAGAGGTTATAAAGGCTTCAAAGCGCTCGGGCAAGGCTATAACGCTAGTCACTCTGCTTGACGAGGTTCCGATTGACGCGGCAAGATTTTTCTTCAACTTAAGAGAGCCTAACAGCCATTTCGATTTTGATTTGGACCTTGCCGTAAGCGAGTCAAGCAATAACCCCGTTTATTATGTTCAGTATGCCTACGCAAGAATTTGTTCGATACTTAAAAATGTCGGCTCGCCGGATACTGAAAATGTTAATCTTAATTTGCTCAATTCCCCCGAGGAAAGAGAGCTTATCACCTATATCGGAGCTTATACCGATGAAATAATTCAGTCAGCTAAGGCTTATGACCCTGCAAGAATTACCCATTATGTTGTAGAGCTTGCAACCAAATTCCATAAATTTTATGCCGCTTGCAGAGTTAACTGCGAGGATAATGACCTTAAAAACGCAAGACTTGCTCTTTGTCAGGCAGCGGCAAATGTTATAAAAAATGTTCTGGACGCATTTAAAATCACAGCGCCCGAAAAAATGTGAGGATTAAAAAATGAGTATTGATAACCGCAATCTTACATTACTTACAGACCTTTATGAAATGACCATGTCAAACGGTATTTTCGATACCGAGCTTGCAAACACCGTGACATATTTCGATATGTTTTTCCGCAGAGTTCCCGATAACGGCGGCTT
>ERZ808242.878-NODE-878-length-19563-cov-21.367490_pt1 | contig 19563 bp, 9 predicted proteins | sample MGYA00521244_ERZ808242 | MGnify/ENA primary metagenome ERZ808242 (study PRJEB31516, sample SAMN03275573) | gut metagenome | biome: mammalia-associated habitat; material: feces | host: Papio cynocephalus | place: Kenya | collected 2012-07-27 ... | reverse complement strand
TATAATATTTTAACTAATATGTTAATAGGTAAAGAATTTGATGCGTCTGCCCTGAGAAGCCCACTACCTACCATGTCGCCCAGCCTTTATTCACGCAAACAAAGCCTATATTTAGTTAAATACAGCTTATATTTAAGTAAATATAGCTTAGGCGACATGGTAGGTAGTAGGCTTCTACAGGTTTTATACTTAGATGACTACTACTTTATATCAGTAAGAAGAACACTTTACATCTAGGCTAGCAAGCTAGTACAATTACTTGTCGCCTGCAACACCATTATGTGTAGGCACTACCCGCTTGATCGTACCATCGGCATTGAATTCCATCTTGTCGATGCAAACCTCACGATGTACGCCTGGCTGATAATGGATGTAATCCTTGTTGATGCGGTGGTAAACGATGTACCACTCATCCGTTCCAGGCTTCTGAATCACGGAGTTATGGGCTGTACCATAAATCTCGTGCTGTGGGTCTTGTATCAAAACTATCGGATCTTTCGCCACCTCGATAGGACCAAGCGGAGATTTCGATGTGCCGTATGCCACATGATAGTTGGCAGAACCAGTATCATCCACCGACCACATGAAGTAGTACAATCCGTTGCGATAGAATACGTATGGTGCCTCGCGATAAGCATAATCCTTCAGGCTTCCGCCCTTTGGAGTCATCACTTGGATGGTATTCTCCTTGATGGCAGTCATACTAGGCTCCAACTCTGCTCCTGCCATATAGCCATTGCCCCAATAGAGGTAAGGTTTCTTGCTGACAGGGTCGATGAAGACATCCACATCTATCTGCTGCCCTCCGCCGACAGGCGACTTGCTGACGATAGGTTTGCCAAAGTCAACGAATGGACCGACAGGGGAATCAGAGATAGCCACACCAATCTGCTTGCCACCTTTTTCTATAGGATTGGCACTATAATAGAGAAAGTATTTATAACTACCGTTCTTCTGCTTCACCTCGATGGCCGCAGGAGCCCAGAGGTTGCCATTCGCCCAAGCGATTTGGTCGCTCTTGGCATCGAGAGCTACGCCCTCGTTCTTCCACTCCTTTAAATCGGAAGAGGAATAGACATAATACTTATATCCACCCCATCCCGGTTTGCCATCGGTGGTAGAATAGATGTAGTATTTATTGGTCTTGTTGGAATACAAGATTTCTGGGTCTGCATGGAAGCCAGGCAAGACCGGATTGCCCAGTCCGCTCACACCCTTGGTGGTAGGAGGAATCGGCTTGATGGTGCCATCGGCATTGTAAGCCATCGGTTCGATGATGACACTGCGATGACCACCATCTCCATCAGGCAAAGCTCCGTTATGGGAGAAGAAGAGCCACTGGTCGTTGTAGTTGACGATGGCAGGATGAGTGGTATTGCTGTTGCCCGCAATCTCGCTGATGATTCCCTTCGGAGTCCAAGGCCCCATGATATTGTCAGCCATGGCATAAGCTATCTTCTCTGGCCATCCCGAGGCATAGCTGAGATAATACTTACCATTATACTTATGCACCCAAGGGGCCTCGGTAAACGGGAAGTCCTTGCCCACGTCGATGCGCTTGATGTCACCATCTATCTCCACCATGTTATCTTTCAACTTGGCGATGTAGCACTCTCTGTTGCCCCATATAATATAAGGTGTATTGTCATCGTCGATGAAAATGGCAGGGTCGATGCAAGCCCAACTGTGCTTGGAGTCGAAGCAATCTTTGTTGGTGAGCAATGGCTTGCCCAACGCATCCTTGTAAGGTCCCGTAATCTTGTCGCTCACAGCCACGCCAATGCCACACCAGTTGGTGGAAACGTACCAGTAGTACTTGCCATTTCTCTCTACCACATGACCTGCGTATGCCTGCTTGCTCTTCGCCCACTTGAAGTCAGAGATGAAGAGCGGTGTAGGATATTGCGTCCAGTGCTTCATGTCTGTGGTAGAGAACACCTGCCAATCTCTCATTACATAGCCCGTATGTTTTTCCTCCGAGTCATGACCAGCGAAGAGCCACAAGGTATCCTTGTCCACCAAGACGGCAGGGTCTGCAGTATGGATATGGGTAAAGAGCGGATTGCCCTTCGCCGTCCACTCATGTTTCAACACATAGCCCCACTTCTGCTGCAAACGCTCCATCTCGTCGGCGGTGACGGAGCAAACAGTGCCATGACGAGGGAAGAAGTTCTTGCGAAACGACTGTGGCTTCGAGGTAAAGGTATTCAAGTCTTTGGAAGTCTGATATTCATAGCGGCCACTGCCATAGAGGTCGTACATCAGCACATACTCATCACGGTCGTTGAGCTTAAATACACCAGAGCCTTCCACGCCCGTCTTGGTGTCGGCATAAGCATCGATATACTTGAAGTCTTCCTTCCACGGACCTTTCAGACTCTTGGAGGTAGCCTGTTGGATACCATTCTTGATTTCCTTACCATTGGCATCCTTGGTATTACCCTTATAGAAAAGGTGATACACGCCATTGCGCTCGTAGATATCGTTGTCGATGCTACCATATTTGGCATTAAATAAGACCTTTGGCTCACTCTCGAAGCCCGTAAAGTCCTTGTTGGCATAGGCATAATAAGTAACCAGACTCTTTCTGCCATCGCCTGTACGCTGCAAGGTGAAGTAAATCATATACTTCTTCGCCTTCTTATCGTAGATGGTCTGCGGAGCCCATACCCAATAAGCATCGCTGAAATGCTCCTTGTAATCTTCCTTCAAGACAATCTTGGAGTGCGTCCAGTTAATCAAATCCTTCGATTTCATCAAGACGATGCCCGGATTCTCCTTCCATCCAAACTTCTTGGTCTGCATATCAGTTGCCACGATATAGTAGCAGCCATCCTCTCCACGCAGGATATGAGGATCGCGGATACCGCCACTCGTACTGATGGTGTCGCTGGCAATGACGGGTTGGTTACAGTTGAGCGCATACCAGTTCTTGGCATCCTCACTGATGGCGAAGCGCAAGTGCTCCTGCTTGTCACCACTTCCCTCGAAATAAGCGAAGAGATAACCCGCAAACTTATTGTTGCCAGCAGGGAGTTTCTTACCAGCCGATACATTCAAGGTCATTCCCAATGCAGCCAAAGCCAGGAGGAAATTTCTTTTGTTAGTCACTAGATTCATCTGTTGATTAATTAAAATTTATATTCCTAATTTCATCCGTTCCCCTTTCCTAGAGAGGAACGACATTTCTTGCAAAGTTCTATATTTTCAAGCATATAGGTGTGTAAATATCAAGAAGAAATAGGGCAGAATTAAGCATATAGTACTAAAATCACAATAAGAGCACAAAATTTCCCATATTCTACACATCATTACCCTCGTTTCTGTGTACTTTTACCGCATCATATATAACAATACATTTATCGATAACATAAACAACATATAATGATAAAAAAGAAAAGATTAATCGTAGCCCTATGCCTCATAACTACTTGCGGCATGAAAGCCCAAACTGCCGATGCTTTCAAGAGCATGTTTGAAAGAGCCCAGCAGTTTGCCTCCAACTATCCCCAAGAGAAAGTTTATCTGCATCTCGACAACAGCAGTTACTACCAGGGAGACACCATCTGGTATAAAGCCTATGTAGTGCAGGCAGAAAACAACTTACCCACCAAGATAAGCAAACCGCTCTACGTGGAATTGCTCGACCAACTGGGCAATTTGGTGAATCGGCAAGTGTTGGAAATCAAAGACGGCAAAGCCATCGGACAGATACCGCTCAACAAATCCTTCTTCAGCGGTTACTTTGAGCTTCGTGCCTACACCAAGTGGATGCTCTCAGCTCCAGAACCTCAATATTACTCCAGAGTCCTCCCCATCTATCGCAAAATGGTAGGAGACAAGGATGGGAAACGCCAAATCGCAGAATACAACTTGGAAGGGGGCATGAAGAATCGACCAGAGGAGAAAGAGGGAAAGAACCTTTCCATCAAGTTTTATCCCGAAGGTGGACATCTATTGAAAGGCATCCCATGCAACATCGCCTTCGAGGCAATCGCTCCCGACAGCGGCAGTGTCAACATCGACGGCACGCTTTATGCCGGAAAAGACCGGATCCCCATCAAGGCTCTGCATGATGGCATCGGCACTTTCAATTACACACCGTCTGAGGAACCAGCCTATGTCAAGGCTGAATACAAAGGCAAGGAATACGAATTCATGCTACCGAAGGCAGAAAGCAACAGTATGTCGATAGCCGTCAATACCAACGCAAGCTATATAGACGTGCGCATCATGAGAAATTCCACCGAAGAGAACGCTACAGCTGCCTTCATCTTCTCCCATGGTTTTCCGATACTCTATCATCCCATTGACTTCAAGCAAGACATAGCCCAATTCAGAGTATCAACCGACGACCTTCCTCCTGGCATCAACCGCATCGCCTTGCTAAGAAAAGACGGGAAAGTGATAGCCGACCGCTTCTGCTTCATCCATCCAAGAGATACTCTCGCCCTACAAGCCCAAACCGACACGGCGATCTATCGCCCATTCCAAAAGATTGCTTACAAGATTCAAGCGAAGGACAAGAACGGCAATCCACTAAAGAATGCCACGCTCTCGGTAAGCATCAAGGATGCCTTGGAGTCGGACTTCAAGAAATATAGCGGCAACATCATGACCGACCTCTTGCTCACATCCGACCTCAAGGGCTACATTGCCGACCCAGGCTATTACTTCATCGACCAAAAGCCAATACGCCGTCGCTTACTAGACAACCTGCTGATGGTGAGAGGATGGAGGAAATACGATATTGAACAAGAAGTGAGCGGACAGACTTACACTCCCAAATACCTCCCAGAATTAAAGCTCACGCTGCATGGGCGCGTAAAGTCGCTCTTTGGCAAACCACAGAAAGGCATCGGAGTGAGTGTACTCGCCAAGAAAGACTCCGTCGTGGTGGCAGGCAACACCAACGCCGATGACGAAGGCTACTTCAACATGTCGCTCAACATGTTTGAGGGAGAGATGGACTCCTATATCCAGACTCGCAGGCAAGGCAAGGAGATGAACCGATGGACCAACGTGAGCCTTTTCCGCAACTTCGAGCCGTCCTCGCGTCTTCTCTCCTATCGGGAGACTCACCCCTTGTGGCAACAGCCTCAGATAGACAAGCAGAAGATAGAAGAAGTGGCGGGAGACTATCAAGAGCAGATGTCAAAAGATGCCATCATGCTGAACGAGGTGACCGTAAAAGCCCACAAGAAAGGGAACAAGCAAAAAGAGACCGAACATTTCGAGCGTCGCATCTTCGGATTTTATGATGTAAGCCGCTTTGTAGATAAGGTAAGAGACGAAGGCAAGGACATCAGTCTCCTGGAGGATCTCCTGCCACAGCTCGACAAGAATATCCACGTGGAAGTAAGCGACTCCAGCCATGGCGACACCATCAACGGCACCGACCGCACCTATAAATATGGTTCCATTCCTCTCACCTTCTATGTGAACGGCAAAGTACTGGACGAGAACTTCTTCCGCAAGGACATCGATGCCATCAAGTCTATCCTCATCTACGAGGACAATACGATGAGCGACAATGAGGTCTATACGATGGACAAGAACTTCCAGGTGAAGCGTGACCAACTCAAGGACACTTGGAGCGGTGACGTCGTACATGCCGAGAATGGTCTCGACAACCAAAAGGCTGGCATCGTATGCTCTGTGCAAATGTCGGATGACTGGGATCCAGAGAAGACCTACAAGACCCATCGAGGCATTCGCCATACGACGATACAGGGTTACAACCGACCAACCGCCTTCTACAGTCCTGTCTATAACGACCTCAACTCGTTCGACCCAACCGACCAGCGTCGCACGCTCTACTGGAATCCATCGGTCACAACCGATGACAACGGAGAGGCTACAATAGAATGTTACAATTCATCCAGAACGGCTGCCGTCAGTCTCGATGCAGCCACTTTGGAAAATGGAACACCAGGATATATAGACACGCTAGTAAAATAAACAGACATAAATAGGCGAGCCACAAATCAAGTGACTCGCCTATTTTATGTCTTGTCATTATCATCAATAACAACCTATCCTTCTAACACATACAAGGCATCCTTATCCCAATATTAGACTCGTTACTTAGTTTTTACCAATCAGTTTTTATAGTCAAAATAGATCGTGTTGAGATACCCATTGTACCCCGTTCATGAGTGACATGAATATAGCCATTTAACATTCCCCAAAGAATCTTTTTTTTGTTATCATATAACAATAACATAGGCTTTGGATATTTTGATACAAAAGAAGCCATGCCCATATTACTTTCCACTTTAATTTCTTGACGTTTCAATATGATATTGTCTTTATCTTTCGAAAACAATAATTCGAGGTAAAGTTTTATAGAGTGATCTTCCATTTCATCCCAAACGAGGTATTTTACACGATAATCATCTGTATTTGGAATGAGAGAAACCGATAAAACATTAATGTTTCTGATAACAGGAGGGAATGGAAACACAAATTCCGAAATCTGATATTTCTTTTGCATAGTTTCTATGATATTGACACATTTCTTCAACTCATCGAAATATCCTTTTTTCCAGTTAGGATGTATGCTGAAAGAAACTAAGGTACTATAATCTGCGCATTTAAAATTCCTTACTATGTTTTGTACAACCTTCATTTCTTCTTGAGACAAAGAATTACTTACATAACTTGGCACAGTATCTGATATAAAAGTATTTTCTTCATTAAAGTTCTGTGCATAAAATTGCAAGCTAAAAGCTGATAGTAACAGCATTAAAAATATATTTCTCATAACATTTATCTCCATTCAATAAAACTTCTTTCCAAATCATGGATTGTTACACATCCATAGTATCCTAATGTAAAATAGCCTATAGGCAAATTAGCGCGTCTATAAGGCACCAATAAACTTCCTTGAAATTCAAAAGCTTCCAACCAAGGGGAAAAAGAAATGCTATTATCTGTTTCGCTATCAAAACTATTAGAAGCAGACATTCCATCAAGTTTATTGAGTACAGAAACCGAAGCACCTGCGTAACTTTTCAAATATTCTCCATTCTCATCGTATATAATAGACCATTCAACTGTACAATCACAAGCATAATAACTGTTATAATAGGATGTCTTAAAATCATAAGAGTCACTATACAAAGAATCCATTTTTGACCTTGTTGAAAATGAATGGCCATATTTCTCTGACACTGTTTTGTATCGAGGATTAACCCATCCATCGAAGCTGTGTCTTCCTTTTAAGCCTTTTAAGCCATTCAAATGAACTCTAAAGCTATCAATCTCTTTTTGAGAAAATCGGATATCAACAGAATCTTTTTGAGGTTGAAATATTATTCCATATTCTGAAGCTATTTCTACTAAATCGTTAATATTGTATTTTTTTGCATTATCTAACACATCGTTCTCGTTAGAGGTACACCCTATAAGAACGAAAGACGAAAAAATAATATATAATAATTTCTTCATTACACATCAATTTTATTAGTAATTTTGTTATCCTGAAACAATCCTTCACCCTTGAGTCCTAACTAATAAATACAATAATATATTGAACCTAAACCTATATTACTTCGTTTTGGTCAATGTAGCTTCCGTTCTATATTCCTTGCCACCCTCTGTATAAGTGTACCAGAAAGTGAAGATGCCCTTTTCTGGGTCATACTTGCCACCGCCATCGGTGATAGCCAACTTATCGTATGCCGTCACGGTCAATGTATTGTCGGCATTGACACGGATATTGTAGCAGTTGTCTGCCACATTAGCAACCTTCTCTAGTGCCACCTTTTGGAAAAGGCGAATGGTAGAAGCATTGAGGGCCGTGGCTGTACGAGGAGTGGTGGTAGCGGAAGCTGAGCTTGTCACCTTCTCACCATTCACCATCTGCCAGGTAGTACCCTCGAAAGTATAATTGCCAGAATAGTCATTGACCATCTTAGGATGTACCAACAAGGTGGTATCTGTCTTGACGATGCTATAAGCACTGGTGCTTACCACTTTCAGAGGAATCACATAGAGAGAATCTGGATGGATTTTCTCGGTGTTGATGGTAAGAGGGATGCGACAATACACCTCGCCAGCCTTGATGACACCTGTCATAGATGGGAAATTATACCAATCCGCTGGTAATGTCTGATACTTAACATCCTCATCGCTGAAGTTCTTATAGTTGTACAGATCCATCTTGGCATTATCTGCCAAACCAATAGTCACTGTCACATCTTGGTCAGGAAACTGAGTGCCGCCGATGGCAGCCGACACAAAAAGACTACCATCACCAGCATAAGAAACTTCCTTGTCCTGTATATCCTGGGCAGCGCCCACAAGATATACTTCCTTCTGATACTGCTCTTTCTCCAATGGGTCAGACTGAGGCTCGCAAGAAGCCATACCCATCAAAGCTGTTCCCAATATCACTGCTGAAAAATATTTATTCATTTTCATTTTCTTAATCATCTAATCGTTATTTCTAAGAGTCTTGATTACTTCTCCCAACCTGGGTTCTGGTCGAGTTTAGCGTTCCTGTCAATGAGAGACTGCTTGATAGGATACAAGCACTGCTTATTGGTGACATTATAAACTGCATATTGATACGAGCTAACCGTACGAGTATAGAACTTCTTTGGGTCTGTGCTCTTTGCATCCACATTCATCGTGATGAATGGGTCAGCCAATGTGCTCTGCAAATCACCCCAACGACGCAAGTCGTAGAAGCGACGACCTTCCAAAGCGAACTCAACCTGACGCTCACGCTTAATCAACTCACGCATCTTCTCCTTGTCGGCAGCATCTGCCTCCGTGATGCCAGGAAGACCAGCACGATAGCGAATCATGTTGAAGTACTTCACCATCTCGGCCGTGTTGCGAGTTACGGTTACATCATGCTCCTCATCAGTATAAGAACCCTCCATCTCGTTCATAGCCTCCACATAGTTGAGCAAGACCTCTGCATAACGAATCAATGGGAAGTACTTGCTACGAGTGGTTGCACGAGGCTGGTCGGAAGGATGGCAATACTTGATGCAGTTGTAACCAGACCAAGACTTGTCGTTTGGATAATCAGACCATGCGGCGAAAGGACTGTCCTTGTAGAAGGTCTGATAGAAGTTCTTGTTGTTGACAAGCGTACCTGTGTAAGAACTACCCTCACGATAGCAATAGTTGAACACGATGGTAGCGTAGAAACGCATCTCACGGTTGTCATACATCTTGGCTACATTTGAGCTCAATTGATAGTTGGAGAAGGTCTTTGCCTCACCGATTTCCTTCCAAGCCTCATCGTCAGAAGGATATCCGCTACCCTCCTCGTGGATATCCTTACCATTTTGCATACGGTAAGCATCCACCAAATTCTGACTAACACAGAGTCCATTACCACCACCAGCTACAGCTGGGAATGAAATCCAAACCTGGCTGCCTGACTCAGATTTTGCCCACATAATCTCAGGAATGTTGACTGCACTCTCCTCACCTGTGAACATATCGTTATAAGAACGGAAAGGATCAATGCCACCCACACCATCAGGGAAAGCTGCCTTGGAAACGTTGTCAGGAAACTCTGGGGTCTTGCTATCAGCAGGCACTGTATAAAGCGAATAGATGCCCGTATCGATGATTCGCTTGCATACGGCTGCAGCCTTAGCCCACTTCTTGGCATCGTATGTCTGGTTGAAGTAATTGACACCATCCGAACTACGCTTGAAATCCACGTAGTACTTGTTGCCATTAAACCAAGGACTTGCTGCCTCCAGCAAAACTCTCGACTCCATTGCCAAAGCGGCTCCTGAGGTAGGAACCTTGTAGGTCTCTGTAGAAGAGCGGTCAGAATCGAGCATCTTGGCAGCCTCCTCATACTCCTTGGCGATAAAGTCAATGCACTCGTCGTATGTGGCACGAGGATAACTCATGTCCTCCACACTGGCATTGGAAGGAATCGTACTTGGAATCAATGGCACTGGTCCATACTGGCGAACCAAGCAATAATAGTAATGAGCCAGGAGGAAGTGGCACTGACCAGCGACATCACGACGCTCCGTCTCACTCAAGTCAGAGCATTCACCCATACGCTCCAATATCATGTAGGCCTTACGGATTCCCTTGTAATAATTACCCCAGTTATTGAAGTTGTCTGAATACTTGTCTATCTCGCCCAAGGCATAATACACACCCTTGTTGTTACCATCTTTCCATGAGCAAAATGCCTCGTCTGATGTATAACAGAATGGATTGGATGAATAAATCCAAAGCACATCGTCATTTGGCAAAAAACTGGAGGCAGCATTGAGATACTGCATCAGCAAGCTCTTGCGCTGAAAGATGGAGTCAAGGCTCGTCTGGTTATAAAAATACTTGTCGGTGTTCAGATAATCTTCGCAAGAAGTGAATCCTGTGACCATCGCTGCCGAAGCAACAACACCTAATAATATATGTTTAGTATTCATAATTTAATTCCTATTTTAGATATTACTGTATCTATTCTGTTAGAAGTTCACGTTGAACTGCAAGGTATAGGTACGTTGGATTGGATATTCGGCACCATTGCTTGCTACCTGACCTGGATCCCAGAGCTTGATGCTGTCCCATGTGCAGATGTTGTTGACGATGAAACTAGCATCGATGTTGGAGATACCGAGCACCTTGGTCAACCATGGATGGTCGAAAGAGTAACGCACGGTCAAGTTCTTGAAACGCAAGTAGCTGTTGTCTGCGAGCCAGAAGGTTGACGCACGGTTGTTGTTCTTGTTCTCTCCGTAGGTCAAACGTGGGAAACGAGCGTTTGGATTCTCTGTTTCCGCAGTACCAGAAATCTCACGTGGAGTCCAACGGTTCTTCTGGTCAGCGACGATAGCAAGCAAGTTACCTGTAGCCTCCCAAGCGAAAGGATAGAAACCTGTACCACCATAGAAGAACGTACTGTGACCTGCACCCTCGAAGAGCGCACTCAATGTAATCTTCTTCCATCTTACCTCGGCAGCGAAACCATACTGGATTTCAGGAGTTTTGGAGTAAGACAATGGCACGATATCATCGTCATTGATGACACCATCATTGTTGACGTCCTTGTACTTGATATCACCAGGATATACCTTAGACTCGTAGCTTTGCTTTGGTGAGCTATAGACATCATCCCAGTCCTTGAACAAGCCGAGGGCGATCAAGCCGCGCTGCACACCATAAGGAACGCCAGTATATGACTGATATGGATAACGGATGCCAGACTGCTCCCAGTTGGTCACCTTGTTGCGAGAGTAGGTGAAGTTGGCGCGAAGAGTGGTACGCCAGTCCTTGTTCCAGTTCTTGGTGAAGGTGATGTTACCATCCATACCATGAGATTCCATGGAACCGATATTTGCCCAAGGCAAAGACTCAAGACCGATTTCATCTGGCACTGTGGCACGCTGCTGGAAGATACCATCACGCTTGTCCTTGAAGTAATCTACCGTAAACTCTACCATACCTTTGAAGAGATGTACATCGAGACCGACATCCAGTTTCTTGGCCTTCTCCCAAACAAGTCCGTCGGTACCTACCTGATTCTCTGTCTTGGAAGCATAGAGACTGTTCCAGCCAGAATAACCATTTTTAATAGTAGTGACATAAGGGAAGCGAGTTCCACCGATGCGGTCGTTACCTACGAGACCGTATGATGCACGAATCTTGAAGTACTCCAACCAAGGCATATTCTTCTGCACCCACTTGTACTGGGTAGGAATCCAACCGCCTGAGATAGCAGGGAACCAACCGAAGCGATGACCTGTCTGGAACTGCTCAGAACCTGTATAACCCAAGTTGAACTCGGTGAAGTATGTGTCCTTGTAACCGTATGTTACACGACCAGAAAGAGCCTCATTGCGATAAGGGATGGCTGCAATCACAGAATTGATTTCTTTATTATCCTTATAAGAATAAGACTTGCTCTGGAGATAGAACATCATCAAGGCACCCAAAGAGTGATCGCCAAACTTACGGTTATAGCTACCATTCAACTCCCAATAATAGTTGCGGTTGAAGATAACGTGCTGTGTGTAAGTTTCATCAGACTTTTCTATCGTCTTATTCGTTACAAGAGTTCCATCGGCCGCACGTCTGATGGCATAGTACATATCAGGTTTCTTATAGTGAGTAGTATTGTGCTCAGACTGACCTGAGTAAGAGAACATACCACGAAGTTTCAAACCCTTGGTGATGAAGTCGAGATTCTGACTGATGACAACAGAGAGGTCGGTGTTCAAACGACGGTTTTGCTTATAACCCATCTCATTCAACTGTGCGTATGGCGAAATCTCGTCACCATTCTTACCGTATGAAGCCAACAAGCCATTAGAATACTTCACAGGCATAGTGACAGGAGTCAAATTGGCTTGAGCTGTCCACAAGGTTTTGTTGTCGCTCAAACCAGGACCATCATTATCAACAATCACCTGGTTCAACTTCAAACTCAATGTAGTGGTTTTGGTCAAGTTAGCATCCACTTTGGAGAGGAAAGAATACTTGGTGTAACCCACATTCGTATTATAATCATGTGCAGACTTGTCCTGCTTAAATACACCATCTTTGCTTAAGATACTCAAAGACAAATAGTAACGAGCGGCTGTACCACCACCAGCGATACTCAAGAATTCCTGGTTCTGCCATACATGCTTGTTGAGAATGACATCACGCCAGTTCACATTAGGATAGAGGTCAGGATCAAGACCTGTGCGGAAGAGTTCCAACTCGATAGGAGAATACTTGGCTTCATTGCCACGAGCCAACTGTGCCTCGTTGGCAAGCTGAGCGTAGGTATAAGCGTCACAATACTCAGGCTCACGAGCATTCTCACTCATGATGAAATTGGTCTTGAAGTTGATCTTCAACTTACCTGCCTTACCACTCTTGGTTGTTACGACTACGACACCGTTGGCACCACGTACACCATAGACGGCTGTGGCAGATGCATCCTTCAAGATAGAGAAACTCTCGATATCAGAAGCGTCAAGGTCGTTCAAGCTGCCTTCCACGCCATCCACCAGCACGAGGGCAGAGGAGTTGGCACCGAAGGTACTGATACCACGAATCCAGAACTCAGAGAAGTCGTTGCCAGGCTCACCACTACGAGTAACGGCGATGATACCAGGCACGTTACCACCGAGCATGTTGGTGATGGAAGTAGCAGGAACATCCAATGACTCTGGCTTCACCGTGGTGATGGCACCCGTCATGGAAACCTTCTTCTGTGTACCTGCACCAACGACTACGACTTCGTCGAGGGCACCGACATCCTGCTTCATCACAATCTTAAGGCCTTCCTTGTTGAAGTTTACCTTATAGGTATATTTCTTGTACCCCAAGTAAGTGAACTCCAAGGCCGTATTGTTAGGGATGTCCTTGACACGGAACTTACCATCCAAGTCAGTGACAGCACCCTGCACGCTCTTGTCCTTACTCATCACCGTCACACCGATGAGAGGCTCGCCGTTCTCATCCATCACGGTACCAGCCACCATAAACTTGTCTTGCGCAAAAGCCGATGTGCAAATCATCGTGACAAGCAGCAGCATGTATATCTTAATATGTTTCATTGTCTTGTTTGTTTTGGTTAAAAATAATATAGATGATTCCACCAGCTTATTCTATAGCAAACTTGCGAACATCAGCACCCCAACCTTCACAGATGTAGAAGTTGCCCTCGTCATCCACCGAAATGTCATAAGGGTAGTTGAAGGTGGTTTCCAATGGAAGACCTTCCACGGTATTATTGCTCTTGGTATAAATACCTGCTACGGTAGAAACCATTCCATCCTCATGTCCTATCTTGCGGATAGTGAATCCCATGGAGTCGGTCAAGTACATATTGCCATCTTGGTCAAATGCCATTCCCGTAGGGTTCTTGAAGGAAGCATCAGCCTTAGGACCATCTTGTGAACCTACGCCATTGAAACCAGCATATTGCTCTACAGTCTTACCGTCTGCGGACACCTTATAAATACCCTGCTTGTTCTGTACGGAAAGATAGAAGCATTTGTCAACAGGACTCCATACCAAGTAAGAGGTTTCCTTATCCACATCGCCACATTTATCATTGATGACTTCCACATTTTCAGGATTAGCTATCTCCATGCGGCAGAGCTTGCCATTGTGCTCACGGAAGTAGAGGTACTTTTCGGTGTCATCCAAGCATGCGGAATAAATCTTGCCACTTACTGTCTCTAGCTCATACTTGCCTTTGTCATCTTTGATAAAGTTACCATCTTTATCCGTCTTTTTATACTGCAATGCCGTTGCCAGACGCTTAGGGCTCCAACTGTTGGATTGGTCGAAGCAATACACCTGATGAGGACTCTCTATCTGGATGCAGTAAAGTTTCTTCCTATCCTTGGTAACTGCAGGGTGTGCAAAGTTAGGACCACCAGCCAACAGAGTAACTACCTTGTTGTCGGCTTCAGAAATCATACGGACACGACCCGTCTTCTGGTCAGCACGTCCCTCGGTACAAATCACGTTGTTGCCTGTTACCACATTGATGCCGTACATGTACTTGAAACGAGACTCTGCAAGTGTACCATCTTTGTAATCAGCGGTTCCTGATTTTCCTGCCAAAACAGACACACGCTCCACCTTAGTATATTTAAAGGTGTTAGGGCAAGTGGCTGGTTCGCCTACAGAATCCACGCAAACGGTGATTTGATTGTTGCCATTCTCCTGCTTAGGACAGATACCGTAAATTGTCGTTCCATCAGAGTTAACCACCGTGGCCTTGCGGTTGCCATTGAAGATGACATCAATCTTGGAAGGATCTGTTCCGAAGTTGGAACCCTTGATTACAAACTGCGTAAGATAACCTCCTGAGTCTGGAAGTATCTCCGAAACTGTCACCGGCAGCGATGGGTCGAAAGCCGCACCACTAATCTTCGGTGTCTCGTAATGATAATCGTCCGAGCAGGATACCAATCCCATCGGAAGCCCAGCTGCCATTGCCAGCACGAGCACTGATTTTGTCATTTTACTTAATAATTCTGACATCTTTATTAGGATTAAGTTAATAATTATATATTATCTTATGTCTTAGTTGTCATTTTCACTTTTAGGCTTCTTTGAAGGATATTAACTATCTTTAGATTTAACCTTTGTTGTTAATTGACACCGCAAAAGTATATAAATGTTTCATCAATGAGTACAAAACTGTACCATATAATGGACAATACATGTGATATTGGCGGTAAATCACAATAATTACACCATAAATCACGATAATTGTACATTTCTACAATGCAATTTGGGCAACCAAAAGGATAAAGAAGCACTTTTTATTAAGTTTTCTTTCATCTTTCATTATTTTTTTATAACTTTGCACCAAGATAAACTATTTTACGATATAACGATGGAACCTAAGGGACTAATCTTCATCAGCAAGAGATGCATGATATTGGTATTATGTCTTCTCATAAGTTCAGCAGCGCCTATTTTTTCGCAAACAGGCGGTGTAAGGGTACTCAATGCCATTTTCCCATCCCCTTCAGAGGAGCAAAGATGTATGCTCATAGACCACCAAGGCATCATCTGGATTGGTAGCGACTTCGGGCTGAAGTCGTACGATGGCTATCGCTTTACATCTTTTAGAAGTGATGCCACCTCGCCCAACATTCTACCCCACAACACCGTGCTTTCATTGGCAGAGGGAAAGGACAACTGCTTGTGGATAGGAACACGCAATGGCCTTGTCAAGATGGACAAACGAAAAGGCACATTCACGACCATACCGATGGACAATAGCAACCAACTCACCGTATATGCCCTTTACTCCAGCAGAAACGGCGACCTGTGGATGGGTACCAATGATGGACTTGCCCGATATGTAGGAAACGGCAAGAAATCATTTTATACCTATAATAGAAAGAACACAATTGTCATAGGAAAAGACGGAAAGCACCTGCCTCTAAACAACATCAGCGTAAAGTCGTTCGCCGAAGACAAAGACGGACAAATCTACATTGGCACTTGGGAGAACGACCTTTACCGACTCGACCCCAAGAGAAACATCCTGTATCGTTACAATTTATGGAAGCCTGAAGACAAAATTTCCGCCTACTCGCTGAAACTTGACCACAAAGGACAACTATGGATTGGAACCTGGGGAAATGGACTGAAATGCCTCACTCACCCCCATAACATCAAAAATCCTGGCTATGTAGATGTCAATAATAGCACAACAACCTATTCCATCATTTACAAGATAGCCGAAGACCCTACCACGAATACTATATGGTCTTGCTCACGCGAGGGGCTTGCCATAGCCAGCACAGACAACCCAAAAGCGGGAATAGACTGTCATCAAGAGATTGGCATGTACACACAATACAAAACCCAATCAGTATATGATATATGTAGCGACAACCAGGGGAACATCTGGGCTCTGTCTCGGTTCAACGGACTCTTTCACATAGGCACACGCCCATCCCCATTCATCATATCCAACTTTCTAGATGCCAACAGAAATATCATCGGCATCAATTCCATCTATACACAGGACGGCAAGCTCTTCTATATGAGCCTCTTCCCTGTGGGAATCGCTGTATATGATGCCACAAGCCACCATGTAGCCGTCAGTGAAGAAATACCTGTTTTTTCCTCGCTACCATACGACGTAAGAAACACCCATATTTCAGACATTACTAAAAGACCCGATGGTTCCATCTGGTTAGCAAGCAACGGATATGGTATTCTCTGTATCCAAGGCAACAAGGCAACCATATACAATAAGTCAAACAGCCAATTGGTGAAAAACAACTATATCAACACCTTCTTCATGACTCGCAAGGGCATACAGATGGTAGGCGAGAATGATTACCTCGACTACATTCTACCTTCAGGCAAAATCATGAACATAAGACTATACACTGACATCAATGGTATCTGCGATGACCATGAGGGCGACATCTGGCTTGCCACTTCCAACCGTGGTATCTGCCGTATTAGCGGCAACTTAGCCAACAAACGTACCTTGAAATACACTTGGTACAACAAGGGAAACGACAAATTCGTGGTCAATGATGCCACACAATGCCTAGAAGACTCCAAGCATCGCATCTGGACCATCTCCAATAGTGGTGGACTTTTCAGATACGACCGTGAGAACGACCAGTTTATAAGTGTAAACGAAGAGCAACACTGGGATATCGACCGCATCTTCAGTATCACCGAAGACAAAGATGGCATACTCTGGCTCACCACAGACAATGCTCTCATCAGCCTCAACTACAAAAATAAAGGAGAATCCCACTACACCACCTATACACATGAAGACGGATTGGGCAACATCCGTTTCATCGCCAACTCTTGCTTCAAGTATGGCAACGAAATCTATCTGGGGTCCGAACTCGACTTCATTCAGTTCTCACCAAACCAAGTAAAAAAACATCAAATTTATAAATACAAGAAGAATATCATCATCACCGACTTACTCATTGACGGCAAACGATATGCGGAACTGGATTCCACATTACGCACCAAGTTGAGCGATTGCACGCCAAACTATATGCGCACAATTACGATTCCTGACTATATCGACAAGTTTTCCATAGAGTTTGCTCTCCTCTCTTATCAGAACACTGCTCAATGCAAGTATGCCTACTATCTGGAAGGATATGACGACGAATGGCACTATGTTGATGCATCAATACGCCTAGCCTCCTTCGAGAACATACCATCTGGCACATATAGGTTGCACGTGAAGGCAGCTGACAGCTATGGGGACTGGAGTGAAATGCCTTATACCATCCATATCAAGGTGCTTCCGCCTTGGTACGCCTCATGGTGGGCATACCTTATATATATAGTGCTCCTCATAGCCGGCATCCGCATCGCCATCATCTGGTATCGTGAACGCCTACGTACCAAGAACCGCTTGCAGATGGCTGTGGTATTCACCAATATCACCCACGAGTTGCTCACACCGCTCACCGTTATCTCGGCAGCGGCAGACAGCATCAAGCGTATCGCACCTGCAGCAGAGAACCAAGCAGACATCATCCACAACAACATCAGCCGACTCACCCGTATGCTTCGACAGATATTGGAGGTGAGAAAGGCACAGGCAGGAAAGCTCCAGCTCAAAGTGAGCGAGGGCAAGTTGGGCGATTTCTGCGACGAAACCTGTCGCAACTTGATGCCGATGTTCCACCCCAAGCACCTCTCGTTCGAGAAGAACATCACATGCATGGGCAAAACTGCTTGGTTTGATACCGACAAGGTAGAGAAGATACTTTACAACCTGCTCAGCAACGCCGTGAAATATACCGAGCCAGGAGGCAATGTATCGCTCAGCGTATCCATCGACAACCAAGAAGCCACCATCGTGGTATCCGACACAGGCATCGGCATCTCGAAGGATAAGATGAAACATCTCTACAACCGCTTCCTAGATGGCGACTACCGACAGATGAACACCATCGGAACAGGCATCGGTCTCTCGCTGGTCAACGACTTGGTAAAACTGCACCATGGTATTATCCGCTGCGAGAGCGAGGAAGGCAAGGGAACCACCTTCACCATCACCTTGCCAACCAACAAGGAGATATACAGCGATGAGGAGATAATGGCTTCGAGTCAAAACGACACCGATGTTAAACGAATAAAAGAGGAACTCTCGTTTGTTTCTTCTCCAAAAGAAGAGGAATTTACAAATAACGAAGAATCAGACAAAAAGGAATACACTATTCTCTTGGTAGAAGACAACCAAGAGTTGTTGCTCTTAATGAGCAGTCTGTTAAGTACAAAGTACAATGTATTAACAGCAGCGAATGGTGAGAAAGCACAACGACAGATTAAGAAGTCATCGCTCGACGTAGTGGTGACCGATGTGATGATGCCTGTGATGGATGGTATCGAACTCACGAAATGGATTAAGACTAGCGAAGATTACTCGCAGTTGCCAGTGGTGATGTTGACGGCAAAGACACAGGATGCCGACCGCAACGAAGCTTACCGAGTAGGCGCCGATGCCTACATCACCAAGCCGTTTAACCTGAACGACCTCCAGCTTCGCATCGACAACATCATCGCCAACCGTCAACGTATCCGTCAGAAGTTCCAGACCCAAACCGACTTCAAGGTGGAGGAACAACACTACAGTAATCCCGATGAGCTCTTTCTCAAGAGCGTCATTGAGAAAGTGAACGAGCACATGATGGACAGCGAATATGGTAGAGGGCAACTAGCCACCGACCTCTGCATCAGCAGCAGTACGCTCTACAACAAGCTCCGTTCCATCACGGGGCAAAACATCACCTCATTCATCACCAGTATTCGCATGAAGGAGGCTTGCCGCATCATCCGCAGCAACCCTAACATTCGCATCAACGAATTGTGCTACGCAGTAGGCTTCAGCACACCGAGATACTTCAGCCAATGCTTCAAAAAGGAGTTTGGCATGGGAATCAAAGAATATGCCGAGAGTATAACAAAGAAAGAAGAATGAAAGAACAGAAAATATGAAAAATCAACTTCCATACCGTGCCATCGCCCTCGACCTGGATGGCACCTTGACCAACCACGACAAGGTGGTTACCCCAAAGACTCGTGAAGCACTCCTCCAGGCGGAAG
>ERZ808242.873-NODE-873-length-19647-cov-4.203910_pt1 | contig 19647 bp, 14 predicted proteins | sample MGYA00521244_ERZ808242 | MGnify/ENA primary metagenome ERZ808242 (study PRJEB31516, sample SAMN03275573) | gut metagenome | biome: mammalia-associated habitat; material: feces | host: Papio cynocephalus | place: Kenya | collected 2012-07-27 ... | reverse complement strand
CACCAGGATGGCCGCGCCGGCGTACAGACCCACCTGCTCGTGGGCACCGTAGGTCTGGAAGGAACCCATGTTCTGGACGAAAATCAGCTGACCCCAGCCTGCCAGCACCGTGGAGATCACGATGGCGGTCACACGAACCTTGTCCACATTGATGCCGGAGACATTAGCAACCGTCCGGCTCTGACCAACCGCCCGGAACTGCTGACCAAGTCTTGTCTTCATCAGGGCATTGTTGAACAGGCACAGCAGTGCCACCGCCAGGAATGTGACCATGGGTACCTTGACCATAGCAAACAGGGCTGCCACGGCGGGAACCTGATAGACAAGGCAAGCAGCGGCGCAAATGCCAACCGTCACAAGCGTCTTTTTCTTATCGGACTTCTTCAGCAGGAGCCTCGCTACCGCGCACACCACGAACAGGCCGCAGAAGACATACAGTCCGGTGCCGAAGGGCACGTTCCAGATGCCGTCCAGAGCGTACTTGAAGCCCCGGTCGGTGGACAGGTCGATGGTGTTGGCAACGCCAGTGGAGCCTTTGATGACCAGGCCAGGGGCGTTCAGGGGAATCAGGTTGCCGAAAATGAACAGGAACAGCAGCTGATACAGACCGTTGGCAAAGTAGCCAAGGATCAGGCCGCCGATCATTTCCTGACCCTTCATCTTGTTCAGCAGGTTGCCGATGAGATAGCCGAAGAAACCGGCAATGGGCACGGTCATCAGCATGGCCACCAGGAAGCCGCCAAGGCCGCTGATGCCCCACTCAATGACCCACAGGGCGGAAATCTGAGCCGCCATGGCACCGATGGTGATGGCGAAGTTAATGCCCATGCCCGCGATAATGGGCAGGATCAGAGCCAGAACAATGAAGGCGTTCCGGCTGAGCCGTCCGAACAGCTCATACATGACATAGGGAACGGTCTGTCCGCTGAAAATCAGGCAGATGATACACAGCACCACGAACATGATGGTAACTGCATTGGCGCGCAGCAGTGCGCCGATATCGTATTTCTTACGCAGATCATGCACGGGAATCACCTCCGGATTTGGTCAGGGCATACAGAATGATGCCGTTGGAAATGAGAATACGCAGCGTCTCGGAAATGGTGGAGCCGGGAACCAGCACGTTGGCAACGGGCATACCCAATGTCAGAACGCCCTGGAACAGGAAGGTACCGATGATCACATGGCTGATCTTGCACCGGGAGGTGGAAGCACCGCCGATCAGAATGGCGGAAGCGGCCACGAAGCCCATCTGCCGGGGAGCGGTGTACAGCTGCATGAAGCCGTAGCTCTGGGAGTAGACCAGAATGCCCACCGCGCCCAGCACCGTGGAAAGGGTGGTACCCACAATGCGCATTTTGTCAACGTTGATACCGGCAGCCTGAGCAAACCGGGGATTGTTGCCTACGGCCTGCATAGCCACACCGGTCTTGCTCCGGGAGAACAGCCACACAAGCAGACAGCACAGAGCCATGAACAGCAGCAGGCCGGTGGGAACGGTGAAGTCGCCGATCTTGAAGGCCAGGAACTCGTCGAGGATGTGCTTGAAGTTGGTGGAATCCAGACCGATGGTGTTCCGAAGGCCGGTACCCAGGGGCCAGCGCAGCTTCAGGGACTTGAAGGGCAGAACCAGCCAGGCAATGCACATCAAAGACACAATGGAGAAGCCGACGTAGGTGGTGACGGACATCTCCTCGCCCTTCAGCCGGTTGAGCATCTGGGCGTACAGGTAGCCGCAGATGGCGGCGATCACGCAGCCAACGGCGATTGCGAACAGGAAGCCGCCCCAGCCGGGAATCCCCAGCTCGATGGTGAGAAGGCCGCCGATGAGGCCGGCCACCAGACCGATAGGCAAGCCCAGGTTCAGGCTGATGCCACACTGGATGCCGGGTACCATAGCAAGCACCATGATGGAGTTCATGCCGGTACGCACCACGGTGTTGCTGAGCAGCGTGGGCAGAGACAGGTCGAACCACAGCGTCATGAAGCACAGCAGGATAAAGAACACGCCGATGATGACACGGGGTACGCCCAGCTTGGCAACCAGCCACTCATAGAAGGCCAGCAGAGCCGCCGTCACAAGCAACGCCAGGGCGGTATAGATCAGGTCATCGGAGTGGCGAACCAGGTAGCCGGAGGCGGTGGATTTTCCGCCGCACTGGGTCAGGTACCGGTCGTACTGGGTATCAAAATCGTCGCCGATCTGATACATGAGGCCGTCGATGGTCTCCCGGAGGGAAGCCAGCGCCTCATCGTCCAGAACGGTATAGACCTTTTTCAGCTCCTGGCTCAGGGTCACATAAGCGTCGTCAACCACGGCCTGGGCATCCAGCATTTCCTGGGTGGGAACGAAGCCGCTCATATCCACTTCCACGGTTTCGTCCTCGGATACCTCCTTGCCCTCGGCAAGCAGAGCCTCCCGCTCGGCCTCCATCTTGGCCTTCGCCTCTTCGTAATGGGCGTCAATGTAGGCCTGCTGGGCTTCCGCCTCCAGCTCACCGTGGCGCATCATGGCGGCGTTGTAAGCGTCCGTCGCGGCGATCAGCTCCGGGGTAGCAGCCACGCCCTCGGCAAATTCCGCGTTCTCGTACTTTGCCCGGGTATCCTCTTCCGCCTTCTGGACGGCTTCCCGGATGGCGGCCATGCTGCCGCCCTCAGCCTTGGCCTTCGCCTGAGCCTCCTGTTTCGCGATGTTTACATAGCTTTCCACCACGCCTTCGCCGGTGACGTTCAGCAGCATCCGCACCCGGAGGCTTTCCAGGATGGCTTCGCCCCTGGCGTTATTCTTCTTCGGCAGGTTCAGGCCGCCCAGCACCAGCAGCACAACGCAGGCTAGGCACAGCAAGGCAGCAACGCTTCTTCTCACTTTATTCTTCGTCATCTGCGCTTAACCTTCTTTCTTGTTGTGTTCGGAGGGCTTGATGCCGGACATGGCCAGACCGAAGTCCGCGTCGGAGGCATCCGGCACCAGCACATCCACCAGCTTGCCCTCGGAGACGATGGCGATCCGGTCGGAAATGCTGCGCAGCTCCTGAAGCTCCGAGGAAACGATGACAATGGTCATATTCTTCTCCCGGTTCAGCTTCACCAGGGTCTCCAGCACCAGCTTCTTGGCACCGATGTCGATGCCCCGGGTAGGCTCGGAGACGAACAGGAACTTGGGATTCATGCACAGTGCCCGGGCAATGCAGACCTTCTGCTGGTTGCCGCCGGACAGGGTGCCCGCCGTCTGAGTCGGTCCGAAGCAGCGGATGTCCAGCTCCTGGATCATCTCCTCGGCGGTAGCGCGGATCTTTCCGCTGCTCTTCAGGGTAAAGGGGCCGATTTTGTTCAGATACTCGTCCTTGACCTGCATGGCGTTGAATACAATGTTATCTTCAATGGCCTGATCCAGCAGCAAGCCGACCATCTTCCGATCCTCGGAAACCATGGCGATACCGGCATTGAGTGCCTCCTTGGTATCGCCGGGCTTCAGCTCCTTGCCGAACAGTTCCACAGTGCCTTCCGTGTCATAAAGGCCGAGCACACCGTTGGGAATGCCCAGCTTGCCCTGGCCGGCCAGGCCGCCGATACCAAGAATCTCGCCCTCGTAGATGTCCAGGGTAATGCCCCGAACCCGCTCGCCGGGCATATCCACCCGGAGATTCTCCAGGTGCATGGCTACGGTGTCGGAGTGGCTGCCGCGGGCCGCGGCGTGGACAACCGCCTCGCCCTTCCGGCCGATCATCAGCTCTGCCAGCTCCACAATGGAGGTATCCCCTACGGCTCTGGTGGCAACCAGCTTGCCGTCCCGGAGGATGGTAATATGGTTGGAGGCGGCCATGACCTCATCCAGACGATGGGTGATAAAAATGATCGCAATACCGCTGGCGGCGATTCTTTTCATAACGGAAATCAGCTGATCGGCCTCGGACTCCGTCAGAACGGCGGTAGGCTCATCGAAAACCAGCAGCTTCACGCCGGTCTTGTCGATTTCCCGGGCGATTTCCACGAACTGCATGTAGCCGACGGGCAGACCCCGCACCAGGGTATTCTCGTCCAGGCTCATGCCGACGCTGTCCAGAGCCTTCCGGGCATCCTTGCGCATGGCATCGAAGTCCAGGGTCTCCAGATCCTTGCCCAGTACCCGGCTGACAAGATTGGGCTTGGCAATTTCCCGATTGAGCTTAATGTTCTCTGTAATCGTAAAGCCGGGCAGGAGCATGAATTCCTGATGCACCATGCCAATTCCCATGGTCATGGCATCCTGGGGAGAAAGAATATTGACCTTCTCGCCGTTCAGAAAAATTTCCCCCTCAAATCCACCGGTGCTGTGAATCACAGGCATACCAAACAGGATATTCATCAGGGTGGACTTGCCTGCACCGTTCTCGCCGAGAAGCGCGTGGATCTCGCCGGGCTTTACGGAAAGAGACACATCGCTCAGAACCGTGTTATTGCCGTACTGCTTGGTGATGTGCTTCATTTCCAGTACGAATTCGTTCCGCATTCTTTGTGTTCCTCCTTGTATACGGTTAAGCGGGTCCGCCCGAATCAATCGGGTGGACCCGTTATTTGGACTTGCATTTGGTTATTACTGAGGCGTTTACGCCAGTCCGGCGTATTCCCTCAGTGAACTTGAGGGAGCGCCTGAAATACGATTACAGGTAATCGTTAAAATCAACAGGAGCCAGCAGGATGGTGTAGTAGTTGTCGAAGGTGGTACCCTCATCGTTGGTGTAATTCTTGATGGTAGCACCCTGAACCTTGCTGTTGAACATATCCCTCAGAATGGTGGCGTCATTTCTGCTGCTGATATTGCCCTCGGCATACTCCTTGGCATACTCGACGCCCACGGCGATGATGGTCATGGCGACGGGAGAAGCCCAGGTAGAGAAGCGATCAACGGCGTTGTGCTCCTTCAGCTTCAGAGCGATCTGGTGCAGAGCCTCCTGGTCGTCACCGCCGATGGCCAGCTCCAGACCCAGGGTAGCGGGGAAAGCGTGGTAAGGGCTGGGGCAGCAGGGAGAGGGATAGTAAGCGTTAGGCTCATCCAGGCAGGCAGCCTGCAGAGAGGGCTGCATACCGCAGTTGGTGGTGAAGAAGGCGACCTTCTTGCCCTCGTACTTGGCCAGCTGCTGGGGAACATCCTCCAGGATGAACTGCTGGGACGCGGACAGGCCAGCCTCGGCGGTGGGGTCGGGAGCGGTCACGTCAACGAACTCAATGCCCAGCGCGTCTGCGTTCTTCTGCAGCAGCTTATGACGGCCGACGATCAGCTCCATAGCCATGTGACGGGGGAAGGAGTAGTGGATGAACACATCGATGTCCCACTTGGCGCAGGTTTCCATGATGGTGTCGCCCTGGCCGATCTCATCGGCGTACAGAACGATATCCGCGGCGGCGGAGATAACGGCGGGATCCTCCTGGGGGGTGCCGGCGATCAGCAGGATATCGTCACGGCCCATTTCCCGAACCTTGTCGAAGCCGGCCTTGGCGCCGGGAACAGCCTGGCACATAACGATGGCCTTCACGTCAGGATCGGAAGCGAAGGAGACGATCTGAGAAACGGTGGTCTCCATCTCGGACATAAAGTTATCGGGATAAGTAGCGGTAATAATGTGCTCGGCACCATAGGTGGCCACGGCCTTCTCAGCGGCGCGGAACTCCTCCTCGCCCTGGGAAACGGTACCGGTCAGAATGGCGATCTTCCAGTTGTCATTGCCGGAAGCGGCGGCGGTCGCGGCAGCCTCGGCAACGGTGCCTTCGGTCGCGGCAGGGGCGGCGGTGGTGGGGGTCTCAGTCTTGGCACCGCAGGCGGTCATGCCCAGAACCATGACGAGAACCAGCACCAGGCTAATCATCTTTTTCATGCGATTTCCTCCTTAAAATGTCTCCACATCAGCTACGCAAGTCCCTGATGTATGGATTTCTTGATTATTGTAGCATAAAACTTTGGAAAATGCAAATAAAAACAGGAGAATCCCTTGATTTCGGTAATTTATTAAAAAACATACCAATGTACGGAATACTTTTGCACTACATTGCACAAAAGTGCTCAATTGTCAACGAAATTATTTGCAGGAATTCTTGCACAACGTACTGTAACGCGGGTCTTTCCGCCAATTGTGCAGGTGAAGAGGGTCAGATCCCAGTCCCCTTCCTCCATCGGCTCCACATCCTCCGGGTTCAGGATTTCCAGGGAAACCACTTCGTATTCAAAATCATTGTCCTCCACGTCCCGGAAGGTAACGGGATCGCCGATCTGCAGTTTTTTCAGCCGACCGAAGTGGGAATCGTAATTGTGCGCCATCACAATCAGGTTGTCGTTGTAGGCGGAACCCTGATACCGGCAGGGAGCGATTTTCAGCAGCTCCCCGCTCCAGCCGTTCAGCACCGGAAGGGTTCTTCCGATGGTGGGAAGATACAGGGTCCCCACATATTCCCGGCCGTCGATCTCCACCACCGGCATTTCCATCTCCGGCACCTGCTCGTAATCCGGCAGGGTGAAGGACGGAAGGGTCTGCCCTTCCCTCTCCGGCTCGGTTTCCTGAACGGCCTCATTCCGGCGGACAAGTGCCGTCAGATCCTGGGAAGCGGTCAGTCCCGCCTGGCGGTCGTCCCAGAGGTTGTAGCCGGTGAGTACCGCCGCCGCCAGAATCAGAAGAAGCCCCAAAGCGATGGGCAGGGTTCCCTTATGCCTCATAATTGTCCTCTTTGCGGCGGGCAAGACCAACGACCACCAGCACCAGTCCCGCCAGCAGCAGCACCGGCACCGGCCACCAGAGCTGGCCGGTCTGGGGCAGCTTATCATCCGTATGGTCGTCCGGCCGGTTGCAGCTGTTGGTCACCGTAATCATTTTTCCGTTTTTCTTTACCACAGGATTGTTGTAGCCCTTCACCCGCTCCTCTGTCACCGTCCACTCATGGGTAGCGTCCAGATTTTTCCAGGTGTATTTCCAGTTGTTATCCTTGGAAAGCGTCACCACCGCGTCATCCAGATCGGCTTTTTCGCCGTCGCACAGCAGCGTCACCTGAATGGACTCAGGCCGGCGTTCCGGATGACAGGAATCCTTCCAGACCTTGACCACCTCGATGTCCGTGATGCCGGCCTCCCGGCCGGACTTGGCGTTGGCCTCCTGGTCATAGACCCACTTCTCACCGAAGTAGTTTGGCAGACTCACCAGGAAGGGCGAGGTGGTATAGACCCAGCCGTTTTTCTCGATTTTTGTGCTTGGGATGTAATAAACCCCCGGAGTCAGCGTGACGGAAGCACCGGAGGGAAACACCGCGTCCCCGTTTTTGTCGGTTTTTGCCTTGTCCACGGGCGAAGCCTTCTTCAGCATGGCGGGCGTGATGGCATCCAGGGTCTTCTGCCAGTCCGCCGCGCTGCTGCCGGTGACGCAGCCGGCGAAGGCAGGCTCCGCCGTCAGCGCGCCGCCCTCCCCCATTTTCGCCACCAGGTACATGGAAAATTCCACGCCAGACAGGGGGATGTTCTCGCCGCTGGGGTTGTACACATGATGAATGGTCAGAGAAACCGGCCGCTTCAGATCCGGCACCTCCTGAGCACCGACCGGCAGAGTCAGCGTCCCCGCCAACACCAGCAGGCACAGAAGCAGCGCGGATCGTTTCTGGATTCGTTTCATAATTTCATCACTCATTTCTTCCGCCGTTTCGGAATCAGCAGTCCCAGAAGCAGCACCAGCAGAATGGGGGCAGCCACCACCGGTGCCACCAGATAAGGTTCGATCTGAATGGCGTCCGAGGTCACCCGAACATTTTTCGCGTCCTTTTCCGTCTCCACCCGATGTCCCCGAACCAGGAGCCGGTGGGTGTTAATGCCATAGGGCGTGCAGGTCACGAGGGTACACAGATCCTTGCCCTCCTCAATGAGCAGAGCCTCGGTGTCCTGGGGTTCCACGATGAGAATCTGATCCACCTCATAGGTCAGCACCTGATCCAGCACCCCCAGCCGGAACCGGTCTCCCACCACCAGCCGATCCAGGTCGGTAAACAGTCTGGCACTGGGCAGACCCCGATGGCCGGACAGGACGCAGTGGGTGCTCTCCCCGCCTACCGGCAGGCTTGTCCACTCCAGGTGTCCCACGGCCACCTGCAGAACCGATTCCTCAGTACCGTGATAAATGGGCAGGGACACGTTGATGCTGGGGATTTCGATGTAGCCCATGATGCCCATGCCAGACACGTCCAGCAGCCGCTCATATTCTTCCCTTTGGGCATCGTCCAGAAGGTAGGCGTTTTCCCGCCCCACCAGGGAACGGTTATAGGCCTGGGCCTGCTGCCAAAGCTCGCCGTAGCGGTTATCGTCCAGCTTGGCCACCTCCTGGGAATAATTGGCGATGGCACGGGATTGATGCGCCTCGTTCCACCGGTTGGAGAAGGAAGGGTACAGCATCAGGGACAGCCCTACGACCAATATGAGAATTAAAGCAATTGTCGAGGCATGTTTGCGCATAGGGTTCTCCTTGCTGCTGTTGAATCTGTCAAAATGCTGTCATTGCGAACCAGTGTTGTTAGAAAAAATGTCATTGCGAACCAGTGCCGCTGCACTGGTGTGGCAATCCGTTTCCTCAAAAACGAAAGGCTGCGCGTGTACATTTACGATTCAAAAATATTTCGGTGCCGATCCCTCCGGGGGCAATGTTCTTGTCCCGGCAAGAACATTGATAAGAAGCCGGCTTAAGGGGCGCTGCCGAAAAGCCGCCCCCTTAAGAATCCCCCGGCCGCACCGCCGGAACTGCTCAAAATATTTCGGATTGCAACGGGGTGTTTTACCGGAAGTATTCAAATATAATGAGGGTTCTTTGATACGCTGCGCCGGAATCTCGGATTGTCTCCGAGATTCCGGGCATTTCCGTTTCGTTAGAAATCTTCTGTCTTGACAGTTCCTTAGTTTTCGGAACGCATCCGCTTCTTGGTGACGAGCAGCACCACCGCCGCCAGCACCAGCACGCCGCCCAGGACGTAGAAGAGGGTGGTACCGATGCCGCCGGTCTCCGGCAGGGTGGAACCGGACTTGTTGACCACATTGGTGGTCAGGGTGCCCTGATCGTCGCTGGGCGTGAAGGTGATCTCACCGGTGGCTACATCGCCGGACAGGCTGGTCAGGATCGCATCCTGAGCCTGACCTTCCCAGGTGATATTATGATCAGCGGTCACAGTGAACTCAATGGCATCAATGGTGTTGAAGCCCGCAGGGGTCACGGTCTCGGTCAGCTTATACTGGCCGTCGTCCAGTCCCCGGAACTCAAAGGAGGAAGCAGGATTCTGCTCATCAACGGTGAATTCATGCACGGTCTTCCAGGTGTCCAGATTGGTATCAGGATCCTTGTAGAGCTTCTCCAGCTTGAAGGCCGCGCCGGTCAACTCTTTCCCCGCCAGAGCCTCGTTGGCGTACTTGTTCACGAGTACCTTGTAAGTAAAGACGATGACGTTATCCCAGTTGGTAGTACCCTTTTGCTCGGTATAAGGATTGTTGGAGTACTCCAGCATTGCCTGGTTCACATTACCCTGCTTGCCCAGAACCGCGCTTTCATTGAGCTTGGCGGTGTATTCCACGATAATCTCACTCTCGGCTTTTACGCCGCTGACCTGCTTCAGATCATTGAAAATCACCTCAAAGGTGCAGCCGTCACTGGTGGACGTGTTCACGGTATAGCCGGTGGTAATCTCCTGGGTGCCAACATAGACCTTCACGCTGGAAGGCTCAAAGGTCAGGCTATCTTCCAACTTATCGTGGAACGCAAAATAATAAGTGGTATACTTATCAAAGTCCTCCGCCACGGTACCCTTGAGCTGGAAGGGAACGGAATCGCCGATGTCGTAGTCGGCGGAATCCTGCCAGCCGGTGATTGCGCCGGTAGAATCGTTGGTGTCCTTGATTTTCTTCTCGAAGGAGACCTTGGAAACCTTAGCGGTCAGTGTAACGTCGCCTGCCACATTCACAAGATATCTGCCGAAGGCCTCGCCTTTGCCCACAGGGCCGGCATCCTCGATCAGATAGTAGCCATCCGCGCAGGCATACGGGGCATCATGATTTACAGTGGCAACAGGATTGCTCAAGGTGACATGCTTCAGGATTTCCGTCAGCTTTTCAGACTCGGTGCCGTTCATCACGGCAGCCAGAGCGTTCAGCGTATTCTCTTCCACTTCATCGCCAGTCGTGCCATTGCCGTTCACGCCCCACTTCAGGTTTGAAAGCACCTTGACACCGTTTTCGCCCTCAGTCAGGTCGCCGGTAAAAATCTGGTAGATGTTGTAGTTCCTTCCGTCATCGGGAACGGTGATGGTGTGCTGGCCTTCCGCAGAAGCGGCGGCGGCCAGGGCGAAGACCATCACCATTGCCAGCAGCAGGCAGGTCAGTTTTCTCAGCTTGTTCATAATGTGATTCCTTTCTTTTCCTGTTGTTTCAGAATTTGGTTTACGGAAATCATTGTGCTCTGGCGTCCCTCCTTCCGCGTTTCTTCCGCGTCAGAAGATACAGCCCAGCAACCGTCAGCACCGCGCCGCCCAGAGTAAAGCTCCGGGTTCCGGCTCCGCCGGTCTGGGGAAGCTTATAGGCGGGAGCCGGTTCGTTTTCCACGAACTTCTGCTGATCCGTCTGGGACAGATCCAGCGCATCCGGCGGAAGGTTCATGGGAAGGACATGCTCCGTGTCCTCCTTGCTGGAGAAATAGAAGTACAATACCGGAGGGTCGTCCGGCAGCCGGTAGCCTGCCGGTGCCTTGGTCTCCCGAATGGCATAGAGGGTGTTATAGGCGAAGTTCTCCGGCGCGTCTTCCTTGTCCCGGATCCGGATGGTCAGCAGGCCGTACTCATTGGAGGTGATGGGATTGACAAACTGTGTCCCGTCCTCCCGCTGATAAGCATACTTGGTGTACTGATAAGGATTCACGGAGGTGTCCACCGTGTAAACGGTAAATTCCGCGCCCGGCAAAACCGTGCCGTAGTCCCCCTTGGCAACCTTATAGATCACCAGCTTCTTGCCGGAAGTCACCTGGCCGGTGGTGTCAGCATCTTCCCATTTTTGGGGGAACGTGTTGGAACTCTTCTCGTAGTCCGTACCTTCCAGCTTGACCTTGTTGCTAATGGAAAGCTTGTCGATGATATAGCCCTCCGGCGCGTCGGTCTCCACCTTATACATATACTTCAGCCGCAGATGGGTGCCATCCGGCACATCGGACATGCGCAGAGTGCAGATACGCTTATCGTTTTCCTCCGTTTCCTCAAGAACCCAGGGTACAGGAAGCTCCGTTTCCGTCTGGGTGCCGTCCTCATTTTTGGTTACCTGGTACAGCTTCACCGAATTCTGAACCAGGGACACGTCCATCTGGACATGTTGACCAACACTCCAGTTTCCGTTCACACAGGCCCAGACTTTCTTCCAGTGGGTCAGGGTATCCACCAGAGTCAGCTTCCCAGTGCCATCTCCCACCAGATTCCTAGCGTCGGGGTTGATGTCCACCGAATAGGTCAGCATCCGGCTGTCATTGAGCCATTTGCCGGTTTTGCTCAAAACTTCGGTCTTATCCGGATTGTCATAGGTCCATTTCTGAGTCTGGGTGGCACTGCCGATGTCCGTCACCATCACGTCATTTTTGAAGGTGTGCGGTTCTTCGTCTTTGTATTCTGCCTGACAGGTAAAGATAAAGCCGACCCTGGTTTTTGTAGGAAGATCGCCGCCGTCCTTGTCTGTCACCGTCAGTGTTACTTGATTGGTATTTGAATCGTAGTTTCCTGTTACCAGATACGGCCCGCGATTGCCAGCGTTTCCGGAAATAACGCCGCCCTCCCCGATGTTCATGTCATGATTCCAATATCCGCCCCATTGCTGCGGGTGAAACAGCTGCAGCTTCGTCAGAGTCACGCCCTTGGGCAGAGAATCCGTAATATCCAGGGACTTGCGCTGGGTCTCATCCAGGTAAACGGTCACTTTCCATACCAGTTCACCCTGGCTGGTAACGGTGCTGGTTCCGGATTCCCCATTTCCGTCAGTCTTCTCAACCCCGGATTTCCAGTATTCATAGCTGGCATTTCCTTGCCTCTCACCCGCCTTAAAGGTATTGTAATATGTATAATTCTGCTTGGCCGGGTCGATGGTCAGAGTGGTGTCGTAGGTCACAGTCACGTCCTGGGCATCGCCAGTCGTCGGGAGCCAGCCCTTCAGCAGCTTGATGGTAATCCTCCGGAACTTCACGTCTGGGTAGCTGTCAAGATTATCGTAGTAATCCGGTTTATCCGGCGGACGATACACATAATTTGAAAGGGTAACTTCCATGTCACTTGGCTGGAATCCGAGAGCAGTTTGGAAAGCCTGCACGGCCTTTCGCACCTGATCGGCGGTCATATATACATCGTCTCTGTTCTGATCACCCATCCTATCGACCAATTCTGTCCCTTTGGGCATCCCTCCGGCGGGGACGTGAATCGTGACTGTCCAGGGAAGCGTACCGGTGGTTTTGTCCTCGGAAAGGGTCAGCGTACCGCTGGATTTCTCCACGCTGCCGTCGCTGTCGATCCTGACCTCGGCCGTCACCTCTTCCTCGATGTCTCCCTTGACCAGGTGGGCGGTATTGGAGACGGTTCTCGCCGCCAGTGCCGGGTCGACCTTGGTCTGATAGGTGATGGTATAGGTATTGGTGTTCTTGCCATCTTCCCCCGGATTGAAAGTAATGGACACCTGGCCGTTCTCGTCGGTTTTCCGCTCATAGCCGCTGTCCGGACTGACCTGAATCGTATTGGGAAGTGCCTGGCTCAGCATGTCGTCCGTCAGCACCGCCCCGGCAATGTCCCGTTGTTTGGAGTTGATGATGATCGTCCAGGTGATGGTTCCCTGATTCCGGTCATAAGTGCCGTACTTGGCCGCGTCGATGCCTACCCCGACTTTTTTCTCAAATTCAATCTCATCGTCCGGTTCGTCGGGATCCGGATCGAATTTACCCTTGTTGGTCACTTCCTTCAAGGTCTCGCTCTCCGGGACATCCGTATAATAAGTAATGGTGTAGGTCTGGTTGTTCTTCTCCCCGCTGACAGGGTTGAAGGTGATCTTCCCGTCCGCATAGACATAACCGTTGGCGGGGGTTACGGAGATATTCGTTCCGGAGGCCAGAGCCTTAAGCATTTCGTCCGTCAGGGTGGCCCCGGCAATGTCGGTGCCGTTGGCGTTCACCGTGATCGTCCACTTGATCCGGTTCCCCTCCAGCTTGCCGTCCTTCGCCGCCGTGTGGCTCTTGTCGATCCTGGTGGTGACGGTTTCCTCGTCAGTGACCTCCTGATGCCGCTCGTCATCCTTGGCCTTGACGATGAGCGTGTTTTCTGGGTTCATCGTTGCGGAGGGATAATCAACATCGTAGGTATATTCTATAGTATGGGTCTCCCCCGCCTTCAAGGCGGGCAGGTCGTCCATGGTGATGGTTCCGGTGCCAGTGTCGGCATCCCAATTCCAGGTGGCCTGTCGGGTCTGGCCGTTCACCTTCACGGTGGGCGCGCCCAGAGTCATTCCGCCCGCCTGAATGGTGTCCTTAAACTGGATCGGTTCAGGTGTTCCCTTCCTGGAGCTGACGGTCACGGTGTAGGTCAGCTTGCCGTCCTTGATAACGCCGTCTGTAGATTTGCTGGCGGAAATGTCGTACTTGTCCGTTTCGCCGTCGGGGTAGGTGATCTCATCGGACTTGATGATCACCTGACTGTCTCCACCGCCGATCACGATGCTTCCGTCGTCCCGCACCATAGAGGCATCCAGGGTACCCTTGGAATCCACAAAGCCGGTCACATCGTCCTGAGATCCGACCACATTGGACAGCGTTACCTTCAGTCGGTAAACGCCGTCAACCTTTTCAAACCGATAGGTGCCTCTGTTCCCTTCCAAATAATGGTTCTGATTCAGCAGGTTCTCCGGAATCTCGACTCCCTCCGGGTAATCATAGATGTAAGTGGTTTGGTTGTTGAATTGAGAACCGGGAATCCTGAAGTCAACCCGGATTTCCGTTTTGAACTTATCCTTAGACGGGTCGTAGTCGGCCTTCGGCGTGGAAACCACCTTGATCTCCACATCGGTCAGCTTCGCCTCCGCTTCTTCCGCGAACAGCATCAGACCGGCCTCGGTCTCCATGGTCTCCTGGATGGTTTCCTCCGTAGGCGGGGCGGTTTCCTGGGGTTCCGTGGTCTGGGCAGGCGTTTCCTCTGTCTGGGTGGTCTCCACCGGCTTTGGGGGGTAGCAGCTGTCGGTGTGGGTATGCTCCTCCAGGCCGCAGGTCGCTACATTTTCCCAGGCGTAGCAGTCATCGGTATGCTGATGAGGCCCGGTCTCGGCCATGCCGCAGACGAAGACTTCCTCCGCGCGGCAGCAGCCGTCCGTGTGGGTGTGGCCGTCGGTCTCCGGCTGGGTGCAGGTCAGATTGCCCTCCGCGTCATAGCAGCCCTCCCCGTGGGTGTGGCCGTCGGTCTCCGGGGTTTCGCAGCTGAGCACCTGCTTCGTACCCTTGCAGGCATCGGTGTGGGTGTGACCCTCCGACTGGGCAAGGGCGCAGACCAGTGCCCCCCGCTGCCGGGTGTAGCAGCTTTCCGTATGCACATGCTCCGAAAGGCCGCACAGGGTGTCCCGCTCCATGGTGATGGCAGGCAGAATCAGGGCATAGGTGGTGCAGAAAACCACCAGGCAGCCCAGAGCCGACACCAGTTTTTTCCATATTCGATTTTTTCGGTGCCTGGCTCTGTAGCCATCGGCACGCTTGCCCAAATCGATATCCATAGGTCTTCTCTCCCGCAATGATCAATTGACTTTTCCGAAATCAGAAAGGGGCCAAACGCAAAATACGATTTTTCCGACCACCTGCTCCTCCGCCACGCAGCCCACCGCGCTGCTGCGGCTGTCCACGGAGGTGCTTCTGTGGTCGCCCATCAGAAAGAACCGGGATTCCGGCACCTGATAGGGCATTTCCAGGTCGCATTCGCCCAGCGCCTTCTCGGAGACGTAAGGCTCGATCTGCTCCACCCCGTCCACATACACGGTTCCGTCCTCCAGAATATTCACCGTCTCCCCCGGCCCGGCCAGCACCCGCTTGACCAGCAGCTTATTGCCCAGGTAAAAGGCAACTAAGTCGCCCTTTTCAAAATGGGAGCCTTTGACAGACACCACGATCTGCCCCTCCTTCAAGGTGGGGGTCATGGAGTTGCCGTAAATCTGCAGTACCGGCATCCAGAGGGTCGCCACCAGCACCGCGAAGGCCGCCACCACCACCAGGGTGTACACCGTGCTTTTCAGCACCGCGGCGTAGCGGAATTTGTATTGCTCCCGCTTCAGCTCCCTGCGGAGCATGGAAATTTCCGGGACATCCTTATGTTCCTTGCGCTTCATAGCATTACCTACTATTAAATGTAAAGTCCTCCTGGGTCGGGACGCTCTCCGGCGGCAAGTCCTCTTCCGAGACCCCGGTCTCCATGGCCAGACACTTCCGGCGGGTCTGCTCCAGGAGCCTGTCCGCCTTCTCCCGGGCTTCCTGCTCCATCCGGCGGCAGATCATCTCACTGCGCTCGTTCAGCAGATTGATATTTTGCACATACTGGTCGCAGGCCGCCTGCGCCGCCTCAAAGACCCCGTTCAGGCGCAGAGCCGCCTCGGCAATGGAGCCGGCGGAATTGATCTCGATCACCCGGCTGGCCAGGGCTTCCTCCGCCGCCGCCAGCTTTTTCTTGGTCTGCTCCAGCTCCAGGCTCTGGTCGATCAGCATTTCCAGCAGATCCGCCCGGGAAAGCCGCCTTAGCTCCTTTTCCGTCATCGCTATAACCTCTTTCGCCCGCAACAGCGGGAAAAGCCCGCCTTCCCGGAAGCTCCTTCCGGAAAGGCGCGTCCTGCCGCCATTGGGTTCGCGCCTTTACCCATCTTTCATTCTTTCTTTACGCATTTTTGATTTTATTTCATTATAGCATGATTTTGCGCCATTTCAATAGCTTTTCCACTTTTTCTGCAATTTTCACAAAATAGTCGTTACGAAATCGTTTAATCTGCTATTCCCCTTAGCTTAACACTGTTTCGTAGGCGCAAAAACTACGAAAATTTCGTAATTTCTTCCGTCGGATAGGCCTCCGTGTCCAGATCCCGGTAGGGATACGCCCTTCGCCAGCCATCACCTGTATGAATCAGGCTGCTCCGGTGGGCGGACAGCAGCCGCACCAGGGGATAGACGTTCACCCAAATCTCCGAGCTGCATTCCTTCTGGCTTTCCTCGAAGACCAGCTGTAAGCCAAAATGCAGATGCACCGTCTCAATATTGTTCACGTTCTCCCGGTCGGAATAGCCGGTTCTGCCCATAAAGCCCAGCAGGTCTCCAGCCTGGACAATATCCCCCTCCTGAAGGTTCGGCGCGAAGGGCTTGTCCTTCTGCAAATGGGCATAATAATAGTAGCGGCGGCCGTCAAAGGAGCGGATGCCGATCCGCCAGCCCCCGTACCGGTTCCAGCCCATGGCCTCCACCACGCCGCCCTCCACCGCCACCACCGGCGTGCCCAGGGAACCCATCAGGTCGTTTCCCAGGTGCTTGCGCCGGAAGCCGAAGGAACGAGCCGCTCCGAAATCGTTATAGTGACTGTAGCCATACCCGGCGGCAATGGGCGAAAAGGCCTTGAGACCATAGGTCGGAATCCACTGCCCATCCTTTTCGATGGCGTAGCTGCCCACAAGGCCGCCCAGCACCGCTTCGTAAGCCCGGTGATAATAATCATAGTAACGGTAATTGCTTCCCAGCAGCTCCTCCGGGGACTTGTCCCCTTTCAGGTCGGAAACCGCCCTCTTCACCGAGGACAGGCCGCATTTTCCCCCGGTGCGGCAGCCCGCCAGTGCCAGGCTGTCGATCCAGGAAATGTGCTTTTCCTGCTGAGCCGTCAGAATGTCCTGGCGCAGGGCGTATTCCAGGGATTCATAGGGCACGTCAAAATCCACCCAGCGGATGGTCTCCCCTGCCGCCGGCACCGCCAGCAGAAGCACCGTCAGAATGCCAAACAAAAACCGCCTCATACCCTCACCTCTCGGCTTAGGATATGAAGCGGCTTTCTTTTTATACACGATTATGACAAATCCCGAACCACGTCCTTGGCCACCCGGTAGATGTCCTCCATGGTGGTCAGGGATGTGATCTGATTTTTATAGTAGCTGCTGTGGGGAACCCCCCGCAGATACCAGGCGAAGTGCTTCCTTGCCTCCAGGCAGGCGATATGCTCCCCGTGATCCTGCTCCGCCAGCCGGAACTGCTCCAGAGCCACTTCCACCCGGTCGGCAAGGCCTGGCCGCCCTGGGGATTCCTCCCCACGAAGTGCCGCCTGAACCTCCCTAAAAATCCAGGGATCGCCGAAAACGCTTCTTCCGATCATCAGGCCGTCGGCACCTGTGCGCTTTAAGCACCGTACCGCCGCCTGGCCGTCCGTAATATCCCCGTTGGCGACCACCGGAATGGACAGCTGTTCTTTGACTTTATGAATCATGTCCCAGTCGGCGGTGCCGGAATAGAGCATACTCCGGGTTCGCCCGTGGACAGCTACCATGGCCGCTCCCGCGTCCTCCATGCGTTTGGTAAAATCCAGCACGTTGATGCTGCCCTTGTCCCAGCCCAGACGGCATTTCACCGTCACCGGCACCTCCACCGTCCGGCTGATCGCCTTCACGATATCCGCCGCCAGCTCCGGCGTGCGCATCAGGCCGCAGCCGTCCCCGGAGCCGGCGATTTTCGGCATGGGACAGCCCATATTGACGTCAATAAAATCGCAGCCGGAGATTTCCAGAGCCAGCACCGCGCCCTTTGCCATAATGTCCGGGTCGTTGCCGAAAATCTGGGCACCGCAGACGCTGCCCTCGTTTTTCCGGAGGAGCTTCGCGCTCTTTTGATCCTTATAGCATAGTGCCCGGGAGGAAACCATTTCCGTCACCGTTACCCCGGCTCCCAGTCGGGCGCAGATTGTCCGGAAGGCCCAGTCCGTGACCCCGGCCATGGGAGCCAGGAAGAGCGGATTATCCACTTGTATGTTTCCGATTTTCATTCGTTTCTCTCTTTCCCGTGCGGCACCGGTGTTTTCCGATGCCGCTCTTTTGATCCTTCTTTTATAGAAACACCGTGGCCAGCCAGGCAAGCCCCGTGACCGCCGCCCCGCCCAAGGCCCACACCGCCCCGGAAAGATACATCCGCCGCTTCCGCGCCGGTTTCTCCGGGCTGCGGATGGCGCACTGGGCTTCTTTCAATAACGCCTCATCGGTGATCCCCTGACCCACAACCCCGTCCTTCAGAATGAAGATGGCCTGCTCGAAGAGCCTCTGCTCCGGCGGATGCACCACGATCACCTGCCGGGAAATGCCTTTTACCATCATTACCGCCTCCTTACGGAGGAAGTATGCCCCAGGAAAAGAAAATTATTCCTGCTCTTTCGGTCGTTTATATCTCCCATGTGGCTCCCATTCCGGCAGCGGATACCGCTGCATGGCTCCGAAAATACGTTCCTTCAAGTCCGGGTAGGTCTGGCTCAGGCTGTAAATCAGCTCCTTGACCTCCTGGCGCTTGGTCACCTTGTCCACCGGGCAGCGATTTGACATCACCGGAAGGCCCTGGCGCACGGCAAAATTGTCCACGGTTTTCTCGTGGAGGTAGAGCATGGGTCGGATCTGGGTAATGCCCGTTCTGTCCAGCTTCGTCACAGGCTGAAAGCAGCTGATCCGTCCCTCGAAAAGCAAAGACATGAGGAAGGTTTCCACCGCGTCGTCATAGTGGTGCCCCAACGCCAGCTTGTTGAAGCCCCGCTCCAGAAGTGCCTGATTTAAGGCTCCCCGGCGCATTTTCGAGCACAGGGAGCAGGGATTCTTCTCCTTCCGGTGGTCGAAAACAATCGGGGCGATCTCGGTTTTTACAATCGTATAGGGCACATTCAGTCCGTCGCACATTTTCTGTACCCCGGAGTAGTCCATGCCCAGTCCCATGTCGATGGTGATGCCCTCCAGCGCGAAGGGCTTATTGTAGTATTCCCGCAGACCGGCAAGCAGCGTCAGCAGCACCAGGGAGTCCTTTCCCCCGGACACGCCCACGGCGATTCTGTCGTTCTCCTCGATCATATTATAGTCGTCCACGCACCGGCGGACCAGTCCCATCAGCTTCTGCATTCTTATCTTTTCTCCTAAAACCGGCAAAAATAGCAAGTGAGCATTCAGGAGTATTCGTGAGCATTTAGAAGAATTCAAGAGATTTCTTCGGGCTGCGCAAAAATTCTCAAAAATGCGGTTGACATTTGAATTCCGATGTGGTATAAACTTCTGGTGTCCTGGGGGTCATTGTACACCAGGTGCCTGAAAATGTCAAAATATTTATCCAATTGGAGGAAATCATAATGTCCACTACTCTGCTGAAGAAGGAGACCCTGGACCGCAAGTGGTATGTGATCGACGCTGCCGGCAAGCCTCTGGGTCGTACTGCCGTCACCGCCGCCAACCTGCTGCGCGGTAAGCACAAGTCTGACTTCACCCCCAACGTTGACTGCGGCGATAACGTCATCATCATCAACACCGACAAGGCTGTCCTCACCGGCAAGAAGCTGGAGCACAAGAAGTACTATCGTGTGTCCGGCTGGATCGGCGGCCTGAAGGAGACCAAGGCCCGTGACATGATGGAGGCT
>ERZ808242.872-NODE-872-length-19647-cov-4.603665_pt1 | contig 19647 bp, 12 predicted proteins | sample MGYA00521244_ERZ808242 | MGnify/ENA primary metagenome ERZ808242 (study PRJEB31516, sample SAMN03275573) | gut metagenome | biome: mammalia-associated habitat; material: feces | host: Papio cynocephalus | place: Kenya | collected 2012-07-27 ... | reverse complement strand
CTTTAGCCGAATTAGAAAAGCGCACTAAGAATACCTGGATACTCACTCAGAATATTGATGGTTTACATCAAAAAGCAGGTAGCCAAAATGTCGTAGAGTTGCATGGCACTATTCATCGCTCCCAATGTTGCAACTATTGCACTCCTCCTTTTGAGGATAAAGAAATAAAATTTCACAAGTGCAAACACTGCGGCGCTCCCTTGCGCTATGACATAGTGCTCTTCAACGAATCTTTAGATCCTGAAGTAATAGCCACTTCTTACGATCTTCTGGAGCATGCCGATCTATTCTTAGTAGTAGGAACTTCTGGTATAGTTTATCCTGCAGCCGGTTTTGTACCAATTGCTAGAAGAGCTGGCGCTAGAGTCGTTATTGTCAATTTGGAAGAACTTGGCTATAGCGGTGGCTCCATAGAGCAAATTAATGGTAAAGCCGAAGTTATTTTGCCTCACTTATTCGATTACGAATAAAAGCTAATTCGCTTATAACAACAAAAAGCCGCTCCTCTAAGCATATAAAATATGATCTGGAGAGCGGCTTTAAGCTATAAAGAGCTAAAACATTACTAGTAACAGCAATAAAATAAGCAACGGTATAAAGAGACGCCAAAATTCATAGCGTCTAATATAAACCCGATAAGGTACTATTCCATCTTTACAAGAAATCCAACCATGCCACAAACGCCAATGATTAGTACCCGGTTTCCCACGACTATCACCTAAAACGGCCGGTTCGTAAATTCTTATTAGACAAGGGAAAATGGAAAAAGGCTCATACCAGACGCTAGCTCCCATTAAAAATGAAGCCACACGCTCAGCTCCCCATTCTTTCCAATCTATAAGAGCTTCTCCCGGCTTAACGTAACGAGCTCGGCGCAAATGTTCAACTTTGGGCTGCGGCTCAGCTTTAGCTCTGCCTAAAGCAATATCATCAACAACTCTGAGCATAAGGCAAGCAGCGTTGGGCAAAACACAATCAGCTAACTCACTGCAAGTAACATTTGGTGGTATATTGTATGAATTTTTGGCTAAAATAGGGCCAGTATCTTCACCTTCATCGACTTTATGAATTACATATTCATTTTCTGTGCAACCATCATAAAACATCCAAAGCCAAGGATTAGGACCACGATAGGTAGGCAAAGAAGACAAATGTAAATTTATGGTTCCGTACTTAGGTATTTCAAAAATGTCGGGAGGTAAAATAATGGAAAAATTAGAGATACAAATTAAATCGGGTTTTAAATGTTTGATAAAGCGCAATAACTCATGGTTATACTCTCGCTGAGTAGAAAAAAACGGACACCCGTAATATTTGGCAAACTTTTCTAAATTGCCAGCTCCTTTGCCAGCTCTAAGCCATCTTTCTAAAAGTCCCCTTCCTGTACGCCTAGGCTGTGAATGGATAATACCAACGATCTTGTGTGCTCCAGCTAACACTTGTAAAGCTGTAGTGGAAAAACGACCATCCATACCAGCAAAAATTATCCGCAATTTAGGGATCTCTGGAGTTGTTTCTGTATCGCTGCCAGAATTGGTTGGAGCAGAATTTGACTCTTCTTCATTAACCTTGTCGTTTTCAGAAGCTTCTTCAGAACTGGTTTCTTCTTGAAGCTTGCTTTCCGGAGCAGAATCATTTTCACTTGTCTGTATAGCTATCGGTTCAGTCGAAGGTTTGTCTTCGTAAAAGGATAAATCGTGGCCCAAAGATTCGGAAAAGCATTGGGAAAAAAGCTCAGCATCAATTTTTTCATCAGTCTGAGGCAGAGTTGCCTTTTCTCGTTTTTCAACTTGACTATTCTCCGGGCTCATATATATACGGCTAACTCCTTAACAAATATCCAGCCTTACTCTCAGCTTCGTATTAGTATTTTCCTTCAGAGCCTTACTGAAGCTCGAAAAAAAACATAAATAGTAACCCAATAATAAAAAAAGCAAAAAAGACCAGCTTACAAACGGCGCCCATAAATGCGCCTTAAGCAGCCAGTCTTCTAAGCTAAGCTCATTTTCAGCAACCTAGTTTTCAAAAGGCTAGGTTGCTAAAAATTTGGGCAGAGAATGCTTCTCAATTAACAACTCACCAAAAGATCTAGTTGGTATGGATGCCAACTCCAACAGCTAATTTACTAGCTGCGGCAATCAATTGCTTGCTATCCATAGTATTGGGCTTGCGAAGAGCAATACCTATAGAAAGCTTGACACCTTCAATATTGGCAGCTGTCAATTTGACTCTGTCGGCTAAGTTCTTGGCTGCCGTCATACCACTACCAATCATGAAGACAGCTAAATCATCTTCACCTACTAAGCCTGGAATGTCATTATCACTCAAGAAGGCATTGACCAGAGCGGCTACATCTTTACGGATTTGCAAATAAGCCTCTTTGCCTTTGGCTCTGAGCTCAGCCAAATTATCGAAGCGGACATAAACCACGGTGCAATCTTCACCAGATTCGTTGGCCATGCCCAATTCGTCATCAAGGACGCTCATGAAAGCTTCTTCGCCACAGAACTGAGTATCTATATCTACGCCATCTTCATCAAGCTTAATTTCCAATTTGAACGGAGCAGCCGGAGCGTTGGCTCTGCCGATACTCAAACGAGAAGGAGCTGCTAAAGTTCTAGGGGTGCTGTGGCCAGGAGCAGCCAAGCGCTCAACTTTGCCTCCATCGGGAGCTACAGCAGGAGTGCGCAAAGGACGTGAAGCGGCAGTAATATTGGCGCCTTCCAGGTTGATAGATACAGCCGAAGCTCCAGCCCTCCTTTGTTGGATGCCCACAGTAGGAGCTTTAGCCGCAGTAGAAGTGGCAGCTTGCTGAGTAGCGGCAGTGATCTTAGGCACGGTAATGCCAGGCAAAGTACCAGCAACAGCACCAACCGGAGCAGCTCCTACAGGGGTATTGCGGCGAATAACCAATTTTTCTTCCGGTGCTTGCTCGACTACAGGAGCAGAGGCTGCTTTGGTGGCTTCAGTTACTTTTTCAGATCTAACTACCCTATTGCCTCCAGCCACACGAGCGTCACGGAAAGCACGACTCAGTACAGCTCTAAGCATCTTCGGATCATCAGAATCTTCAGGGAATAATGTCCAAGCGACTAAAGCGGTGGCTGGTTCTTTAGTGTCAGGAAGTTCAATTTGACTAATGAAAGTTTGCAAAGTTTTGGCCATGCGTATACCTTCATCAGCATTGCGCTCCTGAGCAATTACGCCAAAGACACCATTATCCAAGTGGCACAGAATAACGTTGGGCTCTTTGGACAAGGCTGATTGTAAAAGAGCTCCCATTTTATAGAGAAAATCTACGCCAAATTCTTCACTATTTGTATCTAAAACACGGCTAGCTTGGTCGACAGTAACCATAAAAGCGCACAGAGGCTGTTCAATCATGAAGCAACCGCGGCTCATGTCCACAATTTTGCGCTCGAAATAGTCGCGATTCCATAAGCCTGTGCGAGTATCGATATCTTTTATCTTACGCTGGCGCAAACGATCCAAAGCAGCAGCGCCTTGCTCGGAGATTTCTTGCATACGCTCCATGCCTTTTTCAAAGTTGCGCTTAGCTTCATCTTTATCTGAATTGCGACTGCGTCCCAGTAAAATAAGACCTCGGAATTCACCTTGCCAAACGATAGGTACACCGACGTTCATTTCAATATCGCCCAAATCTTCCACTAAATCTGGGAAAGTTTCACGGAAGAGAGCATCTTTGCTAACAGACTTATAAAGGAAAGGCGATTTACCAAAACTTTCCACAAAGTCGCTCATACTACTACGGTTAAAACTGCGCAAAGCGAAAATGCTAGGATCGTTAATCAACTCGCTACGCATAAGCTCTATGTGGCGTCCATCCATAGAAAGAACCCAACAGAGAGCGCGAGGCAATTGCGTAATACAGCGCATGTGAGCCAGCACATATTCACAAATCGAATCTTCGGACATACTGTCCATCTCTGCTGGCGGAGCTTTAATATTTATCTTAGTCGTTAAACGTCTCATATAAAGAGCCGCAGCAATAATAGCTACAAAGGCACCGATCGCTACGCCGTACCATATCTTCTGCGTATGCAATCCCTTTTCGATAAGCTCTTCTTGAGTCATTGCCTCTACTAAGGCAGGATGATTTTCGGGAAGCTCTTTCTTCAATTGCTCTAAGAGCTTACTGGCGTCATAATATTTGCGCGTTCTAGTGTCGATTTTTACTTGTAAAGCCATAGCCTTGTAATAGTTGGGCTTTAACATACAAGCATCGTCAACAAGCTTGGAAGCTTCACTGTAATACTCTTGGTTATAAGCAATTACAGCCATATAATATACGGCTTCGGCGTCGTTGCCGTTACGATCCAGCATCTCTTGCCAGAGAGCTTGAGCTTCATCATATTTACTATCCTCAACTAAACATTTGGCATATTCACGTTTAATGCCAAAATCGTTGGGATTAAGCTCTACCAAGCTCTTATAGGCGCGGGAAGCGTTGGAATAATTTTTTAACTGTACATAAACTTTGGCTAAAAATTTCCAACCTTCAGGCCACTCCGGCGCCAAACGGGTAGCTTCCTCAAGGTAAGTAATAGCCTGATCGTAAGCCGCCGAAGCAGCTATAGCCTCAGCAGCTTTTCTGGTTAAAAGCTTGGCTCTTTTGAAATTTTTTGCCTCTTGAGCCGCCTTGGCTTTGGCAGCCTTAGCTTGGGCTCCAGAAACCGGTTTAGCATTGAGAGAATCAGATACAGAGAAAATAATCGACCAGCCCAACAACAATACGGCCAGACACTTAAAAAATATGGATAGGCCAAATCGGCTCGATATGGTGACGCCGCTCCTCATAGCAAACCTTTCTTTAATAAAACAGAAATACTGACGTTCTAAAGCTATCACTACTTTCCGCAGCTGTAAGCGGCTTGCCTTTCAAAAAAGTACAATTATGAAAAAAATATTTCCATTTTGTTACTGTATTTATTTAGAGGCAAGCCTATCAACCTATTTTTCAGTTCTATTCACTCCACATTACCGCTTCATGAACTTCGTCACGATCTAACAGTTCTTCAGCTTGACGACAAAGTTCTGCCAAACGCTCAGAAACATGCGGAGCGCGTTCGAATTGGCGCAAAATATCCAAAGTACGGCGCATAACTTTTACGAGATCGCCTTCATTTTCGTCGCCTAAGAATTCGCGCACATCTCTCCACGAAGTTCCTCGGCACCAGAACTCGGTGATACCTGAGAAAGTAGAATTAATTAGAACTGGTACATGCACATCGTAGCGCTCTTGAAGAGCTTCTACATCGGAAGCTATAGCGCAAATAGCTTGAATAGTCCACTCGGCATTTTTGGAAGGTTCCAAAGGTCTCATCATGGAGACGCGAGCATCACCTAAAACCAAGGCTGAAGCCACTCCGGCCAACTCAGCAGGTTCCAATTCCTCCAAAATACCGGAAAGCACAATTTCTCCCAACAGTAGAATGTTAGTCGCTCTAAGAGAAGCAACCATTTCACCTTCCCAAGTGGGACGGTGATCTGCCATATAGCCAACTTCAGAAAGTACGGCTTCCAAAGCCATAAACTGACGCCAATAAGAAGTACGCGATCTTTCGATCAGCTCTTCCAATTCTTCTTTGCGCTTGATGGCTTTTTGGTAAGAGCGATACATCTTGGCGCAGCGAATCCTATGCTCGCAAGTCTGACAGTGCATAGCAGCAATCTTTTCAGCCAAACGGTCGCGATCTTGGACGTCTTGTTCAAATTGTTTAGTCAGCTCTTCGCCGCAATCTTCAAGCTTATTCTTCATTACCTTGATAGAGCGGTTAAGATTGTCGAGTTTGCTGCGCAAATTCTTCCAATCATTGACGTCGCCAAGCTTTTGGTCGGTGCAATATAAGGTGCTATTTTTCTTAACTTCACCAATTACACTAGCATATAAATCGGCATACTCGCCTTTGCTTTGCTCAATGACAAATTGGCCAAAAGATCGCTCGATAAGCTCACGAGCTTCGTCGCGAGTATGTACTTGCAACAAGTTAAGTACCATACCATAAACTGGAGTGAAGCGACTCACCAAAGGATCGGCTCCAGCTCTAGCCAAGGCACCTACTTCGTCCAAGTCTTCGTAGTCACTGTGAATAACCACTACATGACCAACTTCATCCATGCCACGACGACCGGCACGACCAGACATTTGCAAAAATTCACTGGCAGTCATGGGACGCAAGCCTTCATCGGAATTTTTGACAATAGCGGAAATTACAGTAGTTCTAGCTGGCATATTGATACCGGCAGCCAAAGTTTCGGTAGCAAAAACAACTTTTATAAGCCCTTGTCTGAATAAATTTTCCACCAAACCTTTAAGAACGGGCAATAAACCAGCATGGTGAGCAGCGACACCGCGACGTATATGCTCCAGTTGGGCACAATCAGCCAAAGCTGGATGTTCTTGCACAGCAGCATCTACAGCCTCATTGAGAGCGTCAAAGTGCTCTGGAGAAAGTTTTACAGCCCTAGAGCAAAGTTCGGCCGCTTCGTCACAGCGACGACGTGAGAATAAGAAGTAGATAGCAGGCAGCATATCTTTCTGGTCTAACACAGAGACCACAGAGCTATAAACAGCCCGCTTGTCCATTTCGGCTTTTTCACGCTGCAAACGACGGTCATAGCTGCTTTTTTCTCCGCTCAAACGAGCAGCCAGCTTTTTAGCTTTAGCTTCCTCGACTTTGCGGCGTAATTTGCTATTAATATGGCCACGCTTGTCCATCAATTTAAAGAGTTGGCCATCTACGAAATAGTCGATCAATAACGGTACTGGACGATAGGAAGACTCTATTAAGCTCGTTGGACCATGTACTTTATTCATCCAAGCACAAAGATCTTTAGCATTGGCAACGGTAGCCGAAAGGGCCACCAATTGTACTTGAGCCGGAGAGTAAATAACCAATTCTTCCCAGACAGTACCGCGATCGGGATCGTTCATATAGTGGCATTCGTCAACAATAACCGATTCCACATAGGTCAAATTAGAGCGCACGTCACCTAGTACCGTACCGTAAAGCATATTGCGGTATACTTCGGTGGTCATTACTACAATATAGGCATTGCGATTGATGGAAATATCACCGGTAAGTAAGCCAACCTTATCTTCACCGTAAATAGCTCGCAAGTCGGAGAATTTTTGGTTGGAAAGCGCTTTTAAAGGTGTAGTATAAAAGCAACGCTTGCCGTGTTGTAAAGCTCTTCTTATGGCATACTCGGCGACAACAGTTTTACCTGAACCAGTAGGAGCACACACAATGGTGCTCTCGCCTCGATCTATAGCGTTTATGGCTTTAATTTGGAAGCGATCTAAGGGGAAGTCGAACAGCTCTTTAACGTTAAGCAGCGGCTCTGGTAGAGGTTCTTCTTCAGCCACTTTTTCCGCACTCTTGGTATTTTTCTTCTTGCGTCCCTTTTTGCCAGTAGACACTGGCTCTTCTTCAGATTTTACTTCTGAAGCTTTCTTAGAAGTTTGGGTAGACTCTTCTTCTCTTTCAACAACTTCAGGAGTAGGAGTTTCTGACGGAGTTTGCTCAACTGGTTCACCAGCAGCCTCATCAGCAACTTTTGACTTAGCACCTTCTGCTTCAGCAGGCAAAACGGCGCAAGGAGTAGCCGCTTCTAGTTTAGCTTTATGTTTTTCGGGCACAGGTTCTAAAGATTTTGTTTCCGGATCCTCAGAGCAAAACACTTCAGCCAATTGCTCCAACTCCGGATTGGGCTCATGAACATGAATAATTACAGCAGGAGCTTTTAAAGCCCCTTTAGGTGCTTGAGGAGCAGCTAAAGTGCCCTTGGGCTCCTTGGGAGCCGGAAGAGCCTTGGGAGAGCACTGAGCAAGAGACGGCTCAGATTCACTCTGATTCTCCTCTTTTTCCGCTTCAGCAACCTTGGCGTCGGTTCGAATATCTTCTGAGCCGATCGCGTTAGTTTCAAGTTCCCGATTGCAAGATTCGGTATGTATATTTTCTTCCATAGAGCTATTCCTCATCATTTTCTTTCACTAAAAGACAACAACTGGTAAAATTGTACAACTTGATAATATTTCTTTAGGGCTCATAACCCAAGTTAGTACCCAGCCAACGTTCGGTTTCCGGCAAAGTGCGTCCACAACGCTTGCTGTAGTCTTCCGCTTGCTCGCGACTTATCTTGCCCAAAGAAAAATAACGAGCCCAAGGAGCGGAGAAATAGAATCCGCAAATAGAGCTGGCCGGACTAAGCGCATAACTGTCAGTTAAGCACACGCCGATATGCTCTGTAGGCTTCAGCAAATGCCAAATAAGCGCCTTATTGGAATGATCCGGACAAGAGGGATATCCGGGAGCCGGTCTGATTCCCCTAGTGTGGTGAAGCAATATATCCTGCATTGAAATATTATCAGGATCGGCATACCCACAAATAGAGCGGACCTTTTTGTGTAAACATTCGGCGGCTGCTTCACAGAGCCTATCAGCCAAGAAGCCCACCATTAAAGCATGATATTCATCATTTTGCTCTTCATACTTGGCTTTCAACTCAGGCAAGCCAGCTCCAGAAGAAACGGCGAACATTCCCAGCCAATCTTTGCGTCCACATTCCTTAGGAGCAATAAAATCAGCCAAAGCCAGGCAAACTTCCAAGTTTTCGGCTTGCTGACGCAGCGTAGGTAAGATAGTAGTGGGCTCAACGTCACTCTCTTTGGCATAGATTAAAATATCTTCACCAGAACTGTTGGCTGGCCAGAATCCGTAGATTCCACGCACCTTAAGAGCTTTGGTGCGCATAATGTACTCCAGCACACTGCGACCATCGGCATAAAGCTTATTGGCGTTGTCTCCTAATTCGGCATCATTGAGAATATCTGGATAGAGTCCCTTTAAGCCCCAGGCAGCCAAAAATTCTTGCCAGTTTACATAGTTGCTCAATTCACGCAAGTCGAAATCGACAACTTTGACAGAAGGATCTTGAGGCTGAGCGATATCGGAACTAACCTGCCAATTGAAATGGGGAGACCTCTTACAAGCTTCGGCAAAGCTATGCAATTCCAAGTTGTGCAAGCGATTTTGCCATTGTTCGCGCAAAGCTTCTTGCTCACTTCTAATAGCAGCTTCGTAAGTAGATTTGCTCTCACTATTGAGAATATTATTCACAACTTCAGTCACTAAAGAGGCGTCGGGAACGTAAATCACCAAGCCACTATAATAAGGAGCTATTTTCACTGCGGTATGAATTGGAGAAGTGGCAGCTCCTCCCACCATAACAGGAATCCTAACCCCTGCGTCTTCTAGGCATTTAACCACATTTACGATCTCATCTAAAGACGGAGTTATGAGAGCGGATAAGCCAATCATTTGTGCTTTTGTTTCGATAGCCTTAGTCACAATATCAGACTCAGGTACCATTACTCCCAAGTCTTCTACCTGGAAACCATTGCACCCCAAAACTACCGAAACGATATTTTTACCTATATCGTGGACGTCGCCTTTTACGGTGGCCATTAAAATACGTCCGCGCAACTCTTGCCCATTTTGGCTATCAGCAAAATAAGGCTCCAAGCAAGCGACAGCTTTTTTCATAACTCTGGCACTTTTTACAACCTGAGGCAAGAACATCTTGCCGCTGCCAAAAAGCTCTCCCACATGGCGCATACCACCCATAAGAGCTTGCTCTACTACTTGTAAAGGAGTCATGCCTTCGGCTATAGCTTCTTTAATATCTTCAGCCAAATAGTCGGTAAGACCGCGCACCAAAGCGTTTTTCAAGCGCTCGCCCACTTTGGCTTTGCGCCAATCGTCTTGAGATGAGACGACTGCAGCCGAAGAATCGGCACGGTGACGTTCGGCAACTTCCAAAAGACGCTCAGCAGCTTCGGGATCCTTGTTGAGAATCACATCCTCGACAGCCTGACGCAAATCGGGAGCTATTTCATCATAATTTTTCAGCATACCAGCATTGACTATTCCCATAGTCAAACCGGCTCGGCAAGCATAGTGCAAGAAGACGGCGTGCATAGCTTCACGAGCTGGATTGTTGCCGCGCAAAGAGAAAGAAACGTTGCTAATACCGCCATTGGTCATAACACCGGGCCAAACTTTATTTACATAAGCTACAGCTTCTATAAAATCGAGACCATAAGAAGCATGACTCTCAATGCCAGTAGCCACTGAAAGCACCGCCAAGTCGAGAACAATTTCCGAAGGAGCCAGGCCCAGTTCATCTATCAAAATATGGCAAGCTCTGTCGACTATTTCTTTTTTACGCTCTAAAGTGTCGCCTTGGCCTTTTTCATCAAAGCACATAATAACGGGCAAACCGCCTAAACGTCTGATTTCCAAAGCCTTGCGCTTAAATTCGGCTTCGCCTTCTTTGAGAGAAATAGAGTTGACTAAACTGCGTCCAGCTAAAGACTTTAAACCGGCCACAAGTACTTCCCAATGGGAGCTGTCCAACATAATAGGCACAGAGGCGATATCCGGCTCGGAAGTTAAAAGCCTTAAGAAATGCTCCATTTCTTGCACTGAATTGTGCATAGAGTCATCTAAATTGATATCGATAACGTTGGCGCCGTTTTCTACTTGGCGACGAGCTATAGCCAAAGCTGCTTCATAATCTTTGGAACGAATTAAACGAGCAAATTTGGCCGAGCCGGACAAATTGCAACGCTCACCAATCATGGTAAAGGAAGCGGCCGAATTGGGCTGGGCGGCCAAACTCTTTTCGGGAAGACGATATAGCTCCAAACCGGACAACAGAGCCGGAGTCGGTCTCACTTCGGGAATAGCTCTAGGTTGCAATCCTTTAACGGCTTGAGCTATAGCTCTTATGTAGTCGGGCGAAGTACCGCAACAACCACCTACCAAATTGAGCCAGCCTTTTTTAATATAATCAGCTAAGACTCCGGCCATATGCTCGGGAGTTTCGTCATAACCACCTTCGGCATTAGGTAAGCCGGCGTTGGGATAGCAACTTATACCGCAATTGACTAAGCTATTTAAACTTTGCAAATGAGGGGCCATCTCTTCGGCGCCCAAAGCGCAGTTCATACCCACCAAGAGCGGCTTGGCGTGACATACGGAGGCCCAGAAAGCTTCCAAAGTTTGGCCACAGAGAGTACGCCCTGATTTATCGGCAATTGTAACGGAAATCATTAAAGGCAAACTTTGGCCAGTTTTTTCCTTGGCTAAATCTAAAGCATAGATGGCAGCTTTGGCATTTAAAGCATCGAATACGGTCTCTATTAAAAAGAAATCGACTCCACCTTCTTGCAAGGCCAAAATCTGTTCTAAGTAGGCCTCCACCATTTCGTCAAAAGTGATTGAACGCACGGAAGCGTCTTCGACGTCGGGAGACATAGATAAAGTTTTGCCTGTAGGGCCAATAGAGCCAGCTACCCAAGCTTGTTTGTCGGCATTTTCAGGTTTGCTGAGAAAATCTTTTATAGCTTGGCGGGCATTGTGAGCGGCAGCCAAATTCATTTCACGCACTAAATGCTCAGCGCGATATTCACTTTGAGAAATTCGCTGAGCTCCGAAAGTACAAGTCTCAATTATATCGGCGCCAGCTTCCAAATACTGGCGATGTATATCTTGAATAACAAAGGGTTGCGTGATTGAAAGTAAATCATTATTGCCTTTGACATTTACTGGATGATCTTTAAAACGCTCTGTACGGTAATCGCTCTCCCCCAATTTGTAGCGCTGTACCATAGTGCCCATAGCCCCATCAAGCACTAAAACTCGCTCTTTGAGGGCATCCTGCAAACTTAATCCGGACATATAATCGAAACTTCTATTCCATTCTGCTGACGCTTCGTTCAGCTTTCCGCAGCTTTTTCTTCGGCTGTATTAGACCCAGCTCGGAAAGTCTGACAAGCTACAAGTCAAACTATTTTGGCGCTTTATATACAACCGTAAAAAAAGCCATAAAGACTAAAACGGCGGCCAAGTGCCCGCTCCGCTTTCGTTGTTTGAACTTTTTATACCTTCACACAAGCTTTACAGGGCTATGGGCAGCCGTATTGTCAGCGTTTTTTAACTAAGAGAAGGAAAGCGGCGCTTCACAAATAGAATCGCTTCCCATGAAAGTATTAGTCACCGGCGGCGCAGGTTTTATTGGCGCCAATTTATGTAGAGCACTTCTAAAAAAAGGATACTCAGTTACCGTACTGGACAACTTCTGTACTGGACGACGTGAAAATTTGTTGGGCCTCGAATTGGAAATAATTGAAGCTGACCTTTGTGCTGTTTCAAATTTGCCCGGTCATTTTGACGCAGTTGTCAACCTAGCTTGCCCCGCTTCTCCTCCGGCTTATCAAGCTATTCCTTTAGAGACTCTGTGGGTTGGCGCTTCCGGTGTACGCAACGCTTTAGACATAGCCCACCGTTGCCAAGCTCGCTTTTTACAAGCTTCTACCTCTGAAGTTTACGGCGAGCCTTTAGTTCATCCTCAAAATGAAGAATATCGTGGCAACGTAAGTTGTACAGGCCCACGTTCGATGTATGACGAGTCGAAGCGCTTTTCTGAAGCTCTAATTACCGCTTATAGTCAACAATATGGAGTTTCCACAGCTATAGCTCGTATATTTAATACTTACGGCCCTTATATGCGATCCGACGATGGCCGCGTTGTCACTAATTTTTTAAGCCAGATCATTAACGACAAACCGCTCACTATTTATGGGGACGGACAACAAACTCGCTCTTTTTGTTTTGTCGACGACACAGTAGAAGGCTTGCTCAGTTTGCTCTTTTCTCAGGAAAGTGGCCCTATAAATATAGGCAATCCTGGCGAATTTACCATGTTGGAACTGGCTGAAACTATTGGCCAAGTGTGCGGAAAAAAGCCTCAATTGACTTATAAGCCTTTGCCTGGTGATGATCCTACCCGCCGCCGTCCGGACATTTCTGCTGCTCAAAAATTATTAGGCTGGAGTCCTAAAGTTCCATTACATGAAGGTTTAACTAAAACTTACCAGTGGCTAAAAAGTCAACTTTAGTTTATATAAATCAATTCGGTACTAAATTCTAATAAAAAATTAACTAATCATTCAATACATTTCTGCTATAATGATACAGTAATGATAAGAAAAATGTTAGCCCCCAACTTTAGAGTAACTTCTGTGGCTGACGTAGATCTCGCCAGCCTTACCGAATTGGGAGTCAAGGGTATTCTCCTAGACTTTGACAATACTTTGGTAAAATGGAATGGTACTTCCTTGCCCAATGCCGTAAGCAACTGGGTAAAAGAAGCTAAAGCCGCCGGTTTCAAGCTCTGTATAGTTTCTAATGCTGTTACTAGACGCTTAGAAAAAATTGCCAAAAGGCTGGGGATCCCCTTTGTTTCTCAAGCTTTTAAGCCTTCCACATTAGGTATTAACCGAGCCTTAAAGCGCCTATCCATTAGCAGCCAAGAGGCTATAATGGTTGGCGATCAACTTTTTACAGACGTTTTGGCTGGCAATCGCTGCGGTTTACATACAGCCTTAATTAGGCCAGAGCACGTTTCTGAGCAGTGGTGGATGAAAGGTGTGCGCTGCTTAGAAAATTTAGTAATTGCCAAGATGAGCGCCTAACTTAATTTATTCTAATAGACAAAACGACCGTCACCTATCAGAAGTGGTAGTGGTGGTCGTTTTTATTTAGGCAAAAGTGCTTTGCAATTTAATTTGCATTTAACTCCAATATTTCACTTGGCCGGGAAGAGCGTAACACTTAAAAGAAGAAACTCCAGCCCTAATTTCCACACCGCTACTCCTTTTTATATTTTTCTTGGTAGCGATCGCTTTATTTCTAATAAAAGTACCATTTCGGCTGCCTAAGTCTTGCACTACTATTTGATCATCTACAGACACAGAAACTTGCAAATGCAAACGTGACATCTTTTCGTCAGCTTCGATATGAATATCGGTTCCTTTGCCGCGGCCAATTACAGCACCTTCGAGAGGGATTCCCCAAATTTGACCTTCTAACGGCCCTTGGCAACACTCTACAATGCCGACAGCGACATTTTCATTTTGATCGGACCAGGCCATATCTACTTCCGAAAAGCCATTTTCTGCACGAACGATATGAACAGCAAAAGGGGCCAATGTCTTATAGACATTGGCTTCGGTACTATTTTTAACATTTTCTATAAGGTTGGAAACGTAAGAATCGGGAACTTTTTTTGCTTTGCTGAAAGGCACCAAAATAAGGTTGGGAATAAAAACCCTGCCGTCTATTTTGACTTTGTTGTCCAGCATAATCCTTTGAGCGGCGCGGGAAGCCTCAAGATAATGAGGATTGACGCCGCTGTCTTGTCCCTCGATTTTCTTTTCCAGCGATTTTTCTAGTTTACGAAAAATTCTCAGTAACCAACCGAACAAATTTAGTCCTCATATGCAAAGTAAGCTTTTTCTTCAGCCTCGCCGCGCATTTGGGCAGCTTTGCGCAAGCGCAGCTGGCCGCAAGCCGCGTCGATATCAGAGCCTTTCTCGCGACGCAAAGTGCAACGCAAGCCCAATTCCTGTACGCGTTCTTGGAAACGGCGCACTCTATTAGTAGAACTGCGCTTAAAAGTAGGATGATCGACAGCATTCCAAGGAATGAGATTGACCAAAGCTCGCAATCCTTTTAGTAAATGAGCCAAACTGGCTGCATCTTCCAAGCTGTCATTTACTCCTTCAAGCATAACATACTCAAAAGTTATGCGCCTACCTACTGCCGCTTGATAATTTTTGCAAGCTTCAATAAGCTTTTCTAAATTCCAACGTCTGTTAACTGGCATTAATTTAGAGCGCAATTCATCGGTAGTAGCATGCAAGGAAATAGCTAATTTTAAAGGATATTGCAATTGAGTTAAGCGCTCTATACCAGGAACCACACCGCAAGTAGAAACAGCTATATGGCGCATACCTACGCCGAAACCGTCGCCACAATTGAGAAGCTTTATGGCCCGCAAAACATTATCCATATTATTGAAAGGTTCGCCTATGCCCATAAAGACAATATTGGCCACTCTTTCACCACAGCCATCGAGACGGCGCTGAATTTGCAAAGCTTGATCGACTATTTCCCAAGCTTGTAAATTGCGCACCAAACCGGCCTTTCCGGAAGCACAAAATTGACAAGCCATAGCGCAGCCAACTTGACTGGAAATACATACAGCTACACGCCCTGGGCCCAAGTGCTCCAGATAGCGCATTTTTACGCTTTCGACCATATTGCCATCAGGTAACAAGAAGAGAAATTTGGAAGTATCTTGCAACGATTGCTTAGGATCAGCAAATTTTAAGTTGGGAATAGAAGCCAATTGTTGCAAACGAGAGCGCAATTTAGCCGATAAATCGGTCATTTCTTCAAATTCAAGCACTCTACGAATATAGATCCAACGTAAAAATTGGCCTACTCTGTATCTTGATTCACCCAATATGGCAAAAAAATGTTCCAGCTCTTCCGGAAGCAAATTTTTTAAATTTACTTTACCTTGAGCATCTAGATGTTCTTTAAATTGCTCTTGCAATTGAGAACGCAAATTTTCAATAAATTCCGCAGTATCGGGACGAGCCATAAGTTAGAATAAGTCCATTTCTACAATATGCCAACCTTTATCACCGGGAGCATAGACAAAGCGTCCCAAACGCAGATATATGGTCATATAATGAATTTGATCGGCCGTTTCTTCTACAAAATCCATAGACTTGGAGCTAATAATAGGTACAGCCGAAGAGACCTCAATATTACCATTTTCCAAAGTTCTATATTGACAAAATTCCAAAGTGAAAGGATCTAACACATAATCCTTGTTGTTAAAGACGTCAGTATGAAAAGCTTCATAGGCGTCGCGAATCTCTTCGGCTGCCTGAGCATTTTCTGGGTGGCGTTGAGCATATTCCAGAGCCGAACTTTCTATGCAATCATGTAACATAGAAAGAACTTTTTTGACATCTTTCTCTTTATAAGCGGAATAAAGCTCGCGCAAATTTGTTTTAATTTGGGCTTTAGCTTCGGCAGAAACTGGCTTATTGGTAGCTTTTAAGCGTTGGGCCGAGCCATTGGGAGTTTCTGGCACATAGACGTCAACATCGTCGTTGATAGGAAAACGCTCAGCCTCATTTGGCTCAGCCCAAGACGGCAGTCCTATGGCTGATACTATGGCCAAAGTATAAATAGCACTCCTAGCCCAACAAGACCAATTTGTCTTCTTCACGCTTCCTTCACCTTCTCTACTCTCTGTCGCTATCAGAACGCCATGAACGCCTTTAGCCTAACTGAAAGCCATTATAGACGTACAGCCTAAAAGCAGCAAGCTTCAGCCCAAATTTGAACTATTTTAAGTTAAAGAAGAAAGATTTGCTAAAGTTTCCGCTTTAAATTTATCTACTAAACTACTTAAATAAGCCGCTGGACTGAGTTGCGGTTGTTCCAATAAGGGATGTAAATCCATAAACAGCTCTAACATATTGGCTTCATCGGGAGCATAAGCATCGGCATAAGTAGCGTTGGCCTCTCGACGTCCACGAGTAGCTAAGTGATAATTTTTGCCACCACTAATTTGTGAATCATATAATTCCATAAGAGCGCTATTTAAATTGGGACGCTGCCCTACATCGAAAGCGCGACGCTCAGCTAAAGGAAGCCAATCTAAACTGCGCCACACTTCACCACCGTAAAATTCTTGCGGGTAATATTCTTCTCCCAATTCGCGCAAAGCTTCGATAACTAAAAGCACTACAGCTAAGTGAGTTTTATGACGATCGGCTAAATTGTGGGTAAAAATAACTTGGGGACGTGAAGCTTTGATTATAGCTTTAAAATCGTTTTTCACATCTTTACGATTTTGCTCGCGCACCTGAACGCTAGTATATCCTAAAGAAGCTAAAGCAGCATAGTTTCCCAAGTAAGCGGCTTTTTTCTGCTCTTGCAAACGAATAAGGCGCATTTCTTCATCTGTAACAGATGCATAAGCACCGATACGCGAACTTCCTCCGCCATCGGTAGCCGTTACGCCGGCAAAAAATTTACCCTGACCAGCCAAGCCTTCCAAAATGCCATGCCAAGCCATAAACTCAATATCGTCAGGATGAGCTCCTATAGCTAAATGAGTAACTCTAGCTAAAGCTTCTTTTATTTCAGTTCTATCTGGAACAAAAAATATACCGCGTGGATTTTTTAATTGTATAGTCATAGTTTTTATTTATAAACGATCCCAAGAAAAATATGCCAGCTAAAATTATGCCATGTCGGCGCAATCTTCAAGTCACTGTTAATTGACATAAGCAAGACACGGACCAATATGGCATAGACTGTTGTTAGTATCTACATCTAACAACAGCTTTATAATTCTAGCACAACTTTTTTAGAGCTGCGTTCTAGTTCTAGTTACTTCAACTTCGTAATCGCCATCATTAGACCACGATTCTATTAAGCTCCCTTTAGAAAAAATAGCTTCATAGTTATCATTATGAGCGATAAAAATTTCTTCAGCAAACCAAATGCCACGAGCGAACATAAGAATCTCGTCATCAAAGTGGAGTATTAAAGCGACATCAAATTCCACCTGATATTCGCCATGATTTACATCTATACGATCACTCAAAAGCTCTACTTGGCTAATACTTTTATTTACTGTAAATTTCTTAGTATCAGCTTTTAAATAAGGCTTAAACGGCTCATTTTGGTTAACTGAAGCGCAAGAAAAGCAAGCAACGTCTTCTTCACCATCAAAAAATGAAAACGCTTTAGGCTCATTGCTTATATCAATGGCTAATCCATCAAGATTTAAACTCAAATTGCCATAGGTGTAAGATCCAAATTTATTGAAGACACACTCATAAGATTCCAAACGGTGTCCTTTCAGATCGGCTAGAGAAGCCTTCATGGCAGACGTAAAACCAGCATGCAACATAATTTTTCACTCACTAAACGAAAACGAGCTGAATCTGAGTAGATCCAGCTCGCCTTTTTAGCTTGACTCGAACAAAGAATGTTCGCGAACTAAATACTAGGCTAAAAGTTTAGCGCGTTTTTCGGTGACAGCGGCCAAAAGTTGCTCATAAGCTACAGCAAACTTCTTGACGCCATCAGTCATCAAAACATTGTCAGTTACGTCAGCCAGATCTTGACCGCTCTTGGCAAAGTTTTCAATGTAGATATGAGACTGAGCGATAGCTTCAGGAGTTAAGGTCTCTTTAACAGTACCGTGATCGGCAAAAGCAGCCACAGTATTATCGGGCATAGTGTTGACGCAATTGGGGCCAATTAAATCGTCGACATACAAAGTATCTTTGTAAGCGGGATTCTTGGTGCTGGTACTGGCCCAAAGAGGACGCTGCACGGGAGCACCTAAAGCGGCCAGCTTCTGCCAGCGCTCGGTGTTGGTCTTGTTTAAGAAGAGCTCGTAAGCTAAGCAAGCGTTGGCTACAGCCATCTTGCCACGCAAGTCGCCATACTTCTCAATCAAGCTGGCGTCGGCAGCGTAAGCTTTGTCTAGGCGCTTGTCGCATTCGGTATCGACACGGCTAATGAAGAAGCTAGCTACGGAATTGACGCCCTTAAGAGATAAGCCTTGAGCAGCTCTCTTCTCTAAACCGCGCATCCAAGCTTCGATAACTTCAGCATATCTCTCGACGGAGAAAAGCAAAGTAACGTTGACGCTTACACCTTCAGCAATTAAAGCTTCAACTACAGGCAAACCTTCTTTGGTAGCCGGAACTTTTATCATCAAATTGGGACGATCTACTTTAGCAACCAATTCGCGAGCTTGCTTTAAACTAGCTTCGGTTTCGTGAGCCAAAGTGGGATTGAGCTCTAAACTGACAAAACCGTCAGTACCGCCGGAAGTCTCAAAGAGTCCTTTGAATACGTCGCAAGCGGAGCGTACGTCTTCGGTCATAAGCTCCCAAACAATGGGTTCAGCTTCCATACCGAGTTTGGCTAAACGCAAAATCTCTTCGTCATAGATAGAGCTTTTGGAAATAGAGCTCTGGAAGATGGAAGGGTTGGAAGTTTGACCACGCACTCCGCCTTCAGCTATAAGTTTAGCCAAAGAACCGTCAGCAAACATCTCTCGTTTGAGATTGTCCAACCAAGGACTTACACCGGCTTTGTTGAGCTCAACTAAAAGATTAGACATTAAAAAATGTTCCTTTCCAAATTGAAGACAGGACTTGCCATCCCGCGCCCTATTCGAGCGCAGGATCTCCTCTGCGAAAAAGAGCGATTACTTAAGTAACTCTTTAGCGTGGGCAACTGTATTTTCTACAGTCAGTCCGAACTTCTCGTACAAAACTTCAAAGGGAGCAGAAGCGCCGAAATGATCGATACCTAAAGCTAATCCTTTATCGCCTACGTATTTGCCCCAACCGAAAGTGGAAGCGGCTTCTACGGATACGCGAGCGGTAATGTGCTTAGGCAATACTTCTTCGCGATAAGCAGCATCCTGAGCCTCGAAAAGCTCCCAAGAGGGGAAGCTGACAACGCGGGTAGGAATACCTTCGGCTTGCAATACCTCGCGAGCTTTCAAAATGATGGTTACTTCAGAACCGGAAGCCATCAAGATAACCTTGGGCTCAGCGCCTTCAGCTTCGGCCAAAATGTAGGCACCACGACGCAAGCCTTCGGCGGGAGCGTATTTGGTACGATCCAAAGTGGGCAAATTCTGACGAGTTAAAGCTAA
>ERZ808242.870-NODE-870-length-19667-cov-18.375586_pt1 | contig 19667 bp, 19 predicted proteins | sample MGYA00521244_ERZ808242 | MGnify/ENA primary metagenome ERZ808242 (study PRJEB31516, sample SAMN03275573) | gut metagenome | biome: mammalia-associated habitat; material: feces | host: Papio cynocephalus | place: Kenya | collected 2012-07-27 ... | reverse complement strand
AGGCGTCCAACGGTAGGGGCGGCAGTCCCCTGCCGCCCGCACGGGAATGGCCATGTAGAGTTGTAGAGTGAGAGAGAGATGGGAGTAAACGGGACGTCTGGGACACCCGAGACGACCGGGACTGTCGCGGATGTCGCGTCCGTCCCAGTCGTCCCGTGTGGCGTCTAATGGTGCGGGCCGCAGGGGACTGCGGCCCCTACCATGGGGTTGGGGGCGGGGCGTGCGAAGCAAGCGGCGAAGCGTTAGCGTAGCCTTTGTCGCCCGTCGGAGTTTGTTAACCGTGTAGAGAATGTAGAAAACGTAGAATGGGGGGCCGTGAGGCGTCCAACGGTAGGGGCGGCAGTCCCCTGCCGCCCGCACGGGAATGGCCGTGTAGAAACCTACTCGTCCTACGCGTCGCGGTTGTCCCGGGGGCAGGGGGCGTTACTTCGCGGGGGCGGTGCGTTTGGCTTCGAGCGCGCAGGACTGGCGGATGACTTCGTTCAGGAAGGCGCGGTCGGTTTTGTCCGCGAAGGCGAGGCCTGCGTCCGCCCAATAGACCGCCGAGAAGAAGGGGCTCTTCCAGTCGCGCAAGCCGTAGCGCGCTTCGACGGCGCGCATTTTCGCATAGTCCATGCGCAACGCCGCCCAATCGCCGGTGCGGGCGGCTTCCGCGACGATCTTCGCCCATTCGGCGCGGTAGAGGGGCGCGGCGCTGTCGATATCCGCACCGATCTTGAATTCGAACAGGAAGGCGAGCTCGCGGTAGAGCGCGGCGGATTCCGGATTGAACAGGAGCCCCCTGTCGCGCAGGAGGCGCAGGGCGGCTTCGACCCACCGCCACCGGTCCGCGTCCGTCGGCATCATGATGGAGATGTTGTAGGCGAGATTCCACGCGGCATAGCTCCACACCTCGGGGACGTGGGGTTCGAGAAGCGTCAGCGTCGTCGCGAGTTGCGCCATCTCGGCGTAGCGTCCCTCGCTTTGCAGGAGGTCCGCGCGGAACCAGACGAATTCGGCCGCGAGGGGGCGGAGTCCGCCCAAAGCGGAAAGGAGGCTTTCGCGCACGATGGGTTCCGACGCGGCGCGCTGACGGGCGAGGGCGACCTGCGCGGCGATTCCCAGGGCCACGAGGGCGGCGCCGGCGAGCGGCAGGAGCCTTCCGCGGCGCATCAGGACGGCTCCTTCACGAGATCCTGCAAAGCCTTGAGCTGCGCCGCGTCGCCGGTGACCATGAGCACGTCGCCCGGGGCGAAGACGAAGGCAGGGCCGAAATTCGCCACGCGCACGCCGCCGCGCTCGACGGCCACGACGTTCACGCCGGTTTTCTTGCGGATGTTGAGCGAGACGACCGTCTCGCCCACGGCGGGGGAATTCACCGCGACGGTCTGGCGCGCGAGGCCGGCGCCGGGGAGCGCGAAGCCCGCGTCGTCCGCGGCGGATTCGGAGGCGTCGGCGTTGAGGGCGTCCTGCAGGCGGGTGTAGGCGCGGCGGCCGGTGCGCAGGAAGAACTTCCAGCCCGCCAGGGCCAGGAGGAGGAAGCCGACGCTGACGCCCGCGCGCACCCACGGATTCGCCGGCATGAGGTTGACGTTGATCATGAGCGCCTCGAGGAAGAAGAGCCCGAGCACGATGCCCAGGACCACGAAGCGCACCGCGCCGCTCACCGCCGCACGGGCCCGAGCCCCCTTGTGCGCCCCCCAGACGGCCGCGGCGACGGTCCGCGCCAGGGCCTGCGCCAGGAAGAAGATCGGGGCCAGCAGAGCCGTCAGGAAGAAGTTCTGGACGAGATAGAGGACAAGGCGCTTGTGGCCGTTGAACCACGCCGGGAACGCGCTCCAGTCCCGTTCGTTGAGGATGCCGAAAGCCAGCGCGAGCGCGAATTCCACGACGGCGATCAGCACGAGCTTCATGACGAGGGACCGCACGCGATAACGCTCCGCGGCGCCCGCGCCCGCGCCGAGCGAGGAACGGCAGCGCGCGAGAAAGTCGCCGTAGGATGCGAGCTTCGCCCGCAGGCCCGCCGGACAGTGCCGCTCGACCCAGTCGCCGAAGGGGTCCGACGCGCGCAGCATGACCGGGTTCAGCAGCGTCGTCAGGAGCGAGACGCCCACGACCACCTGGTACATCGGGCGGTCCGTGTCGCCGGTCAGCGTCAGATAGAGAAGCGCGACCATGTAGGCGAATTCGCCGATCTGCGCCAGGCCCATCCCCATCTGGACGGAGGTCTTGAGGGACTGGCCCGTGGCGAGCCCGCCGACGAAGCAGTTGAGGCCCTTGCCGGCCATCACGAGCAGGGAAAGGAGCAGGATGAGCCCCAGGTTCTGCCAGCAGACGGCGGGATTGACCAGCAGGCCGATGGAGACGAAAAAGACCGCGGCGAACATGGACTTGAGCGGCTCGATCATCTGGTGCAGGCGCCGGCGGACGTCCGAGCTCGCGCCCAGCACGCCGACGAGGAACGCGCCCAGGGCCAGCGAGAAGTTGAGCTTGAAGGCCACGTAGGTCACGAAGAAGCAGCAGCCGAGGACCGTCAGCAGGAGCGTCTCGTTGTCGCCGTGGCTCGCGACGGAGGACAGAAGGCGCGGCACGAGGACGAGGCCGAAGACGATGACGGCGAAGGAGAAGATGAGCAGGCCGCCGAGGGACATGCCGGCGGCGCCGAGGGACATGCCGTGCCCCTGGGCGACGCCCGTCACGAGCGCGATGAGGCCCACGCAGACGATGTCCTCGCAGACGGACGTGCCGATGACGTACTTCACGAAGGGGCGGCGCGACCAGTTCATCTCGGCGATGATTTTCGCCAGGAGCGTGGTCGAACTGTCGCAGATGGCCACGCCCAGGAAGATGGAGGGGACCGCGTCCCAGCCGCAGACGAGCCGGCCGAAGGTGTAGCCCAGCCAGGTCATGACGACCGTGTCCAGGATCGCCGTGGGGAGCGTCACGTCCTTTATGCGGCGCATGTCGGAGGTGGAGAACTCGAGCCCCATGGTGAACATGAGGAAGATGATGCCGAGCTGGGCGATGGTCTGCACGCTGCCTTCGTCCGCCAGGAACGAGAAGCCCCAGAGGTGGCTGCTCAGAAGGACGCCGGCCAGGATGTAGCCAATCACCTTCGGCCATTTGAACCGGGTGAAGAGCACGGAGACAAACCCCGCCACGGCCATCAGCATGGCGAGATCCTGCAGAAAGGCGTTTGGATTCATCGTTTGGCGTCCTTGCGCCCGGCGGGCGTCAGGTGTTCGTCTCGGGCTCGTTGTTGCCGAGGAAGTAGCGGATGACCGGGCGGCTCGTCACGTCCTCGTAGGCGTAGCCGATCTGGTCGAGCGTCTGCCTGAAAAGCGTGCGCTCCTTGAGCGGAACCTGGAAGCCCACGAGGATCTTGCCGTAGTCCGCGCCGTGGTTGCGGTAGTGGAACATGGAGATGTTCCAGCGGCCGGCGACGCCTTCCAGGAAGCGCATGAGCGCGCCCGGGCGTTCGGGGAACTCGAAGGAGAGGACGCGTTCGTTGCGCAGCCCCGGCACGTGGCCGCCCACCATGTGGCGCACATGGTCCTTGGCGAGCGCGTCGTCCGTCAAGTCGAGCGTGGACCAGCCGGCCTTCTCGAACGTCTGGATGAGCGCCTTCGTCTCGTCCGCGTTCTTGACGGACACGCCCAGGAAGATGTGGGCGTGGTCGGGCGCGCTGAAGCGGTAGTTGAATTCCGTTACGTTGCGCTTGCCTAGCTTGCGCACGAAGTTCATGAAGCTGCCGCGCTCCTCGGGGATGCGGCAGGCGAGGATGGCCTCGCGCTTCTCGCCGATTTCCGTCTCCTCGGAGATGAAGCGGATGCGGTCGAAGTTCATGTTCGCGCCGGAGACGATGCACGCGCACACGTCGCCCTTCTGCGCCTTCTTCTTGGCGCCGGCCAGCGCGAGCGCGCCCGCCGGCTCGCAGATGGACCGCGTCGCCTCGAAGATGTCCTTCACCGCGGCGCAGATTTCCGCCGTCGTCACGCGGACGATGCCGTCCAGGTTCTCGCGGCAGATGCGGAACGTTTCCTTGCCCGGCGTTTTCACGCAGACGCCATCCGCGAAGAGTCCGGGATTGTCGAGCGTGACGATGTGGCCCGCCTTGAGAGAGCGGTACATGCAGTCCGAATCGACCGGCTCCACGCCGTAGACCTTCACGTTCGGGCGCACGCTCTTGACGTAGACGGACACGCCCGCGGCCAGTCCGCCGCCGCCGATCGGCACATAGACGGCGGTCAGGTCACGTCCGGCCTGATCGAGGATCTCCTTCGCGACGGTGCCCTGGCCGGCGATGACGTCCGGATCGTCGAACGGGGCGATGTAGGTGTAGTGGTGCTCGGCGATCTGGCGCTCGAGCTCTTCGTAGGTGTCCGAATAGCTGTCGCCGTGCAGGACGATGGACGCGCCGTAGGACTTCACGGCGTTGATCTTGATTTCGGGCGTCGTGACGGGCATGACGATCGTCGCCTTGCACCCGAGCTTGCGGGCGGAAAGCGCCACGCCCTGAGCGTGGTTGCCGGCCGAGGCGCAGATGACGCCCTTGTCGAGCGCCGCGCGCGGCAATTGGCTCATCTTGTTGTACGCGCCGCGGATCTTGTAGGCGTGGATCGGCTGGAGGTCTTCGCGCTTCAGAAGGAAACGCGCGCCCAGGCGGCGCGAAAGGTCGGCCGCCTCGTCGAGCGGCGTCACGCGCGCCACGTCGTAGACGGTCGCGTTCAGGATCTTCTTCAAGTAGTCCGTGTTGTCGTAATTCGCTGTTTTCATCGCATTAGATCAGATTGGCCTCTATCTCCTTCTCGACTTCCGAGAAATCGATGTCGGGGAAGAATTCCTTGGCCAGGTTGAAATAATAGGGGTTGTTCGCGCGTTTCACGGCTTCCTTTGCGAGCTGCTCGGCCCACGTGGCCGCCGTGGCTTCCTTGACGCAGATGATGCGGAGCGTGAGCGCCGCGCCCAGAAGCGCCTCCGTCTGCGTGCGCTGGGTCAGCCGCGGCGTGCCGTTCTTGTTTCCGAAACGGATGAACTTGTTGATGAGTTCGCTCATGTTGCCCGGATACTCGTCGTAGAACTTGACCCACGTCAGCTTGCGCGACAGCCCGTCCTTTTCGATATCCAGGTAGGAATCCGTCGCTTTACGGCAAACCCACCCACGGAGATCCGCGCGTCCGAACGTGTAATTCTCCAAGTTGCGCTGCATGATGGCTTGGACGCTTCCCATCATCGCGACCTTCTTGAGCTCGGTCTGGATCTGCAGGGAACCTTCCGCCGTTTTGAAGGGATTCGTCGGGTCCTTCTCGAGGAAGGAGAGCGCGCGCGCGGCGCCCTTCCAGTCGAGCGAACGGAAGTAGCTCTCCTTCATGCCGTCGAAGCAAGCCTTGGCGCGACCGACCTCGTCTTCCGCGGCGGCCTTTTGCGCCTCCTCGACGGCTTTCTTCTGCGCCACTTCGGCTTCTTCCGCCGCTTTCTTCTGCGCGGCGCGTTCCGCCCGCTTCTGGGCCTCGTAGACGTAGCGTTTCGTTTTTTCGACAAGTTTGGGTCCGCGGCTGTTCACATAGCCCTTCGCCTTCTGGACGGCTTCCACGGCCGGGCTGCCTTTCGTCTGCTCGTAGAGGTCCCTGGCTTCGTTGTTGATCGCCTCCAATTTCTGAAGGGCCTCTTCGCCGTCGTCCTTCACGTCCTTCGCCCGGTCGCAGACCGCGACGACCGCCCGCATGCCCGCCTGGACGCGGATTATGCCCGCCTGCGCGGTGTAGGCGCGCTTCCAGAGGTCCTGCGCCTCTTTCACGAAGGCCGGCACTTCGCCTTCCGCGGGGACCGGCAAGGGCGCCTGGGCAGGCACCGCGGCAGCAGGCTTGGCGGCGGCTTTCGCCGCGTCCGCGGGGGCCGCACCCGCGGCGGATCCGGTCGCCGGCGCGGCATTCGTGGACGCCTCCGCCTCCAAGAGTTCCTTCGTCTTCGGCGGGCGCATCTGCGCCAGCACGCCGGCCGGATACTGGTCCTTCACGAGAGCCGCGAGGTCGTCCGTCGTCTTTTGGCACGTCGCGACCACTTCCGAAGCGAATGCACCGAATTCCGTGCTGAACTTGTTGGCCGCCTCGCGCGTCTTTTCAATCGAGGCCCGGGCGAGGGACGTGCCCTTGCTGAGCTGTTCGTTGAGCGACCGCTCCTGCGCCGCCTTGTCCGACGCCTTGTACCAGACGAGACCGCCGATGATAAGGCCGACGACGAGGACGACCGCCCCGACGACCGCGGCGGCTTTCAAGGCGATGTTCCCGCCGGACTCCTCGTCCTCCTCGTCGTCTTTCGGGGCGTTCTGCGTCGACGCGGCCGTCTTGTCCGCAACGGCGCCGGGCGTTCCGTCAGCGGCGATCTGCCCCGTCAGCCTGACCGTCATGGGGCGGCGGCCCTTCAGGACGATGCGGCGGCTGTGCGTGGACGTCAAACGGACGGGCTCGACGCGGACCGTCTTCGCCGCGATGCCCGAGGTCATGACTTGGCGGAAGGCCTCGATCAGCGCCTCGAACGTCGGGTAGCGGTCGTCCGGATTGACCGCCAGCATGCGCATGACAAGTTCATCGATTTGCGGCGTCAGGCTCGGACGCAATTCGCTGGGTTTTTTCGGCGCCCCCTCGAAACGCGCCTTGACGACGGCCGTCGCGTCGGGGCCGTCGAATGGGGGCACGCCGGTCAAGGCATGGTAAAGCGTCGCACCCAGCGAATACATGTCGGCGCGGTAGTCAATCGGTTGCTTGCGCACTTTTTCCGGCGCGATGTAATAGGGCGTGCCCCAAATCTCGTTGAGGTCGTTTTGCATGGCCGCCAAGCCGAAGTCCACCAACTTCGCGTTGCCGTTCGCGTCCAGCAGAATGTTCTCGGGCTTGACGTCGCCGTGCACGACGCCCTGGTCCGCCGCGCACCGCAGCGCCTGCGCGACCTGTTCGCAGATCTTCAGCGTGCGCGCGACGTCTATCTTCGCGCCGAAATTCTGCATGAGCTTGTAGAGCGAACCGCCCGCCACAAGTTCCATGGCGATGTACGGCATGCCGTCGGCCAGGCCGTAGGAATAGATCTGCGCGATGTTCGGGTGGATCAGCCGCGCGGCCGCCTGCGCTTCCTTCTTGAACTTCTCGACGAAGGTCTTGTCCTGGCCGTATTCGCGCAGCATGATTTTCACGGCGACGGGGCGGTCCAGCATCTTGTCGCGTCCCATGTAGACGCCGCCCATGCCGCCGCGCCCCAATTCGCGCTCAAGCAGAAAGTTGCCGTTCTCGCCAAACGAGCAAGGGACCGAAATCAACTCTTCTTCACTCATTTTATGCCTCCCAAGCGAGGATTTACGATTGGCCAGAAAACGCAGGACGCCACGCCCCGCAGGTTGCGCCCGGGGACTGCGCCCCAGTAGCGGCTGTCGAAACTGTTGTTGAAGTTGTCGCCGCAGGCGAAGTACTCGTCGGGTCCCATCGTCACGGAAACCGGCGCCTGCCCGTTCACCGGATGCTCCAGCGTGTACGTCTCTCCCGGCGCGGCCTTCATGCGCTTGATGTAGTGTGTTCCCTGCTGAAGCGCCGCGATGCCCGTCGTGGAGAATATCATGACCTCGCCCGTGTGCGGCCGCCTGAAGTTCCACAGCCACCGGTTGACGAATATGAAGTCACCCGTCGTGTCGTAGCCGGCAAACAGCCGCTGCCCTTTCTGGACGCGTCCGCCGGGACTGACCGGGAGCTGCCCGAGCGCGTCGTTCGGCAAGTTCACGACAGGTCCGCGCCGACCGTCCGGCGCAACAATCGCAAGCGCGAACCGTCCGTCCCCGCGCGGCGAAACGTACAGGTGGCCCGAAAAGGGCGCGCGCACCTCCTTGTAGTCGCGCCCCGTCAAAAGCCAGTTGAGCCATTTGAGCGGCGTCTTTTGCAGGATGCCCGGCTTCTCGCAGGCCTGGACGTGGTTGCCGTAGAGCGTGGGCTGCATGGAGCCCGTCGGGATGTTGAACGGCTGGTAGAAATAGGCGCGGAACGCCATCGCCACCGAAAGGGCGACGACGAGCGTGTCGAGCCACTCCCGTCCGAAATCGACAAGGGACTTCTTGGCCATCGTGTCAGGTGCGGTAGTTGGGGGCTTCTTTCGTGATGGTAATGTCATGCGGACGCGCCTCGCGCTGGCCGGCCGCCGTCACGCGGAAGAATTTGCCGCGCTCCTTGAGCTCGGCAATCGTGCGCGTTCCGCAATAGCCGAGGCTCGCCCGCAGGCCGCCGCAGAACTGCGTCATGATCGACTTCACGTGCCCCGAGTACGGGACCATGCCTTCGATCCCCTGCGGAACGAGATCGTCATCCGCCTCGTTGTCCTGGAAGTAGCGCGCGCGCGAACCCTTCCCGTTCTTGAGCGCCGCCATGGAGCCCATGCCGCGATAGATGACGTACTGGCGGCCGTTGGAATAGACTTTCTCGCCCGGCGACTCTTCCGTGCCGGCCAGAACCGAACCCAGCATCACGCTGTCCGCACCCGCCGCGAGCGCCTTCGGCACGTCGCCCGAGAGTTTGATGCCGCCGTCGGCGATGACCGCCACATCCGATCCCCGCAGGGCTTTCGCCGCGGAATAGACGGCCGTCAGTTGCGGAATGCCCACGCCGCAAACGACGCGCGTCGTGCAAATCGAGCCCGGCCCGATGCCCACCTTGACCGCGTGCGCACCGCATTTCGCCAGCGCCACCGCCGCCTCGCCCGTCGCGATGTTGCCCGCGATGACGTCAATCTTGGGATAGTGCTTCACGATCCACTTCGTCATTTCCATGATGCCTTTGGAGTGGCCGTGCGCCGAATCCACGACAATCGCGTCCACGCCGGCGTCCGCCAGCTTCTCCATGCGCCCGCAATCGCCCGTTCCGCCCGAAACGGACGCCGCGACGCGCAACCGGAACTTGTCGTCGCAGTTCGTCGTCGGATTCTTGTTCTCTATGAGGCGCTGGACGTCCGTGAAGCTGTAGAGCCCCACGACATGTCCCGCCTTGTCCACAAGCGGCAACTTGCCCACTTTCGCCGCGCGCATCAAATCGTAGGCCTTGCGCAGCGTCGTCCCCGGTTTCGCCGTGATCGGCGCGGGCTGCATGACGTCCTTGAGCTTCATCGCGTTCATCGGGGCGAAACGCATGTCCGAAGACGTGATCATCCCGACCAGACAGTCGTTCTCGTCGAGCACCGGGAAGCCGTTGAACTTCAAGCCCATCCGCTTCTTTTCCGCGCGGAGAAAGCTGATGTCGTCGTTCGCGTGGAAACATACCGGCGCGGCGATCAGTCCGTTCAAGTAATTCTTGACCTTGGAGACTTCCTTGGCCTGATCGTCCTCTTCGAGGTTTTTATGGATGACGCCAATGCCGCCCGCCAGAGCCATGGCGATCGCCATGGACGCTTCCGTCACGGTATCCATGGCGGCGGAAATAAAGGGAACTTTCATCTTCATGCGGCTCGTCAATTTCGTTTCGAGCGAGGCTTCGTCCGGCACAAAATCCGCATATTGCGTCACCAGCGTAACATCGTCGTATGTGAGACCTTCGTAGGGGAAGGTCTTCATGAAAGCATCCATGTACTTGTTCATCGTCGTATTTCCTTCAAGGCACAAAAAACCTTTTAACAGTAATTATAGCAAACAAAGTCCCCACTGGCAACCCCTATTTCGACGCGACCGCCACCACCTGCGTCAGACGGCTGTCATGGGGCTCCAAAGGGAGCTCCTCCACCACTTGGAAATCATATCCGACGCCTATCCGCGCGGCCTCAGGCGCGCTTTCCGCGAGCAGGCGGTCATACCACCCCCCACCATATCCAAGCCGCGCGCCTTCGCGCGTGAAAGCCAGCCCCGGGATAATCCACGCGTCGACCGCCGAAGGGGAAACGCCGCGGGCCGTGGACGGCGGCTCCAGAATGGACATCGGCCCCGGACGCAGCTCACCGCCATCCTTGCTCGCCCACTCGGCCAACTCGTAGGCGCACCCATTCCACCGCGGCGCGACCAGGCGGACGGGCGAATCCCGCAACGCGGCGACAAGGGGCGCCAAATCAAGTTCCTGCGGCGTAGCCAGGTAAACGGCCAAAACGCGCGCATTCTTGACCGCGTCCAGCCGCAGCAACTTCGCGCAGAGAGAGGCGGCGGCCTGTTTCCGCACGTCGGGCGAAAGTCCCCTGCGCCGCGCGCGCATCACCGCCCTGAGTTCGTCTTTTGTCGACATCTTCCCGTCTCCCTAAAACAAGAACGCCGCGCTCGTGCGCGGCGTCCCCGTGGCGGAACTCCTTAGTTGAGCTCCATGCGTCCGCGACGCGAACGGTTGCGGATGCGGGCGCGCTGGGATTTCTTGCGCGCCTTCACGCAGGGCTTCTCGAAGTAGCGCTGGTCGCGCAGAGTCTTGAGGAGACCTTCCTTGTCCAGAATCTTCTTGAGGCGCTTGAGTCCGCGTTCGACGGACTCGCCCTTCTTGAGCTTGAGAACAATGGCCATTATTTCACCTCCTTCGCCGGCTCTTCGGTCGCAGGCTGCGGCGCGGACATTTCGCCGGCCGTGACCCACTGAAGGATGCACATCTCAGCCGCATCGCCCTTGCGTGTGCCCAACTTGACGATACGGGTGTAGCCGCCTTTGCGATCCTTCATCGCAGGGGCAATCTTGTCGAAAAGCTTCTGGACGGCCGCCGGCTGTGTCAAGCGGCGGGCGGCCAGACGGCGCGCGGAGAGATCGCCCTTCTTGGCGATCGTCACGATCTTGTCGGCGTCCTTGCGCGCCTCCTTCGCTTTCGGCAGGGTCGTCTTGATCGACTCCGCCAGAATGAGATTCGTCACGAGGCTCCTCATGAGCATCTGACGGTGGGCGGTCGAACGCCCGAACTTTTTCATGACTCTTTGATGACGCATGGTCTAAAACTCCTTAATTCTTGATGGGTGTGTCCATCAACTTCGGGTCAAACTTGTAACCGAGACAAAGCCCCAAATCGGACAATTTTTGCTTGATTTCCGTAAGGGACTTCTTGCCGAAGTTGCGGTACTTGAGCATATCGGCCTCCGTCTTGGAAGCGAGTTCTCCGACGGTCGAAATGTTGGCGTTGTTGAGGCAGTTCGCCGCGCGCACGCTCAATTCGATCTCGTTGACCGACTTGTTGAGCAACTCGTGCAGGTGTTCGCGGTCGGCCGAATCCTCCTGTTTCGGAGACTCGACCAGTTCGACTTCCGTCCCTTCGCCGACAAACACGTCGAGGTGGCTGCGCAAAACCGCGGACGCCGTCTTGAGCGCCGTATCCGGGTCAATCCGCCCGTCCGTCCAGACGTCGAGAACGAGTTTCTCGTAGTCCGTGCGGTTGCCCACGCGCGTGTTCTCCACGAGGAAATTGACGCGTGTGACAGGCGAGAAAATCGAGTCGATGGCAATCTTCCCGATTTCCTGGTCCGGCCGCTTGTTCGCTTCCGCGAGGCAGAAGCCACGGCCCAGCCCGACGTCGCAGGTCAACTCCAGTTCGCCGTCCACGTCGAGCGTGGCGATTTCCTGGCGCGGATTCAACACTTCGATGCTGTTGTCTTTCGCGAAATCGCCCGCCACGACCGTGCAGGGCCCGTGGGCCTTGAGCGTGATCGTCAGCGGCTCGCGCGAATCGTTCAACGTCTTCAGCAGGACGCGCTTCAGATTCAGAATGATGTCGGTGACATCTTCCGTGCACCCCTTGATCGTCGAAAACTCGTGGCTTACGCCTTTAATCTTCACCGTCGTGATCGCCATGCCCTCGATGGAGGACAGGAGAACGCGGCGCAACGAGTTGCCAATCGTCCGGGCATAACCAATTTCGAAGGGTTCCGCCGTGAAACGGCAGTACGTGGGCGTCGCGGTCGTCGTGTCTTTCACGACGGACCGCGGCTGTTCGAATTGGCCAAAACGGATAGGCATGTATTACCTCCCAGTAACGGTTAATGATACGGACGAACTATCAGCGCGAGTACAATTCGACGATTGCCTGCTCGTTGATATTCTCGGGGATCTCCGCACGCTCGGGGACCTGCAGAAACGTACCGGTCATCGTGGGTTCGTCCCACGCGAGCCAGGCGCCCGTAACCTTGCGGTGCGCGAGCGAGTCGACGATCGCGATCATCTGGCGATTCTTCTCGCGCACGCCCACGGTCTGCCCCGGCTTGACGATATAGGAAGGAATGCTGAGAACCTTGCCGTCCACGACAATGTGGCGGTGCGACACGAGCTGACGGGCCGCCGCGCGCGTCGGGGCGATCCCCAAGCGGTAGACGACGTTGTCGAGACGCGATTCGCACATCTGCAGAAGGATGTCGCCCGTCTTGCCCTGCTTCGCTTTCGCGCGCTCGAAGAAGATGCGGAACTGGCCTTCGCGCATGCCGTAGATGTACTTGGCCTTCTGCTTCTCGATCAGCTGCTGGCCGTATTCGGAAACTTTGCGCTTCCGCTTCGCGCCATGCTGCCCGGGAGGCGTCGAACGCTTGATCTCTTTCTCGCGGCCGAAGATCGGCTCGCCGAAACGACGGGAAACTTTGGACTTGGAACCAATAAAACGAGACATGGATTAGACCCTCCTACGCTTACGAGCACGGCAACCATTATGCGGAACGGGGGTCGTGTCCGTAATCTGCGTCACACGAATACCCGCGGCCTGGATCGCACGGACGGCGCTCTCGCGTCCGGCGCCCGCGCCCTGCATGCGCACTTCGCACTCGTGCATGCCCTTGGCGAGCGCCACGCGCGCCGCATCCTGCGCCACCATCGTCGCGGCGAACGCCGTCGACTTGCGGCTGCCCTTGAAGCCCGCCTTGCCGGCCGAACTCCAGGAAATCACCCCGCCGCGCGCGTCGGCAATCGACACCTGCGTGTTGTTGAACGTGCTGCGGATGAACGCGATGCCCGCCGGAATGGACTTGCCCGCGCGCTTCTTCGCCGTCGCTTCGCCCTCGGCCGCCGGAGCGGCCGCCTCTGCCGCAGGCGCCGTTTCCTTCTTCACTTCTTCACTCATGGTTCAAATCTCCTTAACGACCGGCCTGCTTGGGCATCGCGATGGATACACGCTTGCCGCCCTTGCGCGTGCGTGCATTCGTCTTGGTACGCTGACCACGGACGGGAAGTCCCTTCTTGTGGCGCATGCCGCGATACGAACCGATCTGGATCAGACGGCGGATGTTCTGCGAAACTTCGCGGCGAAGGTCGCCCTCCACGCGGAAATGATCCTGGACGTACGTCGTGATCGTGTGGATTTCTTCCTGAGTCAGGTCGTCCGCCTTCTTCATCGGATCAACCTTGCAAGCCGCCAAAACGTCATCAGCGCGTTTCGGCCCGATACCGTGGATATACCGCAGAGCGAAGCGAATATGCTTCTTGCCCGGAATATCCACACCCATCATTCTTGGCATATGTCTATTACCTCTTTATTTTAGCCCTGGCGCTGCTTATGGCGCGGGTTTGTGCAGATCACGCGCACCACGCCTTTCCGGCGGATGATGCGGCAGTTCTCGCAAATGCGACGAACGGAACTACGTACTTTCATGTTGTCTTTACTCTCTTGAGTGGTCGAATGAACTACAATTATACCATATTCAGACGCTCTAACGCAAGCGGTATTTTCAAATTGCGAATTGCCCAGGCAAATACCACCCGTACAAGAGCCCTTGCGCGACCAAAGACTGCCGCAATCAGCCCCGGTTGTTCCGAGAGTACCTTACTCTTCCTACCATACTATCAATCATTTTGCTTTTCCCCGCGGCGTTTCCGAGAAAGGACGCCCCCTTCCCGTCCCGCTACATCCTCCGGCGCCCTAAGAGACCGCGGCGGCTCTGAACTTACGCAAAGAATCCCCAAACAACTTGGGGATTCTCACGTGTCTCAGAGGCGCACGCTATGCGCGACTCTCTTTTAACCGCTCTTTTTGGCGGAGAGGGAGGGATTCGAACCCCCGGAGGACTTGCATCCTCAACGGTTTTCAAGACCGCCGCGATCGACCACTCCGCCACCTCTCCAGTCGCAACAAATCTTTACTTCTTGATCTTCGCCAGCACCGGGTTAACCGGCCGCTCCTTCGCCTGTTTCGCGATTTCGGCCGTGATCTCCGGATGCTCCTTGAGATACTCGATCGTCGCCATCTGGCCCTGCCCCAGCTGCTCGTCGCCGAACGAAAGCCAGCTGCCGCGCTTGTCCACAACGCCGCGGATGAGCGCCGCGTCCAGGACGGACCCCTCCCACGAAATGCCGCAGGAGTAGAGGATATCGAATTCCGCTTCCGTGAACGGCGGCGCGACCTTGTTCTTCACGACCTTGACGCGCGTGCGGTTGCCGAGAATCTGTCCGGAAGAACTCTTGATGGCCCCGATGCGCTGGACCTGCAGCCGGCACGAGGCGTAGAACTTCAGCGCCTTGCCGCCGGGCGTCGTTTCCGGATTGCCGAACATCACGCCGATCTTCTCGCGCACCTGGTTCGTGAAAATGCACAGCGTCTTCGTGTTGGCCAGCACGCTCGTCAGTTTGCGCATCGCCTGGGACATCAAACGCGCCTGCAGGCCCATGTGGCTGTCGCCCATGCCGCCGTCGATTTCCGCCTGCGGGGTGAGCGCGGCGACGGAATCCACGACGATGACGTCGCACGACCCGGACTTCGCGAGCTGTTCGCAGATCGTCAGGGCTTCCTCGCCCGAATTCGGCTGCGCGACGATCAGATTGTTCAAATCCACGCCAATCTTCTGCGCGTACACCGGGTCCAGCGCATGTTCCGCGTCGATGAACGCGGCGATCCCGCCCGCCTTCTGGGCGTTGGCCACGACATGCAGCGCCAGCGTCGTCTTGCCGGACGACTCCTGCCCGTAGCATTCCACGATGCGTCCGCGCGGCAAACCTCCGACTCCCAGCGCCAAATCGAGCGAAAACGCCCCCGTCGAGATGACGGGAATCGCCTCTATCTTGCGCTCGCCCAAGCGCATAATCGACATTTCGCCGAATTCTTTGCGGATTTGCCCGAGCACGGCCTCGAGCGCCGGATTCACGGGTTTCTTTGCGCTTTCCTTCGCGTTCTCTTTCGCGACTGCTTCTTTTGTCGTTTCTTTCGCCATGTTTGTCTCGCTTTGTGTAAATCTATTATATCATATTTCCGGGTGCGCGGGCTAGACAATTTCACGCCCGTTCACGCGTGCCCCCGGCGATTTCCGCGGCGATGCGCGCCACGACCGCCCCGTCGCCCCCCAGAAGGCGCACGGCCCCGTCCAGACGCGCCGCGGACGCCTTCCGCGCCGCCGCGTCCGAAAGCCACAAATTCAGCCACCGCGCCACGGCCGCCGGCGTGAAATCCTCCTGCAGAAGCTCCGGCATCGGCTCTTCGCCCGTCCCGCCCGCTTTCTCCCAGACGATGTTCGCCAGCCCCACGTGCTTCACCCCCGTGATCGCATGGCGCAAAAACCACGCCAGAAGCGGCTCCACCTTGTAGACCAGCACGGTCGGACACCGCGCGAGCGCCGCCTCCAATGTGGCCGTCCCCGAAGCGACGACCGCGCATTCCGCCTGCCGCAGAACATCCCGCGCGCCGCCCCGTTGCACCGTGACGGACGCCCCCCCGGCCGGATCCGCCGCGACAATCCGCCGGATCGCCGCCTCCGCGCGCGCATTCGCCGCCGGTATCACAATGCGCCGCGCCCCTTTCACGTCCCGCAGCGCGGCCAGCATGAGCGGCAGATGCCGTTCGATTTCCCCCATCCGGCTTCCGGGAAGCGCCGCGACCAGCCCCTTCTCCACCGCCGACGCCGCCCCGAACGCCGCCACGAGCGGATGCCCCACGAACGTCGCGAACCCCGGCTTGAACAGACGCGGCTCGAACGGGAAAAAGCAGCATAGCCGGTCCAGCGCGGCTTCGATCTTCGGTATGCGCCCCGCCTTCCACGCCCAGACTTGCGGACACACCACGTGGACCGTGCGGATGCCCCGCTTCTTCGCATACGCCGCGAGTTTCAGGTTCAGCCCCGGATAGTCTATCGTGCACACGACGTCCGGCCGCCATTCGTCTATCGCCCGCTCCAGCGTCCGCTTGACCCGCAGAAAGTAGAAGATCTTCTTCAATACCGCCGTGAAACCGAAAACCGCCAGGTCCTCCGTCTTGAAGCCGTACGTGTCGTAGCCCCGTATCTCCGCCCCCCGCAGGGTCGCGGAGTTCTTCAGGGCATTCGCGTAGAGAACGCCGCTTTCCTCGCCGGCCAGCAATAGGATCTTCATGGCCGCAACGGCGCCGGGGGAAGCCCCGAGTCGACCCCCACCAGCGCGATATGGTGGCGGTTGGCGAACGCGACGACCTCCGCGCGATCCAGGAGGACGAGCCGCCCGGCCTGGAAAACGAGCGCCGAAATCCCCGCCCGGCGCATGACCTTCAGCGTCTTGAGCCCCACGACCGGAATGTCGAAGCGCATGTCGTGCCCCTCGCGCGCCGCCTTGAAGACGAGGGACCCCTTGCCGCCCAGTTTCCCGCCGCGGCGGATCGCCGCGTTCGTCCCTTCGAACGCCTCCACCGCGAGCACCACGCCGCCCTTGACGACGACCGTCTGCCCCACGTCGTGGAGCCCCATGTCATGCGCCACCTGCGCCGCATGCCGCGCGTCGGCGCGTTCGCGGTCCGTCAAATCGCGGTCCGTCAGCGGCCCGACCCCCGGCAGGTGACCGTCCATGTACAGGCTCGCCGGCAGAACATGCGCACCCGCCGCGGTCAGCTTCTCGATGAGTTTGCCGAATATGGAATGCGCGTTCTTGGCCGGGAGTTCCGCCAGCCACGCCTTCGTCTCCGCGTCGAACCGTCCGCGGAAGAGGGACATCGGGCTGATCTGCCCGGCGAGAATCGCCCCGTCATAGCCGCCCGCGCCAATCCAGCGGATGCCTTGGGCGGCCTGCGTCACCGCCTCCCAGTGCACGTGGTCCGCCGCGGCGCATGTCGCGCGCGCCGTCGAACCCTTCACCGCCAGAACGTCCACGCACGGCACCCCGGCGCGCTTGGCGCCCTCCACGACAAGCCGCGGATACGCCCCCGCGCCGGCTATGACGATCAGCCGCTTCACCGGTTATTTGTAGAAGTTGCCGTAGGCGCGAATCTTCGCGTAGCGCGCCGCGACAAGCTCGTCGACCGGTATCTTCACCAGTTCGTCCAGCGCCGCGACGACCGCCTTCTTGACGTTCGCGCACGCCGCCGCGGGATCGTTCTGCGCCCCGCCGGCCGGTTCCGGGATGATGGCGTCGATCGCCCCGAGCTTCTCGAGGTCGTGCGCCGTGATCTTGAGGGCCTCGGCCGCCTCCGGCGCCTTCGCCCCGTCGCGCCACAGAATCCCCGCGCACCCTTCCGGCGAAATGACCGAATAGACCGCGTTCTCCATCATGAGAATCTTGTCCCCGACGGCGATCGCCAGCGCCCCGCCCGAACCGCCTTCGCCCGTGATGACGACCACGATCGGCGTCTTGAGCTCGCTGAAAAACTCCAGGCTCTTGGCGATCGCCTCCGCCTGCCCGCGCGCCTCGGCCGTGTCGCCCGGATACGCCCCGGGCGTGTCGACGAACGTCACGATCGGATTGTGGAACCGCTCCGCCAGCTTCGCCAGGCGCATCGCCTTGCGGTAGCCGTCCGGATTGGCCATGCCGAAGTTGGCCTCCATGTTCTCCTCGACCGTCGCGCCCTTGTGGTGCCCCAAAACGAGCACCTTGCGCTCCCCGAGCGTCGCGAAGCCGCCGATCAGCCCGCGGTCGTCGTTCACCAGCCGGTCGCCGTGCAGCTCCTCGAAATCGCTGCACACGTTCGCGATGAAGTCGCGGATGTGCGGCCGCTTCGGATCCCGCGCCAGCTGCACACGCTCCCACGCCGTCTTCCCGGCCGTCTCTGTCTTGTTCGTAGCCATCGAAATATCTCCTTAGAATCCCCAGTATCCCAGCATCTTCGCGATGAAATGCTTCATGTCCTTGCGTTCCACGATCTTGTCGATGAACCCGTGCTTCTCCAGGTATTCCGCGCTCTGGAAGTCCGCCGGCAGCTTCTGGTGGATCGTGTTCTCGATGACGCGCCGCCCCGCGAACCCGATCAGCGCCCGCGGTTCGGTGATGTTGATGTCCCCCAGCATCGCGTACGACGCCGAAACGCCGCCCGTCGTCGGGTCCGTCAACACGCTGATGTACGGCAGCCCCGCCGCCTTCAGCCGCGCAATCGCCGCGGACGTCTTGGCCATCTGCAGAAGCGACAGGATGCCCTCATGCATCCGCGCGCCGCCCGAGGCCGAAAACAGCACCAGCGGACGCCGCTCCCGGATCGCCAGCTCGCACGCCCGGGCGATCCGCTCGCCCGTGCCCGTCCCGAGCGACCCGCCCATGAACGCGAAATCCATGACCCCCAGCACGACCGGATGCTTCTCGATTGTGCACGTCCCCACGGTGACGGACTCGCCCTCGCCCGTCTTCTCGATCGTCGCCTTGACCTTGTCCGCGTAGGCGCCCGTCGCGTCGTGGAAGTGCAGGTGGTCCGAATAGCCGACTTCGCGGCAGATTTCCTCGAACGAACCCGCGTCCGCGATCTGCGCGATGCGTTCGCGCGCCGACAGCCGCCCGTGGTAGTTGCACTTCGGGCAAATCCCCCCGTGCGCCTTCCACGCCTCTTTCGAGAAGTGGCTCTTGCATTTGGGACAGATCGCCCACAGCGCCTTGGCCGGCGGAATCTTCGGTTTGTCTTTCGTGGCTTCAAACCAACTCATTGCTTGTTCTCCTGATTAAAGTCTCGCCCGCCCCTCAGAGCGGCATGTAGAATATCCGGTAAAGCGACGCAGGGCCGCCGACCGCCTTGAACGTGTGCTTCACGACGTTGTTGTAGTAGGCCGTGTCCCCCGCGTAGAGCGTGACCGTCTGCTGCCCGTAGACCAGCTCCACGGACCCCGACAGGCAGATGAGCAGCTCCTCGCCCTCGCTCGCCTGCACCGTCTCGCTCGCGCCCTCTTCCATGTCGACCCGGTACGGGTCCATGTTGCGGTCCGTCTTGCCCAGCGCCAGCGAACGGTACGTCACCCCCGGCAGGTCCACCACCGAGTCGTGGATCTTCACCGTGGCGTCCTCCGACGCCCGCGTCACCACCGGATCGGGACGGAACTGGTCGTCCGTGAAGGTGCCCACCCGCATGCCCAGCGCACGCGCCAGACGTGAGAGCACGCCGAGCGCCGGAATGACCTCGCCCTTCTCCACCGCATTGATGAATTTCTCGTCGATGCCGCTTTTCTGCGTCAAATCGTACACGCTCATGCCGAGTTTCTCCCGGCACGCCCGCACACGCATTCCTATTTTGTCTTGTATGGACATTCTGATCCTCTCATTCTGTCGCACTATTATATCATAATTTGTGCGCCTCGTGTGAACTATCCGCGCCCATCACGGGCGCACCGCCTCGCGCATGCGGATCGGGGGAAAAATTGGTGGCGAGAAAGGGAATCGAACCCTTGACCTTAGGCTTATGAGTCCTGCGCTCTACCAACTGAGCTATCTCGCCAAATGCCCTTCAACGGACAACAGACGTATATGATACCAAAAATTGCCCTCCGGCGTCAAGCACCTTCCTGCAAATTATTGAAAAAAGTCCGTTCCCGCCATTCCCCCGCGCTCCGCCGTCTTGCCCTGTGCTTGCGCCCCGCCGCCCGCCCCCTCAGAA
>ERZ808242.869-NODE-869-length-19676-cov-6.967484_pt1 | contig 19676 bp, 18 predicted proteins | sample MGYA00521244_ERZ808242 | MGnify/ENA primary metagenome ERZ808242 (study PRJEB31516, sample SAMN03275573) | gut metagenome | biome: mammalia-associated habitat; material: feces | host: Papio cynocephalus | place: Kenya | collected 2012-07-27 ... | reverse complement strand
TGGCGAAGTTTAGACGAGGTGGTTTGGCGAAGTTTAGACGAGGTGGTTTGGCGAAGTTTAGACGAGGTGGTTTGGCGAAACGATCGAATGGCCATCGACGAATCTAAAAACAGAGCGGAGATGCCGCTCTCCTCGGATATCCGGGATGCCGAGAAACTCCGCACAACCGTTATTAGAATCCTGTCGCTACCATTGGCATAGAAGGTCTGACCAATGGACAGGCAAACCGTGGAGAGGGTCGCGCGCACGGCCCACATCAAACTCACCGAGGAGGAGCTGGACAGATACAGCATGGATCTGGGCGACATCCTCGGCTACTTCGAGCTCCTCGACGAGGCGCCGGAGTGCGATTCGTTCGGCATAGACCCGATCGGCGTCGCGGACATCACGAGGGAGGACGAGCCGCGCATGGAGTTCGATCCGGACAGGCTTCTGGAAGGCATGAACACCTACGACAGGTACGTCAGGGGGCCGAGGCTCTCATGACGATGCAGTCCGTGATGGCCTCCCTGAAGGAGACCAACAAGAAGTACGGCATGTTCCATGCCATGACGTCCGATGCCGAACCGGGCGATGCGAAGTTCCTCTTCTCCGCGAAGGACAACCTCACGTCCGCGGACATGGAGACCTGCGCCGGATCGAGGATCCTCGAAGGATACCGCCCTGCATTCGATGCTACATGCATCTCGAAGATGAGGGCCGCCGGAGGAAAGCTCATCGGCAAGACCAACATGGACGAGTTCGGATTCGGAACTTTCTCCGCGAACTCCGCCTACGAGATCCCGAGGAACCCGTTCGATCTCGAGAGAGCCTGCGGAGGATCCTCCGGAGGCTCCGCATGCGCCGCCATGGCCATAGAGGACCACGTCTCCCTCGGAGTGTCCACTGGGGGATCGATCTGCTGCCCGTCCAGCTTCTGCGGCGTGTACGGAATCGCCCCCACATACGGGAGGGTCTCCAGATACGGGCTCATCGACTACGGGAACTCGCTCGACAAGATCGGAGTGATATCCGCCAAGGCCGGGGACCTCCGCAAGTATATATCAATAATAGCGGGGAAGGACGAGAGGGACCCCACATCCTGCATCCAGCCGGAGCTCCGCGACGAAGGAAGGAAGATGAAGAGCGTCGCGGTCCCACGCGAAGGGCTGAAGGGACTGTCCAAGGACGTCAACGATGCGTTCAGGAAATCCCTGGAGTCGCTCATAACCATGGGGATCGATGTCGAAGAGGTCGACATGCCCACGTTCAGATACGCCATACCCGCGTACTACGTCATCGCCACTTCCGAAGCGTCCACGAACCTGGCGAGATACGTCGGCATGAGATACGGAGACCAGGAGGGGGACCTCTCTCTGAAATTCGACGACTACTTCTCGTCCATCCGCTCCAGGGACTTCGGGGACGAGGCCAAGAGGAGGATCCTCCTCGGAACGTTCACTCGCATGGTCGGATACCGCGACAGATACTACGCCAAGGCGAGGCAGGTAAGGCAGCTCGTCATAGACGACTACAGGCGTGTCCTGAAGGACCACGACGCGGTGCTCACGCCCACCATGCCCTTCGTCGCGCCCAGGTTCGAGGACATCGAGAAGATGTCCGCCCTCGAATCCTACAAGGCCGACTATCTGACCGTCCCGCCCAACCTGGCGGGGATGCCCCACATGAACGTGCCCTGCGGATACGACGGCGACGGCATGCCGATAGGGATGCAGTTCGTCGCGAACCAGTGGGATGAGGATGTCCTGTTCTCCATGGCGGAGGATTGGGAGAAGGCGTTCGAGCTCAGGAGGCCTGCGCTATGAAGATCGGATTGGAGATACACGTCCAGCTCCCGACCAGGAGCAAGATGTTCTGCAGCTGCCCCACCACCGAGGCCGAGGGGCCCAACACCCATGTCTGCCCCACATGCCTGGGCATGCCGGGATCGAGGCCCGTCCTGAACAGGAAGGTCCTTGAGTACGGGATCATGCTCGCGAAGATGCTCGGATGCAGGATCAACGACACCACCTGGTTCTCCAGGAAGACCTACTTCTACCCGGACATGTCCAAGAGCGTCCAGATAACGCAGTACGACAACCCGGTCGGAGAGGGCGGCGTCTACTATCTCGACGGCAAGAAGCCCATCAGGATAACCAGGATCCATGTGGAAGAGGATCCGGGGAAGACGAAGAGGGTCGGCGACCTGTCGTCGCTCGTGGACTACAACCGCTCGGGCATACCCCTGGCGGAGATCGTCACCGAACCCGACCTCTCCAGCCCCGCAGAGGCGAGGGAGTTCCTCAAGCAACTGATAGAGGACATCCGCCACGTCATCGACCTTCCGGGAGACGGCGAGAGGAGCATCCGCTGCGACTGCAACATCTCCGTCGGAAAGGAGAGATGCGAGGTCAAGAACGTCACCGGACTGAAGAACGTAGAGAGGGCGCTGACCTTCGAGGTCGTGCGCCAGACCAAGATCCTCCGCGCCGGAGGGAAGATCGACAGGGAGACAAGGCGCTTCGACGAGGAGCGCGGAGTCACCATATCCGTCAGGAAGAAGGAGTTCGAGGCCGACTACGGATACATCGACGAGCCGGACCTGGGGATATACCACATAAAGGAGCTCGCCGACTCGATAAAGATCAAGGAGAGCCCCCAGAAGATGGCCTTGAGGATGTCGTCCCAGTACGGGATCGAGCAGAGGATGGCTAAGCAGCTCATCGCCACGTCCGTCGGACTGGCGGAGATGTTCGAGAAGGTCGCCGGAGACATCGATACGGCCGCTGCCGTCAAATGGGTCGCGGGACCGGTGAGCGCCAACTGGAAGGCCATGGAAGCGGCCGGAAGGAATGCGGACGGCGTCCTGGAGATCATAAGGAGATTCTCCGACGGCGCCATCACCGACTCGGAATGCGCCGTGGAGATCAAATGCGCGATGACCGGCCAGAGCATCGAGGCGGCCCAGGGCGCCTCGGAGGGATTGGACAAGATCGTGTCCGGATACCTGGACGAGAACCCTGCGGTCATCGAGGACTACAGGAAGAACGAGAAGGCCGCGAACCGCGTCATAGGCTTCGTCATGAAGCAGAGCGGCGGAGCGTACTCCTCGTCCGAGGTCCTCGAGGCCGTTAAGCGCGGCATCGAATCCAGGCTGTGAACCTTAATCCCGGGAGGTCCGTCCTCCCGGGACAACCCGTTTCCGTCGATGCTGCGCCGGCATCGGTACAGCTTCTTGCGGATTATGATGTAGTCGATGGCGTAGAATATCGCCGTATAGATGAACAGTACGAGAACGGACACCCAGGGGATGTCCCATCCCAGCGCACACGCCCTGATCATCTCCGACGAATGGGTCAGCGGAAGCATCCATACGATGTCTCCGACAACCGCCGGAAGCGCGCTGACCGAGAATATCGTGCCGCACAGGAATGTCATAGGCATTATGACCAGGCTCGTGAACACGTTCATCGATGCGCTCGACTTCGCCAGAAGACCTGCCGCGACCCCGAGCAGAGCGAAGGTCGTGCACGAGAACAGGGTTGCGATGACGACGGCCGGCCCGATGACCAGATCGTCCGTCAGGAAGAGGCCGAGGCCCAGCAGGATCATCGACCCCAGTATCCCTCTTATGAGCCCCATCACGGATTTCCCGAACACTATGGCTGAGGTGTGCATCGGGGAAAGTATCAGCTCGTCGAAGCTCGTATGGAACAGCCTCTGGATTATGAGCTTCTGGGCCGTGGATGTGAATCCGGCGGTCATGGACGACATCGCCATGATTCCTGGTATGGCGTAGGCCACGTATTCGACCCCGTGCTCCATCTCGCCGGACCTCATCCCGTAGGCGAATGCCACGAGATAGAGCAGCGGGCCGACCACGGCGGATATCGCGGTCTCGGGAAGATGGCGCTTCAGGAAGCAGAGGTCGCCGTATGCGACGCGGAAGGTCTCTCCGAGAAGGTTGGCCATCGGACACTCCTCCCCGTGATCTCTAGGAACGCGTCCTCCAGCGTCGCCTTGCGGACGATCGTGTCATGGTCGCCTGCATGCCGGTCCGCCTCGTCCATGGCCTCCCTGCGGGTCGCAAAGAATCTCACCGTCGGCTCCTGCTCGTCATCCGGAGCCGTGACCGTCACATATCTGCCGACAGAGCCTATCAACTCATCCGGAGTGCCTTCAGCTATCAGATGACCGTGCGTTATCATCCCGACCCTGTCGCAGAGCGATTCGGCCTCGTAGATGTAATGCGTAGTCAGGAAAATGGTGGTTCCGCGATGATTGAGAGCCCGGATCATCCTCCACAGGAGATTCCTCGATTGGGTGTCGAGCCCCGTTGTAGGCTCATCCAGGAAAAGAACGTCCGGATCGTGGATCATCGAGCAGACTATCGATACCCGCTTCTTCCATCCCCCGGACAGGGTCTCCACGAGATCGTCCATCCTGGAATCGAGCTCCATTATGGGGCAGAGCTCCGCCATGCGTTCCCGCGCCTGCCTGAACGACAGCCCCTGGATCAAAGCATGGTGCATTATGTTGTCGCGGACGGAGATGTCCTTGTCGAGACTGTTCTGCTGCTGTATGACGCCGAGGCTGCGACGTGCGGCGATGTAGTCCGTGGAGGTGTCGTGGCCGTCGATCCAGACCTTGCCGGTTGTAGGACGCTCCATCGTCGTAAGCATGCGCACGGTCGTGGTCTTTCCGGCGCCGTTGGGGCCGAGGAATCCGTAAATCTCGCCCTTGTTGATTTTCAGATTTATACCATCTACTGCACGGAACGATCCGAAGTCCTTGGTCAGACCCTCGCAGCGGATGATTGCTTCTTCAAAACAAATGGCGCCTTCGGAAGCATTGTTGGATTCAGACATATTGAACGCCATCGCTTTTGATGGAAATCGCACGTTCGGATAGACCTTGGGCACTGAGATGCTGAATTCCCCATCATCCGTATCCTGTGCCTCGTTGTCAACCAATATCATGTGCGGGCGTCCGCAATCGTCTATGATCTTCGCATCAACACCATAAACGACCTTGAGATTCTTCTCGGTTATGACGTCGGAGGGCTTTCCTGCAGCATATATCCCCCCATCCAACAACATGAGGATGTTGTCAGAGTATTTGGCGGCGATATTGATGTCGTGGCTAATCATGATGACGAGCATGTTCCGCTCGCGCGACAGTCTCTTCAGCAGACGGGTTATCTCCAACTGATATTTTATGTCGAGATTGGAAGTGGGTTCATCGAGGAACAGTATCCTCGGCTCTTGAGCCAACCCTCTTGCTAACATGACCTTCTGGTGTTGCCCTGCGGAAAGCTCGTTGAACATCCGATCAGCCAGATCCTCGATTCCGATGAGCTTCAATACGCTCTCGACGACCTCCAGATCCTCATCCAGCGATCCCAATTTGCTATGCGGATGCCTTCCCATCAGAATCGTATCTGTGACAGACAACGGGAAGCTGTCGTTGGCGGAGTACGGCACATATCCCGTCAATTTGGCCATATCCTTCAAAGGTATGTCCTTGACCGGATAATCGTTGATAGTCACGGCCCCCTCCGTCGGCTCCAATATCCTGTTCATGCAATGTATGAACGTAGATTTGCCGACGCCGTTGGGACCCAAGATTGATAGAAGCTGCGCGCCTCTGATGTCCAATGTCACTCCTTCCAGAGTAGGCTTGAGTCCTTTCTTCGGATTGTAAGAGAACGACAGATCGTCGACGCTGAGTCTTATGCCAGGTTCATCGTAGATGCCGTCGAACACATCCTTCTCCAGGCCGTGTTTGGACAAAGACAGGATACCGTTCAATTCCACACCTTCTTGCTGTGTTTTATCAGAATATAGAGGAACAGAGGTCCACCCACGAGAGAGCTGATCACTCCGACGGGCAATCCGCCTGCACCGGAGACCTTAGCTATCGTATCCGCCAATACCAGAAATGTCGCACCGAAGAAAGCACTGCACGGCATCAAATAGCGGTTGTTCGAACCGACGAAGACCCTAGCCACGTGAGGGCCGACGAGACCGATGAAGCCTATGGTCCCTGTGAAACTGACCACCGTCGCTGTTATCAGGGACACGATGGACATCACCAGAATCCTGAACCTTTTCGCATTCAACCCCATCGTCTTCGCATTGCGATCGCCAGCATACATGATGTCGAGCTTCTTGCTGCAGAGCACCAGGATCAGCGTGAGGGGGATCGTCAGAGCGACCATGAAGGCCAGGTCCTCGAAGTTCTTCTCCATCCGGCCCAGGGACCCGATCCTCCAGCTGTATATGTCGGACAAGGTCTCCGAGCTGGCCGTGACCATGATGTATTGGGATATGGAGCTGAACATGTACATCATCGCGATTCCGATGAGGATCACGCCGACTGGCGTCAGCTTCCGGAAAGCGGATATCGCCAATATGACTACAATCGGCACCAATGCAAAGATGAAGGCGTTGATGATCGTTCCATACTCGACAGGTATGCCTGGAATGATCGTGACGCCTAAGGCCATGCTTATGCATGCACCGGTCAATGCAGCGGATGAGACCCCCATCGTGTATGGTTCTGCCAGAGGGTTGCTGGTGACATTCTGCATTATCGCGCCTCCGACCGCCAGGACGGCGCCGACCAGGACGGCACCCAGAGCCCGTGGCAGACGAACCTCCCACACGTAATGGTCCCCCTTCAGATCCACCACATTACCTGTCAGGTGCTGGAAGAACACGACCAGCGAATCCGTGAACGATATCCTGTACATTCCGATTCCGACAGCAATCACGACGGAAAGAACAGTCAATGCTGCAAAACCGACGATTATCAGAAGCTTGCGCCTGTTCTTGCGACGATAATCCCTGGAGAAGGAGCTGGAGACCATCAGTACCACCCCTTGTTCTTCTTCTGGAAGACGATGAGCATGAAGAATATTGGACTGCCTATGATCGAGACCACGACGCCCACGGCGATGCCGAGATGGACCTCCGCGATGTATTCCGATACGAGCATCAGCGTGGCGCCCATGATCATGGATATCGGAAGAACGAAACGGTTGTCAGAACCCACGACGAGTCTGACTATGTGGGGTGCGACAAGGCCGACGAATCCGAGTATGCCTGTGAAGGATACGATACCAGCCGTCATCACTGCCATAAGTATCAGGCTTATGACCCTGAAGTTCTCGACGTCGATACCCAGAGTCTTCGCGCTCCTGTCTCCCAACGACATAATGTTCAGTTGCTTGGACATCAGGAAAACAATGATTGAACCTACGACGGTAATCGCCGCCATGACCGGCAGCGTATCCCACGTCACGTAGTCGAAATTCCCGACCTGCCACAGATAGGCCCGTTTGAGATCGTCCTCCTCCGCGGCGTTCATCAAATACGTGATCATGGCGTTGAAGAAGTACGACAGCGCCGATCCCGCAAGTATGAGCGTTGCGGGAGTCATACGAATCTTCCTGGCAAGGACGATTATGATGACAGCGGGAACCATAGCGCCGATGAATGCGTTGACGACGATTCCGTATCCACCGGCAGATGCGAATGACACACCTACAACGATAGACGCCACAGCACCCAGACAGGCCCCCGATGATATCCCAGTGCTGTACGGATCGGCGAGAGGATTGTTCATTATGGACTGCATCAGGGAACCAGCGGCGGCCAAGCCGCAACCTGCGACTATAGCTCCGAGGATCTTCGGCATCGCGTTGTTCCAAATGTAATAGTCGGCCCACCACTCTAGAGAACGCAGTTCGTATTCCGCACCCATGAGATGGTTGGCTATGATTTCAAGAGCCTTGAATGCCGATACGGCAGGATAGAATGTCAGAGAGAAGTATGCGGTGAGCACGATCAGCACTATGAGACATGAAACAGTCAGAACAATCTTCCTGAACAACTGTCTGCGATAGCGTGATACGAATCCGCTGTCATTGACTCCCATATCGATCTCTTTCGGCATCGAACTCCCAACGGTTTTATTGAAAGGGGACAAAGCCCCCCAAGCGGTTTCAATTCTACGTTCAAGCCTCGATTGTCGATGCATCTATGAATGCCTGGACCAGGCTGGACGCATCGGCGGCGCTGTTGCCGTAACCATAGGCGTAATCGGTGCATCCGTCGATGAGCACATCCCCGTAAAGGATGACGAATCTGATGAGGGACGCATCGCCCATCGTACGGACTGCAGCGGTGCATTTCACATTCTCATTGTCGATGACGAGATCGACGGCTGTGTAGGACGATGCAATGTTTCCATCAACAAGCGTCTTGTACTCGGCTTCCGTAGCATTCTGGCCGCGTATGATCTTGATCTCCTTGGTGGATTCTCCGCGAGAGCTCACATAGGACTCGATTATGGAGGCGGAGGACTCAGTGGCTCCATCTCCAACAGACCAGGATATGGTCTTGGAATTCGCAACCACGGAAGCGGCCAAAGACTTCAGGAACAGTTTGGCTGTCGCACCGCTATCCTGATTGGTGAGGTATACGTAGTCGCTCATGCTACCATCGATGACTATGCTACCACAGGATACGGCGAACCTGAGAAGCGTGGCCGACCCCATCTCGTTGTAGCAGGCTGTGATTTTCACGCCGTCTATGTCGCTGACGTCGATCATCGTGTACGAGGTGCGGGTGGCGATGTCAGCAACGACTTGCGCATAGGCTTTCGCTGCGTCGGTGCTACGAAGGATCGTCAGGGTTTTGGTAGACTCTCCGCGAGAGCTCACATAGGACTCGGTGATCTTGGCGGAATCCGATGTCGCACCATCGGCGAGAGACCAGGTGCCGACATTGTTCATCCCTGCGATTGCGTCGATGAAGGATTCGGCTATGGTCTTTGCATCGGCGGTGAATGTCGTGCTCCCGTTTGCCTTGACGAAGGCGTCCGCAATGGCCTTGGCCGTCGCGGTCTTGACGTCGGTGGAGGGCGTATTGGACTCGTCCCCGCCCTCGAGAGCCTTCTTCGCAGCCGTGTAGTCCGCGTAGGATGCATCGGTGAAGGTGTTCTCGAGCGTGCAACCGTTGAGATAGAAGCACACCTCGGAGACGCTCTTGAACGCGTTGTCTCCGAATCCCGTTCCGACCTTCTCAGGATAGAGATTCTCTATCATGTATGCAATCTTGACTGCCCCTGGAAGAAGGTTGTTGACATAGACGAAGGATTCGTAGCAATCGAGATCCTCGAAATATGTCTGGTACTTCTCCCATGTGGTAACAATGCTGCTGCTAAGGTTCTCGATATTCGTATCGACGGAACGGATGCTGATCATGGCATCGATCTTGTCATCGTAGTTGACGAGGACATTCTCAGTAGTTGTGAGCTTGACAGACTTCCCGACGTCGACGATCTTGTTGAAATCAGCATCCTGCTTGAAGAGCGGGACTCCGCCTGCTTCCTCGATGTTCAGATAATTCTCGGATGTCGCAGCCATGAGCATGTAGCCCATGATGACTCCGACTACGGTCTTCTTCTCTTCATCAGAGAGGCTGGAGATGACGTCTCTGATCTTTTCGATCACGGGTGCGCACCCGTCCGCGTACTCAAGAGCCTTCTTCTCTGTCTCCTGTCCGAACAGGTACCCGAGCGTCAATGCAGTGGAGATCTCCTCGTCCATCTCGACGACGGAGAACACTAGTATGGGGACTTTCGATGCTTTCAATGCTGCTAGGGTCGCATCATCCAGATTCTTGGCTTTCGATGCATCGACGAGCAGGGCACCGACACCGCTGCCGGTCTTGTCGTTCAGAGATCCGTCGAGTTCTGTGAACTTGGCAAGATTGAAAGCCATGTTCGAACCACCCAGATCGGTTATGCCAGGCACGCTGGCCAAAGCCTTCTCGAAATTGGGGTATCCTATAGAATTGTATCCGGCGACGCTGTTCTGTCCGCCGAAATAGAGGATGTTCGCATTCATGTTCGTTCCGAACGTGACCACATTCTTCAGGGGATAATCCACGCTAACTGTGGCGACGTCCCCATTCGTGTCGAGACAGCTGACGAATACAGTGCCCGACTTGTTGTCTATGAGGCCCTGAACGAACTCTGCATCCTTGGAATCGATGACTCCGTCGTTGTTCGCGTCGCTGAAGTGATATTCATCGACGGTCCCATTCTTGCTGATGACATCGTTTATATAATCAACATCGGCCTTATCCAATACCCTGTTCCCATCTGCGTTCCCGTAGATGGATAAGGTTATGTCAGAGGTCTTGGACTCCTTCTCATCACCGTCATCGCCGTTCATGACGACAACCGCGCAGGCGGCCGCGACCACGACGATGACTGCTACTATCGCGATGAGCTTGCTTGAAACAGCCATATTAGTCACCTCTTAAATTTATTAGGTAGACCTAATCTAAATCGGATATATAATCCAATTCTATACAAATGCATGCAATTGAACAATTCATGCAGTAACGGATGATGAATGCGACCTCCGATCCTGTAAAGGAGTAACTGAATACCTGTATTATAAATTAAGGAGTGCTTAAATCCATACTCAAGTGAGATGGTACCGCACTACACCCTCGTACCATCTTGTATACACCTCTACAAGACGGTTCACCGCCTAAGCGTGTGCGACCCTGATTTTTTACCATGTTGGGAAAGACATGATTTCCAGTACTTGCCTGCGTGAAATGGAAAATGACGGGGTCGCCCCCGTCGGTTTCAGAATCAGTTCTCCTCTGACTCGTCGACATCGCCGATGTCGAGGTCTCCCGCAAGGGAGATGATCTGGAGCTCCTCCAGCTTCTCCTCGGGAACCTTCTCGGGGGACCCGTCGAGCAGGGACACGGCCCTCTTGTTCTTGGGGAAGGCGATGACCTCTCTGATGGTGTCCTTGTTGAGGAGGATCGCGCACAGCCTGTCGACTCCGATGGCGATTCCGCCATGGGGAGGGGCGCCGAAGCTCAGGGCCTGCACGAAGAATCCGAAGTTCTCCTCGATCCTCTCGTCGTCGAGCCCCAGCTTGTGGAACACGGCCCTCTGGAGGTCCGCATTGTGGATACGGAGGGATCCGGATCCGAGCTCGTTGCCGTTCAGGCACAGGTCGAAGCAGGCTCCGCCGACGTAGTCGTCGTCCAGATCGTTCTCGGGCAGGACGAACGGGTGGTGGAACGCGTCGTACTTGCCGGAGACGGGGTCGATCTCGAACATGGGGCACTGGTCCATCCAGAAGAACTGGAACACGTCGTCGGGGACGAGTCCGAGATCCTCTGCGACCTTCTTCCTGAGGAATCCTCCGCCCTCGTAGGTGGACTTCCACGGGCCGGCGATGAGGAACAGCAGGTCGCCGTCCTCCGCGCCCATCCTCTCCTTGATCGCGTCGAGGATCTCGGGCGTGAAGTACTTCACGATGTTGCTGTTGAGCTTGCCGTCCTCGCACCTCATCCAGGTGAGTCCTCCGAGACCGACCTTCTTTGCATAGGAAATGTAGCGGTCAACCTCGTTCCTGCCGATGCTTCCGTTGGATACCGAGGCCTTGATGTTCATTCCAGCGACGATCCCGCCCTCGGACAGGATGTTCTGGAAGATCTTGTAGGGGACGTCCTTCACGACGTCGGTGAGCTTTACGAACTCGAGGCCGTACCTCATGTCGGGCTTGTCGGATCCGAAGCGCTCCATGGCATCGCGGTAGGCGATGTGGGGGAAAGGCGTGGCGATCTCGGTGCCGTAGAGGCCCTTCCAGATATAGGACACGAGACCCTCGATCATGTCCTGGATGTCCTTCATGTCAACGAAGGACATCTCCATATCGAGCTGGGTGAACTCGGGCTGCCTGTCCTTCCTGGAGTCCTCGTCGCGGAAGCACCTGGCGACCTGGTAGTAGCGGTCCATGCCGCCGACCATCAGCATCTGCTTGAACAGCTGGGGACTCTGGGGAAGGGCGTAGAATGTTCCGGGGTGCACCCTGGACGGAACGATGTAGTCCCTGGCGCCCTCGGGCGTGGACCTTCCGAGCATCGGGGTCTCGATCTCGAGGAACCCGTTCTGCTCCAGATAGTTCCTCGCAAGGTGGATGAGACGGCTCCTGAAGACCATCGCCTGGGCCATCTCGGTCCTGCGGAGGTCCAGGTACCTGTACTTCATCCTGATGTCCTCGTCCGGGAGGACGCCTTCCTTCTGGTCTCCGAGCTCGAACGGAGGAAGCTCGGACTTGTTGAGCAGCACGGCATCGGTGATGAGCACCTCGACCTCTCCGGTCGGGTTCCTTGCATCCTCGGTGCCCTCGACCCTCCTCCTGACGATACCGTCGACCTGGACGCAGGACTCGCGGGAGAACTCGTGCATGACCGCTTCGAGAGCGGCCGCGTCGATGCCTTCGGGCAGGGCCTCGGGATCGAAGACCACCTGGGTGATCCCGTATCTGTCGGCGAGGTCGATGAACGCGACTCCTCCGTGGTCCCTGGAGAACCTTACCCATCCCTGAAGACAGACCTTCTTGCCCAGATCTCCGGCCCTGAGCTCGCCGCAGGTGTTTGTTCTTCTCATAAGAGCGCCTCTTGAATTGCGTGCAAATCCGAGAGGCATTATTTATAGAGCGCGCGGGCGGGACCGTCATTTCTCGCCGAGGATCGGCGGCACATAGGAGAACGGATCCTTGCTTATGTTGAGGATGACGGCCGTGTTGGTCTTCCTGACATCGTCTATCGCGTTGATCTCCTTCACGACGTCGGAGAACTCGTCCCTGTCCAGACATGCGATCCATACGACACAGTCGCTCTCCCCGGTGACGTCGAAAACGGAGATCACCTGGGGGATCTCGGCGATCTTCTGCTGCACATCGATGACGTTGTCCGCATAGACGCTGACGAGCCCCATGTACTCGAATCCGAGCTTCATGTAGTCGACGCTGGCACGGTATCCGTTTATGACTCCCTTGGATTCCAGGTTCTTGACCCTCTGTATGAGGGTGGTGGGGTGGACGTCCAGCTGCTTGGCGAGCTGGCGATAGGAACCCTGACTGGACCTGCAGAGCAATTCGATTATACGTTTGTCCAGTTCATCGAAGTCAGAAAGCGACATATGTACCGTAAAGCTGGAATCAAAAGCGCATTTATTAAGCTTATGTGAAATAGCGGTTCATATGACGGATGAGATATTCAGAAGAGACGGATACGGATTCGAATTCGAAGCCAATGTCGTCTCCGTCGACGGCGACAAGGTCGTGCTTGACAGCACCGCATTCTATCCCGGCGGAGGCGGACAGGTATGCGACACCGGCTCGATCCGCGGCCAGAGGGTCGCCGAAGTGCACGAGGACGGCTCCGGGAACATCGTCCATATGGTTCCCGGCAACGATCTGAAGCCCGGAGAGCGCGTCTGGTGCAGCGTCGACTGGGACAGGCGCTACGACCTCATGCAGGGGCATACTGGGGAGCATCTGCTGTTCTGCTCCCTCAAGAGGCAGTGCCCCGACCTGGAGATAACCAAGATTTACATCTCCCCGGAGAGCAAGTATGTGATCGTCAACCACGATCTGACCTGGGAGCAGATAGGGGCTGCCGTGAGGTTCGCCAACCAGGCTATAAAGGACAACCTGCCGGTCACCCACAGCGTGATGGACAGGGACGACCCGGACCTCGAGAAGGTCAGGATCAAACTGGACCGCATCCCCGAGGGTGAGGAGATAACCGTCGTCGCGATAGGCGACATCGACCTCTCCGCATGCTCCGGGATCCATGTCATGGAGACGTCCGAGCTTGAGATGCTCATCGTGGACAGGAAGGTCTCGTCCGGCGACGGGAAGGTCGCCATACACTTCAAGGTGGGTCAGGCGGCCAAGGACGAAGCCCTCTCGCTGTCCGGACTCGCCCTCTCCATCATAGAAACGATGGGGTGCAAAGCGGAAGACAGCCCGAAGGCCGTGTCCAACCTGAAAGCGGACGCCGAGATGAAGGGCAAACTGCTGAAACAGGCGACCAAGAGGCTATCCGAGACCGCCTCACCCGAGATCCTCGGCGGGAAGGAGGTCTATGTCCTCTCCCTCCCCGGGACCGACAGAGCCGTGCTGACGGCATTCGCCGAATCGGTCAAGGCGAAAGGAGGGGTGGCCGCCATCGCCGGCATCACGGATACCGCATCCGTCATCATGGCATCCGGCGATCCCGCAGTGGACTGCAGGAAGATGCTCCCCGATGTTCTGAAAGCGTTCGGAGGACGCGGCGGCGGCAAGCCCGACTTCGCGCAGGGAGGGATCCCCGACGCGGACAGGGCCGACGATGCTCTGAAGGCCCTCCGCGAAGCGATAGCGAACGCCTTGACGGGGCACCGAAGGCGACGCACCCCTTAAGAACAACGAGGAGAATCACGCGGACATGGCTGGAATGAGAATCAACGACCGGCAGATGAAGCAGGCCATGAAGAAGATGGGGATCAAACAGTCCGCCATCGACGGCGTGACCGAGGTCGTGATCAGGACCAAGGACAAGGAGTATGTCGTGAAGAACGCCGAGGTCCTCTGCATCGAGATGGGCGGTTCCACTAGCTATCAGGTCTCGGGAGTCACCGAGGAGCGCACCATCGGCGCCGACGGGAAGGTCGCACCCACATTCCCCGAGGAGGATGTGAGTCTCGTCATGTCGCAGACGAACTGCGACAGAGAGAAGGCTGTGGCGGCTCTGGAGGCCGTCGACGGGCAGCCCGCCGAAGCCATCATCAAGATCATGTCGGAGTGATATCATGTGTCTAGCTATTCCGGGCAAGATCGTGGATATCCACGGCGATATGGGCGATGTGGATTTCGGAGGAGTCGTCAGGAAAGCCAACCTCTCCATGGTCGACGCGCAGGTCGGAGACTGGGCCGTCGTCCACGCGGGATTCGCCATACAGATCATGGATGAAGAGGACGCTCAGGAGACCCTCAGGCTCTGGAACGAGGTCCTCGACAGCGACAAAACAACATTCTGCTGAGGAGGAGGCCGCGAGGCCCCTCCCCGCTTCTCATTTCTTTTTCTGTATCTTGCCGTCCTTCTTCTGACGGACGACAGACGATCCCTGATTGGTCGCGACCTGCTTCGCGTATGCTTCGGCTTCGGCCTTCGTCTTGAACTTCTTGAGCGCCTTCTGAGCATTGGCCCTCTTGACCTGCCATCCTCCGTCGGGATGGGGCGAGACGAAATAGGCCCCACTCGGAGTCGATTTCTCCGAAGGCTGCTTGGTCTCCTTCTCCGCGGCCGGTGCTGGCGCGGCGGCGGGAGCGTTTGCGGCTTCCTTGTCCTTCTTGCGTGTGAGTAATCCCATCGAAAACCGAATCAGAATCCGTCTGTAAAAGGCTATCCTAAGCAAAAATGATGAAAATACTAACATTTACGGAATTCCTAAATCGATTCAACCGAAATCATTAAATAGTTTGCAGATATCCCATGTTTCGGTATGACGGCCAAAGCGGCGGGGAAACACCCGGTCCCTTCCCGAACCCGGAAGTGAAGTCCGCCCGCGTATCTGTCTGTACTGTACTGCGCAAGCGTACGGGAACTCAGACACGCTGTCAGCCACTTTCCCAGGCTCTGCCTGGGATTTTCTCTGTTGCCCCTTGAATCAATCACCGTTCGTAACGATGACGACATCCTGCATTCGGACGGACCCCTCGCATTCAACATAGGTTTATAGTTCGATGCAATGGCGTGGACGATGATACTGATCAAACTTGGCGGGAGCGTCATCACCGACAAGTCGCAGTACAAGAAGTTCAACGAGGAGCAGACGTCCAGACTCTGCAAGGAGATCGCGGAATCCGGACGCTCGGTCATGATTGTCCATGGCGCCGGCTCATTCGGACACGTGCTCGCGAAGAAATACTCCATACAGAAGGGACTTGTCGACTTCGGTCAGGTCCCTGCAGCCGCCATGGTGCACCACGATGCCATGGAACTCGGGATGCTCGTGACCGGAGAGCTGATGAAGGTCGGCATCCCGGCGGCCTCCGTATCCCCCGGAACATGCTTCGTCATGGAAGAGGGCAAGCTCGTGGCGAACGATGTGGAACCCATCCGCAGGATGGCCCATGTCGGTATCATGCCTGTGACCTTCGGAGACGTCATCATGGACCGCAAGAAGGGATTCGGAATCGTCTCCGGCGATCAGCTCATGGAGCTCATGGCCGATCTCTTCAAACCCGAGAGGATCGTCTTCGTGTCCGACATAGACGGACTGTACACCAAGAACCCCAAGATCCATGATGATGCCGAGTTCATCCCCGAAGTAACCGAGGATATCATGAACGGCATCGATTCGGAGGAGGATGTGGCCGACGTCACCGGCGGCGTCCGCAACAAGATGGAGTCCATGCTCAGGATGTGCACCCCGGAAAGGGACTGCGTCCTGGTGAACGGCACGGTTCCGGGAAGGCTCCTATCGCTTCTGAAGGGCGAGGACGTGCCCTGCACGGTCGCCAGGATGTGAGATGCATGTCGCAGATCAGAGAGAGAAAGGCAGACCATATCGACATATGCATGAACGAACGCATCGCCCCTGGCCATTGCTACTGGGACGATGTGAGGCTCGTTCACAATGCTCTTCCCGAGATCGGGATGGACGACATAGATACCACATGCTGGCTTTTCGGTAAGAAGCTGGAGTTCCCGCTCATAGTCACGGCCATAACCGGCGGATTCTCCGGGGCCACGAAAATCAATGCCAACATAGCCGAAGCCTGCGCCGAGCTGGGCATCGGAATGGGGGTCGGAAGCGAGCGCGCCGGCGTAACCGACGTATGCCCCGAGTCCTACTCGGTCATCAAGGACTACGACGTCCCTCTGGTGATCGGCAACGTGGGCGCTCCGCAGCTCGTCCCGCAGAAGAGCAAGGACCTGTTCAGCCCCGAGATGGTCGGACAGGCCAAGGACCTCATAGACGCGGACATCATGGCCATCCACCTGAATTTCCTCCAAGAGGTAGTCCAGCCCGAAGGGGACACGAACGGGGCCGGCGTCAGAGACGCCATAAGAAGCCTCGCCCGCGAATACCCTGTGATGGTCAAGGAGACCGGAGCGGGGATCTCCCGCGACGTCGCCGAGAGGATCAAAGGCATAGGCATACGCGGGGTAGATGTGGCCGGCATGGGAGGGACGAGCTTCGCGGCCGTCGAGCTGTACCGCGCCATGAAGGCCGGGGACGAGATCCGCACGAACATGGGCGAGACGTTCTTCGACTGGGGGATACCCTCGCCGGTGTCCGTGCTAGAGACCGCCGGGTGCGGCCTCCCGGTTATAGCATCCGGAGGCATACTCGACGGAACCCACATCGCCGCGTCGGTGTCGCTGGGCGCCTCGTGCGCCGGAGTAGCCAACGCCGTGCTCAGAGAAGCCACAGAATCCGCCGAAGCGGTCAAGAACAAACTGATGGTAATAAGAGAGGAACTGCGCGCGGCCATGCTCCTGACAGGCTCCAGAGACCTGAAGGCCCTGTCCGGTGCGCGTCGCGTGATCCTCGGCGAAACGAGACAATGGATTGATGCACTATGATGGATGCCAAAGAATATCTGAAGAAGATGTCCGCCGAACTCGACGGACCTATAAAGAGCTACATAGGGAACGAGGAGCCCGCCAACCTCATGGAGGCCTCCAGGCAGTACCCCTATCACGGCGGCAAGAGGATGAGGCCCGCGATGGCCGTCGCCTGCTGCGGAGCCGTGGGGGGAGACAAGAGCAAGGCCGTGCCCCTCGCCGTCGCCATCGAGTACATCCACAACTTCACGCTGGTCCACGACGACCTGATGGACGGGGACGACTCCCGCAGAGGCATGACGACCATCCATGTGAAGTACGGCATGCCCACCGCCGTCCTCGCCGGAGATGCTCTCTTCGCGAAAGCATTCCAGATCATCTGCGACCTGGACGTCCCCGCGGACAGGATGAGGGGCACGCTCCGCTATGTGAGCAAGGCCGTATGGGACCTCGCCCGCGGACAGCAGATGGACGTGAACAACGAGGGCAACATCGTGACCGAGGACGTCTACCTCGAGACCATCAAGCTGAAGACCAGCGTCCTCTTCGCCGCCGCCGCGGCAGGAGGGGCGATCGTCGGAGGCGCCGATGAGAAGACTGCCGCCGCCATCAACGAGTACGCCATCGAGACCGGACTCGGATTCCAGATCTACGACGACTACCTGGGCATCATGGGCGACCCCGCGAAGACCGGCAAGTCCAACTGCAACGACATCAGGAAAGGCAAGTGCACCGTCATGGTCACCCACACCATCGCCGCGCTGAAGGACGAGCCCGAGAAGCTCGCCGAGTTCAAGTCCATCCTCGGAAAGGCCGATGCCACCGAGGAGGAGTGCGCCCGCGCCAAGAGGATCATGATCGATGCGGGATCGATAGACTATGCGCTCGACATGGCCCGCCGCAAGGTCGATCATGCCATAGACACGATCGGATTCCTGCCCGAGAGCGAGGACAAGGAGTTCATGATCGCTCTGGCCAGATTCTCCATAGACAGGGAGCTCTGACGAAACCGCGGGGCATAGCCCCGCATCCTACCTTTTTCCCCAGCACTGCAGATCGTCCGCATCGCCGTTCCAGTAAAGATATTAACGCGGTTCAACTACGGGAAATAGATGCGGATTCCACTCGGATGTCCCAAGTTCGACCGTCTCCTGGGAGGGGGCATCGAATCGGGATGCGTCACGCTGTTCTACGGCGAAGCCGGTGCGGGCAAGACCAACGTATGCCTCCAGGTGGCACGCGATGTGGCCGAGAAGGGATCCAAAGTGGCCTATCTTGACAACGAGGGTCTGTCCGCGGAGAGGCTGATGCAGGTGTTCTCAGGGAACGAGGACGCCATCCGCAATCTGCTGGTCTTCCAGGTCCACAGCCTGGAGGAGCAGACGGACCGCATAGAGAAGATCGGCAAGCTGGCGGAGAACAAGGCCATCTCGCTGGTCGTCATAGATTCGCTAACGATGTTCTACCGCCTGAGGCACGACGAGCCCAAGGCCAGGAATGAATTCGTGAAGCAGACCGAGATGCTGCTGGAGATCGCCAGGAAGTACGACATGACCATCGTGGTCACCTCGCAGGTCTACTCCAATCTCACGAGCGGGCGCGTCGAGTTCCTCGGAGGGCATGCATTGAACCACAATGCCAAGACGATTATACGCCTCGAAAAGCTGGACAACGGCCGCAGGAAGGCGGTCATAGTCAAGCACAGAAGCCTTCCGGAAGGCAGAAGCGTCTACTATCGCATTACAGAAACGGGGATAGAAGACTCCTGAATTCATCCCGAGCGATGAGTGAATCCTACATCGTAGATTCTGATCTTTTTTTCATGAACGTATGCAAGGCGGCTCCTCCCTGCTTTCATCCATGAACGAGACCCGGCAGGCTATCTATGCCATCGGAACCTCAGCATGCACAGTATCAAAACATCGCTACTCGAGATGAACATGCGCCTGCACAAGAGATCCAGTGCCGTTACTCTGGAACACGACACTGTGAATTGAATTTTTGCAACCAGATGCTCATCACGCAGAACCACATGTACTCATTTCTAGCAACGGGTTTCGATGAGGACCTTCGGAACCTTGCCCCAGAAAGCCATCCCGATGAGGACGGTATCGGAAGGCATGCCGAGAGTGTATCTTCTCTCGCGGATCTGCCTGATGGCCTCCTCCGTCGCAGGAACGAGCTCCTTCTCGGAATCGACCTTCTTGAACTCGAGGATCATCGGAACCTTGTTGGAAGAGAGCGGTC
>ERZ808242.862-NODE-862-length-19899-cov-8.759474_pt1 | contig 19899 bp, 10 predicted proteins | sample MGYA00521244_ERZ808242 | MGnify/ENA primary metagenome ERZ808242 (study PRJEB31516, sample SAMN03275573) | gut metagenome | biome: mammalia-associated habitat; material: feces | host: Papio cynocephalus | place: Kenya | collected 2012-07-27 ... | reverse complement strand
TGGAAGATATGGGAATCGAACCTTATGTTGTAGGTGATGCGGTTGTAGGTGTTATCGCACAGCGACTGGTAAGACGTCTGTGTCCAACCTGTAAACAGCCGCGACTGGTAGAAGATGATGAGAGACATGTACTTGGTGTGCCGGACGATGAAGAAGATGTAATCATCTATGAACCGACAGGATGTCCGCTTTGCAATGATACCGGGTATGCAGGACGAATCGGTGTGTACGAGATGATGCCTGTTTCAAAAGCTTTGCAGGCGGTTATCTCAACAGGAGCAACGGCAGATAAGATCGAGAAACAGGCGTTATCAGAAGGAATGCTTACTTTAAAGATGGGCGCAGCAAAACATGTATTAAATGGTATTACATCGATTGCTGAGATGAAGAAAATTGTTTATACAACCGGTGATGAGTATTAAAAATACAAAACTCTTAAAGTGCTCATTGGAAAACAAAACATTCTTGCGATAAAAGAATGAACTGAAAAGATTTTTAACAGAGAAGAATTTATACACATAACTCTGTAAAAATAAAATTGAAATTATGATATGCAACAAGGAAAGGAAGGAAACACAATATGCTGGATATGAAGGAACTCCTGGCATTCTCGGTTGAGGCGAAGGCATCTGATGTACATATTGCAGTCGGAATACCGCCAAAGCTCAGAATCAATGGACGATTGACAGAAGTTGAAGTTCCTCCGCTTACACCTGCTGATGCGGCAGAAGCGATCGGAGCGACCATGAAAGAAAGACATGTAGCGATCTTAAAGGACAGAGGTGAGGTCGATTTCTCATTTGACTCACCGGAGACCGGACGTTTCCGTGTAAACGTATATATGGATCGTGGTAATATGGCAGCGGCTTACAGACGAGTTGAGACACAGATCCCGAGACCGGATCAGCTTGGTATCCCGAGAGAGGTTGTTGATCTCTATAAGAGAAAGAGAGGACTGGTACTTGTAACGGGGCCTACCGGTTCTGGAAAATCAACAACACTTGCTTCTATTATAAATAAAGCAAATGAAAATCTGACAGACCATATTATTACACTGGAGGATCCTATCGAATATATCCATCATCATAATAAGGCTATTGTAAACCAGCGAGAAGTTGGTATGGATACGCTTAGCTATGCAAATGCACTTCGTGCAGCCCTTCGTGAAGATCCTGATATCATTCTGGTAGGAGAGATGCGAGATCTCGAGACTATTTCGACAGCGATCACAGCAGCCGAGACCGGACATTTGGTTTTCTCGACTCTGCATACGATCGGTGCTGCAAGTACGATCGACCGTATCATTGATATCTTCCCTACAAACCAGCAGCAGCAGGTACGTGTACAGCTTGCGATGGTTCTTGAAGGCGTTATATCACAGTCACTTCTGCCTACGGCAAACGGTCAGGGACGAGTAGCAGCCTTTGAAGTAATGCTTGCTTCTCCTGCTATACGAAGTCTGATTCGTGAAGCAAAGACGCATCAGATCCAGTCAACGATTCAGACAAGCAGACAGCTCGGAATGATTACGATGGATGATGCACTGTACGATCTCTTCTCTGCGGGAACTATAACCAGAGAGATGGCAATGACATATGCACAGGATCAGCAGTACCTCAGAAAGAAGATCAACGGACAGTAAGATGCACAACAGTTTTGTGCAAATCTAACAAAAAAACTGGTAAACATAAGAAAATATTGATTATGGTAGCAAATTATAGTATTATATAATCTATATGAATGAGATTTTATGCGCTTAAAGACGCATAAAGGATGTGATCAGGTACGATCACGGAAGAAATATGACAGGGTCGGAGGAGAAACAATGGCAGTATTTAACTACAAGGTTGTTGACAGAGATGGTAAGAATAAAAAAGGTACCATCGAGGCCCCAAACAGAGATGGAGCGGAGAAGAAGCTGAAGTCAGATGGCTATGCGATCATGAGCCTGACAGAGCAGAACAATCCATTTTCAGGGGGTTTAATTAAGAAGAAAGTAAAATCACGAGACCTGGGCGTCTTTTGTAAACAGTTTTCAGCTGTTATAAAAGCCGGTGTTACGATCATTTCCGCATTGGAACTAATGGGCGACCAGATCGAGAATCCAACACTGAAGCGTGCGGTTATGGATGCGAAGACATACGTTGAAAAAGGTGGTACTCTTGCGGATGCCCTTCGAGTAAACTCAGATGTATTTCCTCCGATCATGATCAACATGGTAGCTGCCGGTGAGTTGTCCGGTAACTTAGAGGTGTGCCTGGATCGTCTGGTAGAACACTTTGAGAAGGATAATGCATTATCCAGTAAGATCAAGGGAGCGATGGTTTATCCTATCGTAGTATTTATCGTAATGATCATCGTGGTAATCGTAGTTATGGTTGCGGTTATCCCTAACTTCACCAGTATGTTTGAAGACATGGGAACACAGCTTCCACTTGCAACGAGAATGATGGTTGCGGCAAGTAATTTTATTATCCATAAATGGTACATACTGGTAATTGTTGTAGCTGCAATTGTAGTTGGATGCAAGGCATTCAAGAAGAGCTCGGTTGGCGAACAGTTCTTCTCGAATATTGCGATCAAGGCTCCGGTATTCGGAAATCTGACGATCAAATCAGCCTGCTCCAGATTTGCAAGAACCATGAGTACCCTGATGGCATCCGGTATCTCTATGATCGATGCCGTAGAACAGGTAGCGAAGATGATGGACAATAAGATCATCCGTGATGGTCTGATGGATGCAAAGACACAGGTAGCAAAAGGTATCCCACTTTCAAAACCACTTAAGGACATGGAAGTGCTTCCGCCGATGTTATCAGCGATGACAAAGATCGGTGAAGAAACCGGTGATATCGAAGAGATGTTAAGTAAGGTTGCTGATTACTATGATGAAGAAGTAGAAGCAGCTACCAATAAATTGACAGCGGCGATGGAACCATTGATCATGGTGGTTCTTGCAGGCATTGTAGGAATGATCGTAGCTGCTGTATATGGTCCTATCATGAGTATGTACGATGCGATGGATCAGTACTAATACATATTAACATTACATTGATTGATTCCGGTAGGACGAGGATGCCGGTATTAATATAGTGTCATATGACACATCAACAACATAAAATAATTAAGAAAGAAAAAAGGAGAGAATAATTATGAAGAAGAACAACAAAGGTTTCTCATTAGTAGAATTAATTATCGTTATTGCTATCATGGCAATCCTTGCAGGCGCACTTGCACCGGCACTTATTAAGTACATCAATAAGTCGAGAGCATCAACAGATATTTCAAATGCTGATACTATTCGTTCAGCATGTCAGACTGCAATGTCAAATGAGGAAGCTATGGCTTCACTTGGAAGCACTGCTGCATCAGCTACTGTAACTGCATGGAAAGCATCAGGAAGCTTTGGTACTGAATTGTCAGAAATTCTTGGTAGCGCATCATTAAAAGGCAAATATTATAGCAAAAACAATGAATTTATAATCAAAATTGATGTTCCTAACAATAAAGTAGAAGTTTATGCTGGTGATGGCACAACATTATTATCCCCACAGAATTAATTATTAAAATATGAATAATTACAAGGGGTAATCTTGAAAGGCAATAAATGTAAGAGAGTATATCCTCGTTAGGACTTTCATTTATTGCCTTTCTAAAAATTACAAACAGATAATTTGTTTGTATTAAAGAGTTAGCCTATATGAAATGCTAACGAACTAACTTGCGGTCGGCGGTTTAATTGCTGGTTAAACTAATGACGGCAACCGGCTTGCATATAAGCTGGAAAACATGAAGATGATTGTATATGGAGGGTCAAACATATAGATCATTTAGAAGGTGACAGGTCGTTCACCTTATAGCCTGTAGGATACAGGCATATTCTATTTTTATTTATATGGGGTGAACAGCGTGTAGGCTGGTACTCAGGCGATTATGGGAAGATAAATCCCAACAAAACTACTGATTAGCGAGGGAGGCTATTTAAAATGGCGAGTAATAAAAAAGTCTTAACAATCGACATTACAAATGAAAGTATTACTATCACAGAAGTAACCGCTTCTGAGAAGAAGACTTCAACCGTACATAATGCCATCATCTTTGAGACTCCGGAAGACTCATACGAAGATGGTTTTATCAGAGACAAAGAAAGAATTGCAGAAGCAATCAGATCACAGCTTGCTGCAAACGGAATTACCAACAAGGACGCAATCTTCGTCCTTACCTCTACAAAGATCGTTAACAGAGAGGTTCTTGTACCTTTCGTTAAGGAGAACAAAATCAAAGGAATTATTAATGCGAACTCATCAGAGTATTTCCCTGTTAATATAGAGGATTACACCGTGTCCCATTCTGTATTAGAGACAGTTACTGATGAAGAAAATAACAAACAGTTAAGAGTCCTTGCGGTAGCAGCACCGACCAGTATGGTTCGTTCCTACTATGAAGTGGCAGCACTTGCAGGACTGAAAGTAGTAGCTCTCGATTACATAGGAAATGCCATGCTACAGCTGATCAAGACACAGACCAGTGAGAACATGACAACGATGGTAATCCAGTTAGGTAGTGAATCTACCGTATTAAATATTGTAAAAGGAGATATCCTTTTACTTCAGAGAACTGTACCATATGGCACCAATGTTGTAGTAAATGAAGTAATGGACGCGAAAGGCGTAGATGCAACGACAGCTATGACCTTACTTCAGAATGAACGACTGATCACAGTTGATTTTGATGATAATGCGATCACAGGTTCATTCAGATACTTGATCAACAACATTGGTCGTGTGATGGATTTCTTTGCATCAAAGAATCCGGATAAACCAATTGATGATGTATTCCTGACAGGTGATGGAGCACTGATTAAAGGAATTGATGGCTTGTTTAAGGTACAGCTTAATGTATCAACCAGAGTTATGGATAGTTTATTCAATATCAAGTTTGACCCGAAGATTGATTTGAAGATTTACAATCCTGTATATCTTATGGTTCCAATTGGTGCAGCTTTTGCACCTATGGGCTTTGTAATTTCAGAGGGGGCAACAGCATCTAAGAAAGAAGGGTCTGTTGATTCTACACCTTTTGTAATTGCATTTTTGATCCTTGCTGTAATAGTTGCCGGTGGAGTGACTGCTGCATCATTTATCATGAAGAATAAAGCACAGAGCGAATTAGATGATGTGAATCGAAAGATTGAATCCATTAAGGATATTGAAACTATTGTGCAGGACTATGAGAATGCAGAAAGCGTCTATGTGGATGCCATGAGCATGTACAGCTATACAAAGAATCTGAACGAGAATGTTGTGACCTTTATTAATGCATTGGAAGAGAAGATGCCAAAGGGAACAGATATTACAGCATTTACTTCAGATGCCAGTGGGGTGTCCATTTCCGGAACAGCAGAAAAGTATGATGATGTTGCAGGTCTTGCAATTAGTCTGAAAGAGATTGACTGTATCGATAATTCGTTTATCGGAAGCATCACAGAGAATGTGGATGATGAATCGGGCAAGACGACATATGATTTCACTGTAACCTGTATCTATGTAGATGCAAATGCAGCTACGGAGGATACTACAGAGACAGATGCGACATTAGCTCAGTAAGGAGGGTACGAACATGGATGCAATGACAAAAGGACAAAGAAATTTATTATTATTTTTATTGGGTGTTGTGATTTTATTCGTGCCAATCCGTTATGTGGCTATGAATAATTTTGAAGACCGAAAGAATATCATATCTGAGAAAGATAAACAGCAGGTTTATTATAATGACTTGAAGTCAAAGGATGTAAACCGTGATCAGTATATCAAAGATACAGAAAACTACAAGCAGGAATATCAGGCGATTCTTGCTGAGTTTCCTTCTGAAATCTATCAGGAGAATACAATTATGTATTTACAGGGAATTAAGGATGAATATAAGTTTGATTTCCCTTCAGTAACGATGGGTGAGGAACAGTTATTCTACACACTTGGCACAGGTGCAGTAGGAGATGCCACTCTTGCAGATGCTTCAGCCACAACGGATACAACTGCTGATAGTACAACAACAGATGAAACGGTAGCTGCCGGATCAGATAATTTTAATTGCTATTCAGCAAGCTTTCCAGTAACCTATTCAGGATCATATAAAGATCTGAAGGATGTTATTGATTATATTCAGGGCGGTGATTTCCGTATGACAGTAGATTCTATCAGTATTGCTTTTGATGAAGAGACAGGTAACTATGCTGGTGAAATGACATTCACATCTTATGCCGTAAACGGCGGAGACAGAACTACAGATCAGGTAGATGTCAATGTTCAGAATGGTAAGGATAATATTTTCGGTAACCCAACAAAAAAGTCAACAACTACAACTACTACAACAAGTGAGAATGCACAGTAGTTGACAACTTGAAACCCGTACACATTTTTTTAACGGAGTGAGAAGTAGAAGATGACAAAGAAAGATAACAAAGGCTTTAGTTTAATAGAAGTAATCATAGCTGTAGCCGTATTTGCCATATTGATAGTTCCTCTTACCTCCCAGTTGATTTCAGCAATTAATATTAATAGAAAATCAACGAAGAAACAGTATGCCATTGATAAAGCAGAACAGATCATGGAGAGCTTTAAAACTGCAGATGTTAGTAGTAGTGCCATCAGTATACCTGATGGCAATTCTACAGGTAGCTATAATTTTACCTGCACAAGTACGACTTCGAAAACAACAGATAATAAGATTGCCGGAGTAAAGAAGGTAAATTATACGGAGAAGACATACACTTGTAAGGGCATATCTATAGGAGGAAATTACGCAAAGTATAACTGTACTGTGACAGTCAGTGATCTCGCACAGCAGGTTGCTGCGATGGGATATATATGGGATCCATCAACCGGTGATGCCAAAGTTGATGAGAATGGTGATTATGTAAAGATCACATCTTCAGTAGGTACTGTTCGTACACTGGATAATAAACAGGCAGCGATCATTGCCGGAGCAACATATACAGGAGATGTCGGTACAGCAGATGGTAATAACCTTGATAATCAGGCTAGTGCATACTTTAAGGATCAGAAGACGGAATTGTTAAAGAGTCATACAGTACAGTATAATCAGATGCTTTCCGGTGATGGTGATGAATTCTGGAAGAATGATGAGTTCTCAAAGACAACTACGATCAAGGTGTCAAAGACTGCAGATAACAAATATCGTGTACAGTGCATCGTAAAATATGTAGATAATACAACGATCGGCGTTATTAAGTCTGAATATGAGAATAATGTAAATAACGTATACAAACCGGCCAGTGCTAACGGAGAAGGTGTAGTATATCAGAATGATTATGATAAACTGCCACCAATCTATCTGCTATATGTTCCTGCGACCAGTAACGGTATCTATGTAAATTGTGATTATGTAAATATAGATACAAATGCATTAGATGCGAATGAAAAGGCAAAAATCTATATCTTCCAGACTGTAGCAGATATTGATGATAAGTATGCAGAAATTATCAACGAAGCATTACTGGATGGCGATAGCAGTAAGACGCTTGATGATCTGATTTATGTAAATAATCAGCATAATGTATCACCATCATCTGTAAAGGTACGTGTGAATTTTGCAGATTCAACCGGAACACTTAAGAAACCGGCAGATGAAGCAAAGATTAATACATTAGCTGGAAAGACTAAAGTATATGCAAACTTTACAGTAGATAAAGCAAATTCAACTGTAAGTGTTATGGGAACAAAGGATGATACGGCAGACGATGTCTATATGTATGATCTGACTGTTCTTATGGAAGAAAAAGACAGTAATGATAAGACGACTGACAAGACGACTATATCAGGAACAAGGGGGAATTAGAAGATGCTTAAAAGATTAAAGAGCAGACTGCAGCGCATGAGTAATCGTGGTTCCAGTTTTGTCCTTGTAATTGTATCTGCAACGTTTTTGAGTATTCTGGTATCCGCCCTGTTAATGGGTATGTTATTAGCATACAAACTCAGATATTACAAGATTAATTCATTGAATAATTTCTACAGTGTAGAGAAAGCAATGGATGAGATTTATGCAGGAATTGGTGCAACGACAAATGAACACTTATATTCTGCATATACAACGACAGCTGAATTAGTTGTATATTATAAAGATGGAAAGTATACGAATCTTTCTGAGACAGAGGCCAATGATCTGTTTAAAAAGTTTTTTATGCAGGGAATTATGGATGATGATAACCTGAATAAAATTCCGACATTAGTGGATACATTGCAGGGTTATATTACAGATCCGAATGTTACACTTGATTGTGCTAATCTTCGAATCGTATATACAGATAATGCGGGAAAACACAGTTATATCAAATATGTTAAGAATTCCCTGACTGGTGATATATCCGGACAGAATACTACAGAGCCTGGGTTTAACGCAGGAACCGTTGAGACAATTGCATTTAAAAATGTTGGCGTTAAAAGAACGATCACATTAACTGCTGCAGCAGATAAAGAAACAATGGCTCCCGGAACATATGAGCAGTCAATCATGACTGACTTGGTGCTAAAGAAACCGGAATATAATGTTTCCTTTGATATGACAGGTATAAACAGTAATAGTTTATATAGCTATGCGTTCCTGGCGGATATGGGATTACAGGTGTCCGGAACAACTACAAATTATAACGATGCAAGTGCTACAGTTGTAAATGTAAAAGGAAACGTATACACAGCATCTGATTATTATAATAAGGATTATAATGCAGAGACAGCAACGAAAGTAACAAACAAATATAATGATAGTGTTGTAAGAAACTGGGGTGCTACGGATGAAAGTGCAAATTCCGGTATTTATGTTGATAAGGCATCATTAACAATGAATTCAGATGTTATTGTGAATTCCGGTGCATTGGCAGCATACAATGGTGCTGATATTACACTTTCAGGCAGAAGCTCGAACCTTTCAGAGCTCTGGACTGACAACATTGTTATTGGTGGAGATAAGGGCGGTTCGATCACAGCAGCTGCAAATGCTTATGTATATGATGATACAGAGTTGAATGCAGAAGAATCTAATCTTACGTTCTTTAAGGGTACATACTTTGGATACAGTTATTCTACAGATGATATTCGAAGCATTAAACTCCTGGGGGATGCAGGAAAACTTCCAACAAATTACAGTTTAAAATCACACTTTAGTGACAGTGCGATCATTGTAAATGGCAAGAAGTCTACACTGGATCTGAAGAGCTTACAGTCTCTTTATATTGCAGGTAAGTCCTATATCGAGTTCTCAAAAGTGGCAGCTTCGTCTATCACAGATGCGAATGAGAGAAAAGAGCTTGGTCTTGTAGATGCAGATGGTAATGATAAAAATCTGGATTATGCATTTACGACATTACGGGATTATTCAACCGGTCAGTCACTGGATGTGAAGTCCAACCAGCTGATCTTCCTGACTCAGTGGGAGCCGGTTGCAGGCAGTGAGACAGTAGATTCAAACGGTTATACACATGTGAAACTGAAGTTTCCGAATAGCTTTAATAATGATGTTAAGTTAAAACAGTTATATGCAGATTTTACGGAAAAGCTTACCAATAATGAATTGGTAGTTAATGCAATAAAGCAGACGATTTCCGGTCATGATTACTACTATCTGTATATAAAAGCAGGCTATGGTAAACAGAGCAATGTTGAGGAAGCAGAAGCTTTTGTTAAGAAGTATTATGATCTTCTTGCAGAGAATCTGGAAGATACAAACAAGAAGATATATAATGTATCTAACTATGAGAGCTTTGATGTGACGCTTTTACTTCCGGTTGGATCAAATGGAAAAGTGGATTCTTCTAAGGTGAATTCCGGTGCTGCTGTAACTGCACAGAACAAGAATGATGGTTCATTGTATATTCAGACTTCAGCAAACAGTACAATGAATGTAGAAAATGCATTAAAGGCAGCTGCTACATCCAAGACATTCACTATGTTGCTTGGAAATGGAGATACGACAGCAAATAATCTTGCTTATGAGAACCTGAAAAAAAGTGCAGATCAGTTGTCACTGTCAGGAATCACATCAGAAACAGATGCACAGAAGGTCAGCAACTTCTTGAATTATATGTATATCAATATGAAAGATCATTTATCAGTGCTTAATAACAAGGTATTAGATGCTGATGGTAAAGAGACAGGAAAAGAACAGTCTGCATGGTCCTTAGTTAAGTATAAAGAATTTCAGATTTATGCTGATGGAAAGTATCAACAGAGATACATGTTTGATCATACACAGTTCAAAAATGTTGGAGCAAACAAGGGTGATTATACATGGACTCAGACAGCGTCAGGTAATTACCAGTATACATATGTTGGTAAAGATGCAGATGGAAATTACAAAGGCGATTATGTAAGAAAAGATGAGTATTCTTATGATTACAGCCTTACTCCGCTAAATAATTATGTTGACTTTACAAAGATTTTTGGTGCACATATTGTGAATGGAGAAAATCATACAGCACACAAGAACATCAGTAAGACGATTCCATCTGATGACGGATCTGCAGATTCTATTCTGGTTATTAATGATGGCGATGTAACGCTTGATACAGCTACCGGTAATTCTTTACAGGGTGTTGTTATCTGTGGCGGTGATGTGAAGTTCAGTAATAAAGTAAAATCTTTCCGTGGATTGATCATTGCAGGTGGTAAGGTGATCTGTAACAGTAGCATCAGCCTTTCAGCAGATGTATCATATACAGCGAGTGTACTGAAGAAGTGTGCAGACAGCACAGATACAGATGTAAGCGTAGTTACAAGAGAAATCTTAAAGAACTATGTAAAAGAAGAAAAAGACGGTAGTGCAGAGGTGAAGAGTTCTACTTTATCTGACATCTCTTATAGTGATATTCTTGAATTCCAGAACTGGAAGAAGAATGTAGATTAGGAGGGGTGAAGATGAAGAAAAGAAACAATGCTGGATATTCTCTGGTGGAGTTGATTATTGTTCTTGGAATGATAGCGGTATTATCCGGTCTGGCAGCTGTTACAATATCAGTGATATCAACTGCCCGGGCTACTTCCGCGAAAGAATTATTTAATGAAGAATTATCAACGCTTCAGACAATGACAAAGTCACAGAATAAGAATGCGGCTATGCTGATCGAGAAGGTCGATGATGAGTATCAGATGATATACGGTACATTTTCCGGTGATGTTACGAAGGCAGACGATTTTAAAGACAGATCAAAATTTACAGCAGATACATCAAAGGATACTGTAATTTTGGATCGTGTAAAGATCATGTATGCAGCAAAATCTTCAGATACTGCAAAGGAAGTTACTGAGGTGAATGGTACAGCTGGATTTATGATTATCATGTTTAATAAAGCAGATGGTTCGGTATTATCCGGAGCAGGTGTTTATACTTTCAATAAAGAGCGGTCAAATGCATCAGTAGGAAAAGTAACATTAAACAAAACGACTGGTAGTCATTATACAGGATCATAAGGAGGGGTGAATAGTGAAAAGAACAGAGAATAAGGGTTTCACTTTCATTGAATTGGTACTGTACATAGGTATCTTAAGTGTATTTATGGTAGCAGTAACAACCTTGATTGGATCAGTGGTTGCCTCCAATCGAAAGATGACATCCAGAAAGAAAATACAAAATCAGGCAGAAGAAGCCTATGATACTATGGCTGATATGCTGATGGCAGCGACAGATGTTAAGATTTATGCAAAAGCAAAGCGAGTAGGTGATACATCATCAAAAGGAGGTGTATATCTGGTTCCTGATGCGTCGGATTTAAGACAGGATGACGGTTCCTATAAAGAAGGAGGCGGATACAAAACAGTGCAGGTAGCCCTTTCTTCAAATCCTGCAAGCGGATCGACTAAAAGACCTTGCTACAACATCGGTGAGTTGGATAAAGATGAAGCACTTGGTACGGTATCGACAACGGTAGGTACAGAGACGGCGGATAAGCTTTATATTAAGCTTAATTATGCATCTGGTCTGGATTCAACTACAGGGGATAGCGAGATAACAAGTTGTACTCTATTATATGATAAGACAAACAAGAAATTATACGCATACAGAATGAAAGCGTCTAATGCCGGAGGTGGATCATTTATTGATTCAAGTAATGATGAGACCTGTCTGCTTGCAAAAAATGTTGAGCAGTTTGATGTTAAGGTGAATCCGGATGAGGACAGTTTTGCAATCACCATGAAGCTTCAGGATGCACAGACAGCGGCATCTTATACAGTGGATGGCGTTGTCAGTCTTAGAAATTCAAATGTGTTAAAAGCACATTCAAACTAAAAGGAGGAAAGAATAGTGTTTAAGAATAAAAAAGTTGTTTTATCTTCCATAGCAATCATCTTTACACTGATTGTTAGTGCGGTATTCGTCAATTTCACATTAGCTAATTCTGGAACTCCTGTAAATGAAAATAACGCAGAACTGAGTGCGACTACAGGACTTGTAGGCTATTCGAATATTGACCTTGCGGTTATCAATTCGAACAGTGCCAGTTTAAAGGCGACAGGTGATGACAAATATCGTATTGTTCAGATCCTTCCAAAGTCTAAATCAAATGATGATATTGCGAAAGCAGATACAGATATGACTGCTAAAGTTACTGCATCAAACTATAAAGGCAATATCAAGAACGAGTCTGATTATACAAATACAACTCCATTATGGAAGTATGTGTATGATGGTGAGTATTTCAGATATGCGGTATTTGATGGTTACAAGACGATTACATCCCAGAAGATGGCAGCCGGAGCAGTGACATTAACAACAGTTACTGTTGACAATCTGAACAGCATGGATACAAATGCAAAAGCAATTTTATCAGCAGCTGACTTTATATATATCGTTGCACCGGATGAGAATGCATATGCATCAAAAGACAAAGATATAAGCGAAGCATTATATAATTGGCTTGTAAGCTATACAATGGATGACCGCCATCCGATCGTTCTTGACAAATATACACTTTGTGTAAAAGATGCGAGTGCGATAAAGGGTAATAATGATACATATCGTATGGGAACATTTGCATTCAAGTTGATAACAAAGAATCTGACAGCCCGTATAGATAATGTATTGGCAGTAGAGCCGGGGTATTTCAATGTTCTTTATAAAGAAGCAAGTAACAGTGATGTACCGGATCCAACCCAAAAGACAACAAAGACAATTTCAGATTTTATCCTTACAGCAGAACGTCCTGTAACAGAGGGTGGAAATGACTATATCAACAAAAACAGATATTATAAATGGTATGAAGATAATTCATTGACAGATTTCCTGAATTACCGGACAAATCACAGCGATTCTGCATATTATAAGGTATCAAGTTCTATTGGTGGCATTACAGCTTCCAGAACGAAGTGGGATTTTGATAATGCAGAAGTACTTGTTATTTCGAATGGTGAATCTTCAAGGATGTTTGATGAATTAGCAGCAAATAATGATTCTGCACACATGGATGCCAGTGCCTATACCTTTAATAAGAAGACTAATACCTGGGAAGCAGAAGAAACGGCAGAGAACAGTGTATTTACAGGAGCTGCTTATGCAAGCCGTGAATACAGATATGTACCAAGTGGTGCAAATATCTATGTTCTTCAGAGCCGTGATATCAAGAAAGCACTGACTTCAGGCGAAGGTGCTGTCTATTCAACAGCAGATCTTTCACGAACAGGTTTTCAGGATGTTGCAACTAAGGAATTATCCGGAGAGGTTCGTTCATCTGTAGATCTTACCGGATCCAATGTATATCTTACTGTTACAATAGACGGAAAGACTTATCTGGTAGGTAAGAATGAGACAGAGAAGTATTCTGTTATGCTTTCATCTTTAGCGGGCGGAAATGGTTCTTTTGACAGTGCGACAAATACTTATGTGTACAATTATAATTTTTCATATCTGAATGCCGGTTCTGAATTCCAGTATGGAGTGATCATTGAGCCTGCAGGAACAGCTATTGATGAGCTTGTTGCAGCGGCTGGCAGTGGCACAGGTACAGGAACTGGAACAGGCACAGATGATACGATAGTGACAGGTGCTTATGAAGTTGGAAGCAACGGATATAATTTCATTGTTACAAAGAATGGCGAGCAGAAATCATCAGATTATGATTACACGAACGCTGCAGATACATATGCAGAGTTTACAAAGAAGACAACAGAATCAGATCCTGCTTATGATGCAAATTATTCTTCAAACTTATCTTATGAGTATACTGTTCTGGATTATTCAAAAGATTCTACGGAAGGCAGAGATAAGGCGTTTAACTACGTTAATAAGTTATATTTAGATCACAAATCAGAAACACTTACCAAGAATTCTACAAAACAAGTGATTGACTTTACACAGTTTGATTTTATCTTTATCGAGTCGGGTGCTTATAAAGATGAGATTGGAAATGATGCATACAAATCGTTATGTGACGCTGTTGAAGCTGGTGTATATGTAATTGCCAGTGATAAGGCTGGAGATGGTGTAGGATCAGGAGATGGTGATGATGACAATAGTGGTGGAAATAAGACCATTATCAGTCCGTCTGCAAAAGCAATTGCAGATATCATTAATGCTGGTCAGTATCGTGATGGTTCTGATAATAAGTTTAAGGTTCTTGAGATTCAGCCGGATTACCCGATTGATCGTGAAGTAGCTGAAACCAAGAATAAAAATTCTTCCTATTCAAAACATATGGATGGATCAGAGATAAAGGGTGATTACTATACTGTTCCATCAGATGTGATCGAGGGTAAGGCAAAAGAGGAGCTTCAGAAGAATGTTGAGTATTATGATTTTGATCTGACAAAGGCAAAACTTGCATATGCAATAGATGGATTAAACTATGGTGACATTGAACTGACTCAGGTTTCTACAGAAGCATTGATCGGTATGAAAGATGATATCGCGACAAATTATGATCTGGTTTATATCGGTGGTGATTATACAGCACTTGATAGAAGTGTTGAAGAAGTTTATTCTGCGCATAGTGGTAACCTGAACGGCGATGCAATCAAGGCTTTAGGTTATGGTTTACCGACATTCATTATGTACACACATACTGGCATGTTAGAGTATATTACAGATAATTATATGCCGGCAGATCTGGTAGGTAAGGCAGTATACATGCCTGAAAACGGTAATGATCTTACAAAGACAAAGTATGATGAACTTGTAGAATATATAGATGCTGGAAAACCGGTTATCTTCAGTGATGAACTGACATCTGTATATGAGAAGATGCAGGGTTACAATGTTAAGAACGGCGTGAATGCATTGACTCAGGTTCAGCTTCTTTCCGGTTACTGGTTTAAAGATGATGGAACGATAGAAAAAGGAAATTATTACCTGGATCCATCTTCCAGAGTGTATAAGCTGGTGAAGTATGCATATGATAAAAAAGCAGCTTCTACAAGTGTGAAAAATGTATTATGGGGATATGATCATGTTGATACACAGATGGTTGATAATCAGAATGGAACATATGGTCAGACCTTATATACAGCAAAAGAGACGGCTGGAAAATATGAGATTTATTTGACATCGGATGTTGAGAATCAGGATTGGTTTGTTAATGATGCAACAGGTGTTATCAAGTCATATGCAGTTGTGCCGTCCGATACATGTAGTACATCTTTGAATAATCTGATTAAAGGATCAACGAGCAGAGTCAGAGTTGTATTTACAAATAAGCCTACGACATATAAGGAAGGCGTAACAAGTACCTATCTGAGAACAACAAGCCTTCCATTTGAATTCGAAGTCAAAAGCAGTGAATCAAACGCAAATTACACATATAAGCTGTATTGTGATAAAGACCGTAATATGACCTTTGACTCCAGTGATTATCATACAGAGGGAACTCTCACAAAAGGAGTAGCTTCTGCAGGAATGACATCATATACTGCATCAACCACATTGGAATTAGATGAAGACTTTTTCGGATCAGCCAGCTGGTATTTGGAGATTTATGAAGGAACAAATCTTATAGCAACCAGTTCAGGACTTAGTAAGGTTGTGAATGAGACAGCGGATAAGAATAATATCAATGTCCTTCAGATTCAGACAATGTATGATGGTCAGACAACAGACTTCCATAACTTTAAGGATACTTTATACTTTGATATTCAGTCTCAGTGGGCACATAAGATCATGTATTATAATGGTCTTACTTCAGAACCAAAGCTTGGCTCAGAAGTTGCATTATCTCAGTATAAAGCACTTGGACGTCATGAGAATCGTTTTGGTATTGTAGAGTATGACCTGAGTGCCGGAGATGATAACTGGTATTCAAACCTTGCAGATACGATTACGGATGACTATAATATCAATCTTGATATGGCGGTTATCAATAAGAATAAAGCAAGCTTTACAACAGCGGATAATGCAAGTGGAACTTATAACTGTCTGGAGCAGTGGGTTGCAGATGCTGAGACGCTGTCCAAAGCCGGCGGTAAAGTCGATGGAATGACTCAGCAGGATTATGCAGATGGTTTGCAGGAGAAGTGGACTGCATATCAAAATGCAAAGGCAGCTGTTGTAACTCCAAAAGAAAATATTGATGAATATCTGAGAGGCGCGATTGACCAGTTTGGAAATGATGCGTCTAAGATAGATACAGCAAAGTATGGTAAATACAAACAGGGTTCACAGTCATTGCTTGGCGCACTAAACAGATGGAGATCTGAAAGTGTGATTGTTCAGCTGTTTGAATACTGTATTAAGACCGGCGATTATTCTATGGTGTTCATGCAGTATTATACAGATAAGGGAACGAATTTCAACGAGTTTGGAACATATGGAACATTATTTACAGCATATCGTGATGCAAAGGATGCTGAACTGAATGCAAAGGATGAGTATTATAAGTATTTAAGAAGATCTTATGGTAAGGATTTCCTGAAGAAGATGTATTCTATTCTGGTACTTGGTCCGTCAGCTGCGTTTTCCCCATATGGAAATGACACAAGTGCTTATGTTGATATGAATGCAACGACATGTCAGTACATCAAGGATTATGTAAAGGCTGGAGGAGATTTATTCTTCTTCCATGATACAATGTCACCATATTCAAAGAAGGCGGGTGGTGCTTATACACTTACTACAAACTTACTTGATATGGTTGGTTTGAACCGATTCCATGTGGATCTTACAAACCAGAAGAATTCATATGCTCAGACAAATGATGGCTATGAGTATAAGTCATATAAGGATAAATCAGATACTTATTATCTGACACCTTACGGATTCAATACAACAGCCGGAATAACAGGAAAGCTGAACCAGACATCCGGAATCTATGACAGTACTATTAAGACATTAAAGAATTATAATTCAAATTATAATGTAACGCAGATTCCAAGTGATAAGTCCAGTTGGAATGTAAGTGCATTATCAATGTCATATCTGTATTTTGCGGTGAATAAGAGCATACATGCGGAGAGTAACACACCATATATTTATGCTAAGATGGATGTAAATGCAGCACTTCGTACCACAACAAATGATGGTAACAGAGATGAGTCCGCATTTGCACAGACAGCAAAGGCATCCAGATTGAATGAAGGTCTGGTTACTCTGTATCCATTTGCGATAGGTTCATCCCTGAATATATCCGGTACACATCAGCAGGCATATTCATTGGATCTTGAGTCTACGAAGACAACTGTCTGGTATACACTGGCAGGATGTAACAATAATGGCGATGCAAAGAAAATGTCATCCTATTATGCTGCATCACCTTATGATGGAATGGAGAGTTACTTCATTTATACAACAGCGTATGGCAGTGGAGCAATTACTTATTGTGGAGCCGGTCATACATCTGTAACAGGTAATGGAACAAAGAATAATGATGAGAGAAAACTGTTCATTAATGTTATCATCAACAGTGCTTTAGCATCAGTACCGAAGCCGGATGTAACATTGTTCCAGCCGGATACAAACTTCAAGAAAGAACTCGGAAAAGATGAAACAACAAACAGTAATATATATCTGGTTGAAGTAGCAGATAAGACAACATCACCGAACTTTGATGCACAGATTGATATACCGGATGGCATCACTGTAGATCGAATCAATATTTATTATGATCTGGATCTGAATGATCAGGATCCTAAGAAGTTAAGTCCGGTATATTCTGCTACAAAGGATAAGCTGATCTGGAATTGGAAACGTTCAGATATTGAGAAGCAGTTTGCAAAGTTTACAGATGCAGAGCTGAAAGACAGAACAGATGGAAAGATCTGGAAGTGGAAAGCATATGATGCTATTAAATCTCATCTGACAGAAGCTGAGAAAAATGAGTTATCGCAGCATGGCTACATCGCATTGACAGAAGAAGAGAAACAGGCAAAGATGACTTGGTTAGCTACTTTTGATGGATTTGTACAGTTTGATGATACGACAGAAAAGGTTAAGGTAAGAGATCAGTATGCTGATAATAAGCTGAAACCTTCAGAAGAGTGTTTCGCACCATATGGTGGTAACTATACATATATTGTTGTAGAAGTTTACTACGGTGGTGAAGCAACACCTGTACAGAAAATCATTAAAGTGAAAGCTTCTGATCCGCTCTTTAATCTGACACAGAATAACACAAACAGTGTTGTAACTGTAGATGGTATTGAAGCAGAGAAATATACATTAGCTTAATATGGGCTATTAAAAACATATTATAATTCCGGAGGCGGGCAGTAATGCCCGCCTTTTTGCTTGTAAGACCTGATAGAAAATGCTACTATAACAACATAGATGCTTGTAATTCCGAGACATAAGAGCATAAGAATGTAGCTACATTGCAATTATAAAATAACAAAAGTAACAGAACAGCAGGAGAAGAAACAAATGATGATAGATGGGAAAACAAGAACATTGGGACTCCTTGGAGATCCGGTAGAGCATACAATGTCACCGCTTATACATAATACATTAAGTGAGAGACTGGGATTAAATAATGTATATGTTCCATTTCATACAAAAGCAGAAAAGCTTGGAGATGCAGTAAAGGGTGCGTATGCATTGAATATTCTGGGGTTAAATGTGACAGTTCCGCATAAGAATGAGGTTATGAAATATCTGTCAGAATTAGATGAAGGCGGACAGGCGATCGGTGCAGTTAATACACTGGTACGGACAGAAAATGGGTATAAAGGTTACAATACGGATATGATGGGACTCCTTCGTGAGGTGAGATCCTATGGAGTAGAACTTGATGGACAGGATATCATTATTTTAGGAGCTGGCGGAGCAGCAAAGGCAGTAGCTTATATGTGTGTAGCAAATGGAGCAGAGCATGTATATATCTTAAATCGTACGGGATCGAAAGCACAGGCGATTGCAGATCATATGAATGATTTCTTTGGGAAGCAGAGTATGACGGCTATGAGTATTCAGGATTATCAAAAACTCCCGGAGAAAAAATATATTGTATTCCAGTCAACTTCAAAAGGTCTGCATCCGCATAGTGATGAGGTAATAATCGAAGATCCGGCATTTTACCAGATGATATCAGTGGGAATTGATCTGATTTATAAACCTTTTTGTACCAGATTTATGTCTCTGTGCAAACAGGCGGGAGCAAAGAGTTATAATGGTCTGAAGATGTTGTTATATCAGGGAATAATCGCGTATGAATTGTGGAATGATATAACGGTGGATGAGGAAACAGCAGATGAGATTTATCAGAAACTGTTGAAGAAGACACGGGATAATATTATACTGACCGGATTTATGGGATCGGGAAAGACGACAGTCGGACAGCTTTTATCTGAAAAATATGGATATACCTTTATAGATACCGATCAGTATATAGAAGAAAAATGTGGCTGTACGATCGCAGAATTATTCAGTAAAAAGGGTGAAGCATATTTCAGACAGTTGGAGACAGATACA
>ERZ808242.856-NODE-856-length-20007-cov-12.594677_pt1 | contig 20007 bp, 18 predicted proteins | sample MGYA00521244_ERZ808242 | MGnify/ENA primary metagenome ERZ808242 (study PRJEB31516, sample SAMN03275573) | gut metagenome | biome: mammalia-associated habitat; material: feces | host: Papio cynocephalus | place: Kenya | collected 2012-07-27 ... | reverse complement strand
AATAGGCACGGATTATTAAATAGACACGGATTATTAAATAGGCACGGATTATGAATCCGTGCCTAATAATTCAATCCGTGGAATCTGTGGGAGCAAAGAACTTACGATATTCATTCTCGAAGTTTGGAGTGAAGACATCCTTACCCATATTCTCCTTGATTTCCTCTGGCGACCAAAATCTGCCGCCATCCAATTCTTCTTGACTAGGTTTCACCTCGCCATCATACACACAGCGATGCACATATACCAGCTCTTTCTCCCGCTTGCTCTCAAAGACATAATGGCCTAGAGACTCGGGCTGGAAATCGGTGATACCCAGTTCCTCTCTCACCTCGCGATGAAGAGCTTGGCTCACGCTCTCGCCTAAATCTACATGTCCTCCACAAGCTGTATCCCATTTATCAGGCTGAATGTCTTTCCAAGCAGGGCGATGCTGGAGATACAACTCGCCCTTGCTGTTGAAGACATGGAGATGAACCACAGGATGCAAGATCTTGCATCCGTCGTGGGCATGCCCTCGGGTGATGGCACCCAGGATATTGCCCTGCTCATCCACTATCGGAAATTCCTCATTCTTATTATCTGTCATTTCTTTCTAATTTGAGACTTTTTACTTCTGACTTCTTTAAGACTTTTTACTTCTGACTTCTTTGAGACTTTTTACTTCTGACTTCTAATTTCAGATTTCTAACTTCTACAACGTCCCATATTCGTCAGAATAGCGAAGCATCTGGTCTGTGTAGCTCTCATCATAGTCGAGTACCACATCCACAGGATTGCCTTCCTCGTCGTGCTTCACTTCCATCTTCGGATTGATGAAACCCTTGTATGGAGCGAGCTTCAGCTTCTTGTATCTCGCCAAGATCTCACGATGCAAGTCTGGGTCGATGTTCACGGCATACTTCTCCACCAAGTCGCGTGCAGCCTCATAGTCGCCCTCGCTCTTGATGCGCTGAATCTCAGCGAGCAGGGTTCCAAAGAGGTGACGGAGCTTCTCATAATCGTTCACCTTCACGTAGGTAAACTCGGCGATGACATTTCCCTGGCTGTCTCGAAGTGCCTCGTCGGCAGAGGCATAGCTCTTCTCCACCTTCACCAGTTCCACGGCTCCATCGGCGTGTTCCAAGGTCCACCAGGCGATGAGAGCACGGTTGCGCATGTGGGCTTCCTCTATCTTGTCGCCCTCCTTGATGCGAATGGTCTGGGTGAGCAAGCCATTGAGCAGATAGGTGTAATACTGAGCCTTATATGCCTCGTCGTTAGGTGTCAAGCCTAGCTCCACGAGCTTGTGGTCTGCCACATAGTAGAGACCGAAGAGGTCGGCTCTTGCCTCCTCTATCGTGTTGCCGTATGCCTTCAGCGCATCTGGGTCCACGCCTGGAAGGAGTTGTCCGCTGCCATGACCGAGACATTCGTGAAGGTCGGTATGCAGATCGTCGGTGATGTCGGCATACTTGTTGACGAGTTCGATGGTTTCCGGGTCGATGACAAACTCGTCTCGGAATCCGTTGCCCTGCGCCGCCTTGTTGTAGGCATCGGTCAGGTTGCCGATGGTAACACTCTTGCTTCCGTGCTCCTGGCGAATCCAGTTGGCGTTAGGCAGGTTGATGCCGATGGCGGAGGCAGGATATTCCTCACCACCGAGCATGGCGGCACAGATGACATTGGCGGTGACACCTTTCACTTCCGGCTTGCGGAAACGAGGATCCACAGGCGAATGGTCCTCAAACCACTGAGCGTTCTGGCTGATGGTCTGCGTGCGCTTGGTAGCCTCCAAGTCCTTGTATTCCACGATGCCCTCCCAGGTACCTTTCAGTCCGAGCGGGTCGCCATATACTTCGATGAATCCATTGATGAAATCCACCATTCCCTCTTGCTGCTCCACCCAGGCGATGCTGTAGCGGTCGAAATCCTCCAGGTTTCCCGTGCGATAGTATTTCACCAGCAGGTCGATGATGTGCTTCTGGCTCTCGTTCTCGGCGTATTTCTGCGCCTTGAGCAACCAGGACACGATTTCCTTGATGGCCTCGCCATAAAGTCCGTCTTCCTTCCATACTCGTTCCACCAGTTCGCCATTGCGCTTGGTGAGCTTGGAGTTGAGTCCGTAAGAGGGAGGTGTAGGATTGCTGGCATCCTTCATCTTGGCATAGAAACGCTCCACCTCTGCCTGTGATACGTCCTCGTAGAAGTTGCAGGCTGATGTCTGCACCAGGTCTTCCCCATCGGTCTGGTTCACTCGCTTGGGCATCACCTCGGGGTCGAAGATGACGGGCACGAGCTGAGCGAGCAAGTCTTCCTTGCTCTCCCCTCGCTTCAAAGGCAGTTGCTCCTCGGGGATGTTTTCCATCAACTGATAGAAGAATTCCTCTGAGAATCCTGGCTTAAACTTCTCACAGCCATAATGATGATGGATGCCACTGGCGAACCATACTCGCTTCAAATATACCTCGAAAGCCTTGAATGCTTCGCTTTCACAGAGGGCAGCATCAGATGCTACACTTTCTGGAGCTTCAGCCTTCGCTGCATCCTGTTCCTTATAGTGGCGATAGATTGCCTCCAATGTCTTGCGGATGCGCAGGTTGTACTTACCCTGCTGGTCGAACGTGATGTCACGCCCCATCAGTGTGGCTTTTGCCAAACAGTAAATATACAATTTCTGATTGAGCGACAACGCATCGAATCCCTTCAGCTCATAGCGGAGCATTTGGATGTCGGCGAAGCGCTCGTTGGTGTTTACATTACATTTTGCCATGTTCTAAACCTTTATTTTCTAGCGCAAAAGTAATACAAATATCTGAGATTTCAAATTATTTCTACTTATTTCTACAGTTTTTCTCTTTTTAAGCCTAAGAAACGTTACAATTTCCCATTTTTTTAGTAACTTTGCAGGAATTTCAAATCAAAACGAACACCCGAATGTTTAAATAAGAAAGGGCAGACAATTAAATACGAACGCCCGAATGTTTAAATAAGAAAGGTGAAATAACAAAATAAGAACGCCCGAATGTTTAAATACGAAAGGTAAAAACAATTAAATACGAACTATCAAGCAATGCAAATCCATGAGATATTAAAGTCTTATTTCGGCTACGACTCCTTCCGCCCCAACCAGGAAGCCATCATACGTGAGGTGATGCAGGGACACGACTGCCTCGTGCTGATGCCTACGGGAGGCGGCAAGAGCCTCTGCTACCAGGTGCCTGCACTGGCGATGGAAGGCACAGCCGTGGTCATCTCGCCACTCATCAGCCTGATGCACGACCAGGTGGAGGCGCTCAAGGCCAACGGCATTCCTGCCGAAGCCCTGAACAGCAGCAACGACGAGACCAACGAGCTCATCATCCGCCGACGATGCGAGGCGGGCGATCTGAAGCTGCTCTATGTCTCGCCCGAGAAACTCATCAGCGAGATTCCCTTCTTGTTCAGCAACATCAAGATTTCGCTCTTCGCCGTGGACGAGGCGCACTGCATCAGCCAGTGGGGGCACGATTTCCGTCCCGAGTACTCGCAACTAGGCCTGCTGCACGAGAGCTTCCAAGGGGTGCCCGTGATGGCGCTCACCGCCACTGCCGACAAGATAACCCGCGAGGACATCATCAACCAGCTTCACCTCTCGGGACAAACCTTCGTGAGCAGCTTCGACCGTCCTAACCTCTCGCTCGCAGTAAGGCAGGAGAGCACCAAGAAGGAGAAACTGAAGTACATCTATCGCTTCATCGCACGCCGCCCAGGCGAGGCTGGCATCATCTACTGTCTCTCTCGCAAGAACACGGAGATGGTGGCGGAGGCGCTGAAAGAACATGGCATCAACGCCGAGGCTTATCACGCAGGACTCTCCGCCCTACAGCGAGCTTCGGTGCAGGAACGATTCAAGATGGACCAGGTGGAGGTGGTATGCGCCACCATCGCCTTCGGAATGGGCATCGACAAGAGCAACGTGCGCTGGGTCATCCATTACAACATGCCCAAGAGCATAGAGAGCTTCTATCAGGAGATAGGACGTGCCGGAAGAGACGGGGCACCTGCCGACACCGTGCTCTTCTATTCGATGGCAGACATCATCACCCTGCGCTCCTTCTGCGAGGACAGCGGGCAGAAGGCCGTCAATCTGGAGAAGCTCAAGCGAATGGAGGAATACGCCGAGTCGAGGGTGTGCCGCCGTCGCATCCTGCTCAACTACTTCGGAGAGACATCTGCCAAGGACTGCGGACATTGCGACGTTTGCAACAATCCTCCACGCACCTTCGATGGCACGGTGCTCACCCAGAAGGCGCTCAGCGCCGTGGTCAGGTCGGGCGAGAAGATAGCCGTGGGCACTTGCATCGAGGTTCTCAGGGGGATGCAGACTCCTGCCGTCGCCCGCAACCACTACAACGAGCTGAAGACGTTCGGTGTGGGCAGGGATACGAGCGTGCGCGACTGGCAAGCCTATCTATTGCAGATGCTTCAGATGGGATTCTTCGAGGTGGCATACAATGCGCATAATGCGATGAAGGTTACGCCGCTGGGATGGAAAGTATTGAAGGGAGAACACCAGGTATCGCTCGCCATCAACGAAAGCGAGGATAGAGCCGATAGGTATCAAAGGAAGAACAGGATACCTGTGGTTCACGCCGAGCGTGTGTTCTTCGACGAGGGGACGAATCAGGCGGAGGACAAGAAGCTGTTCGAACATCTGCGTAAGGTTCGTATGCGTCTTGCCGACGAGCAGGGCTATCCGCCATACATCGTCTTGTCGGACAAGAGCTTGCACGAGCTTACCAGGATGAAGCCTACCACGCTGCAGGCATTCAGCCTCGTGAGCGGAATCGGTGAGTTCAAGGTGAAGAAATACGGCGACACCTTTATCAAGGAAATCAAGAAGTTCCTCGGGAAATAATCCTACGGAACTTATCATTTTAATCCTACGGAACTTAAACGGAATTTAGACGGAACTTCTTCAAACAATACAGTTTAAACTGTTTTACGAAAAATTCCGTTTGAATTCCGTTTAAGTTCCGTAGGATAATTAAAAAAAAAATCCGTAGAAAAAAAATAAAGGCGAGAGATAATCTGAAGAAAAAAACTACAGATTATTTCTCGCCTTTTATCATTTACGATAAGAGGATTAGTTGTTCACGCTACCTCCCACGATATCAAGCAATTCATTCGTAATGGCCTGTTGACGACTCTTGTTATACTGCAAGTTGAGCTCGCGCAAGAGTTCATCGGCGTTGTCCGTGGCAGTCTGCATGGCTACCATGCGGGCTGCATGCTCGCTAGCCTGGCTGTCGAGCAAGGCAGTGAAGAGCATCAGGTGGAGCTGCTTAGGAATCAGCACACCAAGCACAGTCTCCAAGTCTGGCTCCACGATGAAGTCATCGTTCAGCGGCTTTGCCTCTGCGCCCTGGCGCTCGTCCTCGCCTGCCTGCTTCTTGCGCAAATACTCCTGCGCCTTGGCTGTAGCCACATTGCTGGTCAGGTCGCGGTCGTTGTCCTCGCCTATCGCCTCTGTGCTGAGGTCGATAGGCAGGAAAGTCTTGCGGGTGAGTATCTGCGAGCCTGCGCTCTTGAAGTGGTGATAAATCATCTCCACCTTGTCGAGTTCGCCGGCGGCATACTGCTTGGCGAGCGAGCGGGCTATTTCGGCTGCGTCGCTGGAGTTTGGCTTATCGGCCAGCTCGGTGAAATCACCAGCCACCTTCAATCCCAGCTTGCGTGCCTTCTCAGCCACCTTTCTGCCGATGGGATATACCGTGATGTCGTCAATGCCTTGAGCCTTATACTCATCCACCGCATGCATCATCATCTTGATGACGTTGGAGTTGAATCCACCGCACAAGCTGCTGTTAGAGCTATACACCACGAGTGCCACACGCTTGATTTGGGCGTGCTCCACCTCGAATTCGCTCTGTACGGCAGGCGTGCTCACCAGGAAGCTCTTGAGGATATGCTCCAGCATATTCTCGTAAGGCAGCATGTTCTGGATGGCCACCTGTGCATGGTGCAACTTGCTCGAAGCCACCATCTTCATGGCACTCGTAATCTTGCGGGTGCTGTTGACGCTGGCGATGCGAGTCTTAATCTCTTTTAACGACGGCATAGGCTATTACGCTTTATATTGTCCTGCTACATTGGCCATGGTAGCCTCGATTACCTTGATGGCATCGTCGGTGAGCTTACCATCTGCCAAAGTCTCGATTACATCGGCGTGCTGGCTGCGCATGGCGTCGAGGAACTGATCCTGGCACTCACGCACCTTGTCCATTGGCACCTCGTGCATCAAGCCGTGTACGCCACAATAGAGGATTGCCACCTGCTCGCCCACTGGCATAGGGCTATACTGAGGCTGAACCAAGAGCTGGTCGTTCTTGCGGCCACGGTCCAGGGTCATGGCGGTCACGGCATCCATATCGCTAGAGAACTTGGAGAATGCCTCCAACTCACGATACTGAGCCATATCAATCTTCAGGGTACCAGCCACCTTCTTCATACTCTTGATCTGAGCGGAACCACCCACACGGGATACGGAGATACCCACGTTGATGGCTGGGCGGAAGCCCTGGTTGAAGAGGTCGGTCTCCAAGAAGATCTGACCGTCGGTGATGGAAATCACGTTGGTAGGGATGTAAGCGGACACATCGCCTGCCTGGGTCTCGATGATAGGGAGGGCGGTCAGTGAGCCACCACCCTTCACGTGGCCCTTCATGCACTCTGGCAGGTCGTTCATCTGCTCGGCTACCTCCTGCTGGTCGTTGATACGAGCGGCACGCTCCAACAAGCGAGAGTGGAGATAGAACACATCGCCAGGGTATGCCTCACGTCCTGATGGACGACGAAGGATCAAGGATACCTCACGGTAAGCCACAGCCTGCTTGCTCAAGTCATCGTATACCACGAGAGCCGAGTAGCCACGGTCGCGGAAGTACTCGCCGATGGCGGCACCAGCGAATGGTGCGTAGTACTGCATGGCGGCTGGGTCGGCTGCCGTTGCGCTCACGATGATGGTATATGGCAGTGCGCCGTGCTCCTTCAGGTTCTGCACGAGGGCAGCCACTGTGGAAGCCTTCTGGCCGATGGCCACGTAGATGCAATACACTGGCTTGCCTGCCTCATAGAAACTCTTCTGGTTGATGATGGTATCCACTGCGATGGCAGTCTTACCAGTCTGGCGGTCGCCGATGATAAGCTCACGCTGTCCGCGGCCGATAGGAATCATGGAATCCACTGCCTTCAATCCTGTCTGGAGAGGCTCCTTCACAGGCTGACGATAGATAACGCCAGGGGCCTTGCGGTCGAGAGGCATCTCGAAAGCGCCTGTGAGGTCGATGTCGCCGAGTCCGTCGATGGCCTGTCCCAGAGGGTTGACGACACGTCCGAGGAAGTTGTCGTTCACACGGATGGAAGCGATACGATGGGTACGCTTCACGCTCTGTCCCTCCTTGATGCCAGCCGTAGGACCCAGAAGGACGCAACCCACGTTGTCTTCCTCCAAGTTCATGACGATAGCCATCGTGCCGTTCTCGAACTCAAGGAGCTCGTTGGCCTCTGCGTTGCGGAGTCCGTAGATACGAGCCACGCCATCGCCCACGGTGAGCACGGTGCCCACCTCGTCGAACTGCTGAGTGCCATTCACCTCCTGGAGTTGCTGCTGAAGTACTTCAGACACTTCACTTGGTTTAATTTTATCTGACATTGTTCTGTTACTTTTTAAATTTTACTTTTTGAGCTGTGTCAGGATGTCGTTGAGCTTCGTCTTGACGCTCGCGTCCATTCTGTAAGTATCATATTCGAGTATGAAGCCGCCGATGATGTCGGGGTTCACCTCGGTCTTGAACTCCACAGTACCTTTAGTTCTCTGCTCCACCATCTTGCGCATTTTCTGCTCGGTCTGGGCATCTACGGCGGTGGCGGTGATCAGCTTACCGCGGATGATGTTCTTCTGTTTCCTGTAAAGAGTGATATACGAAGCAGCCATGAATTGCAGGGTGCTCTCCCTATCCTCCTTCATGACGAGCTGCAGGAACTTCTTGCTCAGCTCCGATGGGTTCTTGCCCAGGGCTGTGGTCAGAAGCGCCAGCTTCTTGTCTTTCGAGAGCATAGGGTTGTCTATCGTAAATCTCAGTTCAGGCACGTCGATGTAGCTCTTGAAGAGCGTTTGCATCTCCTGATAGACCTGATCTTCGAGCTTCATGCCGAGAGCCGCCTTGATGAGGGCTCGTGCATAACGCACCGATATTACACCTATATCCATAAGCTTTACTATTTGTTGTCAGAAGAAACCTCGTCCAGCAGTCGATTTATCATGTCCATCTGTGCCTTGTCGTCGGAGAGCTTTGCCTTGAGCACCTTCTCTGCGATCTGCACGGAGAGCTCGGCCACCTGGCCTCTGATTTCGCGGATGGCGTTCTGCTTCTCGTTCTCTATCTGCGTCTTGGCGTCAGAGAGCAAGCGAGCGCCTTCCTCGCGGGCCTTGTCTTGTGCTTTCTCGACGATGGCGTCGCGGGTGTCGGCTGCCTCCTTAAGGATGGCTGCCTGCTTCTCGCGGGCCTCCTTCAAGATGGATTCACCTTCTTTTTGGATATTGGCAAGCTTCTCGTTGGCTTCGTGCGCCTTCTTCAGACTGTCGTCGATGTAGGCCTTGCGGTCGTTCACCATCTTGATGATGGCTGGGAATCCAGCCTTCCAGAGGATGATGAAGACGATGATGAAGACCAGCGTCATCCAGAAAAGCAAACCGCTATCAGGAATCAATAAATCCATATATACTGGTTAAAGTTTTACTTAAACGTTTTATTTTAACTAACTCTATTAAGAATCGCAGCCCCCTCTACCTTTTTATAAAAAAAAACTGGCTTAAAGGAAGAGTTGCCCTATCTCCCATAAACGAATAGTGCTAAATATTCTAGAAGAGCGGGGCTTGGGCTGCGATATACTTATATATTTTACATGACGATAGCCAAGATGGCGATGATGACAGCGAAGAACGCAACACCCTCGACCAACGCAGCTGCGATGATCATGGAAGAACGAAGGTCGCCCATCTTCTCTGGCTGGCGAGCCATGGCGTCCATAGCCTGACCACCGATACGACCAATACCAATACCTGCGCCAATTGCGGCAAGACCTGCGCCTACTGCGGCACCCAACTTTGCAACTTCTGCTGCCAATAAAAGTGATAACATAATCTTAAAAATTTAAGTTGTTAATATTTTCTTTGTTTAATTTCTTATTTGAATCAAGCATCGTAGCCCAAAGAGTTACTTAGCGATTTCTGGCTCTGCCTCATGGACATGTGCCAGCGAGATGAATACTGCACTCAGCATGGTGAAAACCAATGCCTGGATGTAGCTTACCAATACTTCGAGGAGCATCATGAAGGCGCTCATCGCAACACTTACGATTGTCATACCCGTACCTGCCACATAGTTGGCGATGGCATTCTCACTGATGTTGAACATAATGAAAATGATGGCCGCGAACGACAGTGCGATAGCGTGGCCCGCCATCATGTTGGCGAAGAGTCGGATAATCAGAGCCAGCGGTTTCGTGAAGATTCCGAACAGCTCGATGAATGGCATCAATGGCACTGGCACCTTCAACCATGTAGGTACCTCTGGCCAGAAGATGTCCTTCCAGTAGGCCTTGGTGCCCGTGAAGTTGGTGATGAGGAATGTCGTCACACCGAAGAAGCAGGTGCAGGCGATGTTGCCCGTCAGGTTGCCGCCGCCCGGTGGAAACGGCACGATGCCCATGATGTTGGCCACGAAGATGAAGAAGAAGCAGGTAAGCAGCCATGGGGCGTACTTAGGAGCCTCCTCGCCGAGGGTGGCCTTGATCACATCGTTATACACCGACATGATAAACATGTGCATCAGTCCCACAAATCCCTTAGGAGCTGGATCGTCCACCTTGTGCTTCTTGCACCAGCGGGCTGGTACAAGCACGCACAGCAACAAGATGATAGCGTCGATGAAGAGCACGCAAACGGTCTTCGTGATGGAGATGTCGAGAGGACGTACCTCCTGGCCTCCCACCTTCTCTACTATCTTGTTGGGATTGCTCTGCGCCTCACTGTTCTTGATCACCAGGTTGTATGGGCCGGGGCGGTCGCCGTTGGCGTCCCTCTCCTCGGAGAAGTCGCCGCTGCTGAACACGTGCCAGCCGGTGGTGGTCTTCACAATGACGGGCAGATTGATCACCACAGGATGATCGCCCACCTTAGTGATATGCCATTCATAAGAATCCTTGATATGACCCCACAAGATCTCTTTCACGTCGATGTTCTCCTTAGCCGACACCTGCAGGGGCGCCAGTGTGAAGAGCAGCATCGCCATCAAGAGGAATTGCTTGAGATGTTTCATATTCTTTGTTCTTATTAATTTAATTTATTCTTTTTCTCTACCCTTGCGAAGTAGATGCAGTCGAACACGAGAAGCGCGACATAGAAAAGGGCGAAGATGGCGGCGAAGCCCAGGATGTTGTGCTTGTCGCACACCACCACGTAGATGAGGAACACCACGGCTCCCAGCATCATCTTCAGCGCCGACGCAGCCAGGTAGAACTTGGCGAGACTGCCGGGCGAAGACTTTGCCACAGATTGCCATGCCTCACCATAAGCAGTGCTTGCAACGATGGAGAATATCGCACTCACCACCAGCGGGTTAACCACCTGCGGGAGGATGTTGTCGCAAGCTGCCGATACCCTGCAAGCGAAGAGGATGGCGAGCGACAGGGCTGCCGCTATCCAGAGCGAAATCTGCTTGTATTTGATACCTATCTGCCTGACGCCTTGCTGGCGCATCTTTTCTTCTTTTTCCATTTGTCTTCTCATATTACAATTCCACGCAGAGGCTCACTTCGTTTTTCTTGCATTCCACGAAGCCGCCCTGTATGTCCAACTGCTGCTTGCCTTCCTGGGTGGTGTACTCCACCTTGCCCACTTCGAGCGAGGAGATGATAGGCGCGTGGTCGTTGAGTATCTCGAACGAGCCGAGGGTACCCGGTACCAATACGCTCTCCACATTGCCCTGGAAGACTACCTTCTCGGGAGAAACTATCTTTAGCTTTAACATAATCCTTTAGTTTTGAATGTTGAATGATGAATGTTGAATGTTGAGTTGTAAATTCCTCATATTCAGTTAAAAACATTTGGATTCTTCACTCTTCACTCCACACTCTTCACTGGATGAGGATTACGCCTGTGCGGCTGCGAGCAACTGCTTAGCCTTCTCCTTGGCGTCGTCGATGGTTCCCACGTTGAGGAACGCCTGCTCTGGCAGGTCGTCCACCTCGCCGTCGAGGATGGCGTTGAAGCCCTTGATGGTCTCCTCGATAGGCACCATCACGCCCTTCAAGCCGGTGAACTGCTCGGCTACGGTGAATGGCTGGCTCAAGAAACGCTGCACGCGGCGTGCGCGGTTCACGGTCAACTTATCTTCGTCGGAAAGCTCGTCCATACCGAGGATGGCGATGATGTCCTGCAACTCGTTGTAACGCTGCAGGAGCTGCTTTACTCGCTGTGCGCAGTCGTAGTGTGCCTTGCCCACGATGAGTGGGTCGAGGATACGAGAGGTGGAGCCCAGAGGGTCCACGGCTGGATAGATACCCTGTGAGGCAATCTTACGAGAAAGCTCGGTGGTAGCGTCCAGGTGAGTAAAGGTGGTGGCTGGAGCAGGGTCGGTCAAGTCGTCGGCTGGCACATACACGGCCTGCACGGAAGTGATGGAACCATTCTTGGTAGAAGTGATTCGCTCCTGCATGGCACCCATCTCCGAAGCCAAAGTAGGCTGGTAACCCACGGCTGATGGCATACGGCCCAGCAACGCTGATACCTCAGAACCTGCCTGGGTGAAACGGAAGATGTTGTCGATGAAGAACATGATGTCGGCTGCCTCGCCGTTCTTGCCTCCGTGGTCGCGGAACTCCTCGGCTACGGTCAGACCAGAAAGGGCTACAGAGGCACGTGCCCCAGGTGGCTCGTTCATCTGTCCATAGACCAAGGTGGCCTGGCTCTTGGCCAGCTCCTCAGGGTCAACGAGCGAGAGGTCCCACTTGCCTTCCTCCATGGCCTTCTTGAACTTCTCGCCATACTTGATAACTCCAGATTCGAGCATGTCTCGAATCAAGTCGTTACCCTCGCGGGTACGCTCGCCCACACCGGCGAACACGGAGAATCCGTTGTGTCCCTTGGCGATGTTGTTGATCAACTCCATGATAAGCACCGTCTTACCTACACCGGCACCGCCGAACAGACCAATCTTACCACCCTTCATGTAAGGCTCGAGCAAGTCGATGACCTTGATACCGGTGGCAAGCATCTCCTTGTGCGTAGAAAGCTCGTCGAATTTAGGAGCCTCGCGGTGGATAGGATAAGCGCCCTCCATGTCCAATTGCTTCATACCATCAATAGGCTCGCCGATGACGTTCATCATGCGGCCCTTGATCTGCTCTCCGGCTGGCATCATGATAGGGTTTCCCGTAGGGGTCACCTCCAAGCCACGCTGCAAGCCGTCGGTGTTGTCCATGGCTACACAGCGCACCGTGTCCTCACCGATGTGCTGCTGCACCTCGATGATCAGGTCGCGTCCGTCTGGGCGTTTCACCTTTAGAGCTTCGTGAATCTTAGGAAGCACCTTCTCAGGGTTCTCGCCCTTGGCATCGAAGTAAACGTCGATTACCGGGCCGATGATCTGAGAGATACGTCCATTAATTTGTGACATAAGCTTATTAGTTTAAAAGTTATTTATTTATTATATTTTTTCTTTTCGAATGCAAAAGTAACAACAATTCACGGAAACTGCAAATTTATTTCAAGTTTTATGCAGGTTTTATTCCGATTTAAACTATTTTTAGTTCCACTTAAACCATTTTCACGATTTTCTGCATTGCCATTGCTTTCGCCTATAGCGGCTCCCCAAAGAGGGGCTTCGGGCTGAAAGCCCTACCCCATGGGGACGTCCTAATAGATGCATCCGCACTCGGCAGGATGCTTTACTAGATGCTCAATTCGTCGAGAACCTTGATGAGCTTGCGGTCGAATGGCTTGTCGGAGCGGATGGCCTCTGAGAGCGGTACATATACCACCTCGTTGTTTCTCACGCCGATCATCACGTTGCGCTGGCCCTGCATGATGGCCTCCACTGCGCCACAGCCTGTGCGGCTGGCGAGGATGCGGTCGCGAGCGGATGGGCGGCCGCCACGCTGCAAGTGGCCCAGGATAGACACGCGCACGTCGAACTCAGGGAACTCCTTGCGCACACGGTCGGCATAATAGAGGGCGCCGCACTTAGGACTCTCAGACACGATGACGATGCAGCTCTTCTTAGACTTGCGGATACCACGCTCCATGAACTGTGCCAACTGGTCAACGTCGGTGGAGTCCTCAGGGATGATGGCTGCCTCCGCGCCACTGGCGATGGCAGAGTTCTGTGCCAGGAAGCCGGCGTCGCGTCCCATCACCTCGACGAAGAAGATGCGCTCGTGGCTCTGGGCGGTGTCGCGGATACGATCCACGCACTCCACGATGGTATTCATGGTGGTGTCGTAGCCGATGGTATTGTCGGTGCCGTAGAGGTCGTTGTCGATGGTACCAGGCAAGCCTATGCAGCAAACATCGAACTCGCGTGCGAAGTTCATCGCACCTGTGAGCGAACCGTTACCTCCAATCACTACGAGGGCGTCGATTTCCTCCTTCTGGATGGTCTCGAAAGCCTTCTGGCGTCCCTCTGGGGTCATAAACTCCTTGGAGCGTGCGGTCTTCAGGATGGTACCGCCGGTGCCGATGATACCGCTCACGTTCTCGGTGGTGAATGGCTTGATTTCATCATTGATGAGACCGTCGTAACCACGATAGATAGCCTTCACATTGAACCCGTTGTAGATAGCCGAGCGTGTCACCGCACGTATAGCTGCGTTCATGCCAGGGGCGTCGCCTCCTGATGTCAAAATACCTATAGTCTTAATCTTTGCCATAACTATATATACCTTATTATATTATATATTGATACATTTATTAAATAGTTTCTATTCTAAGATTCCTGTAAGATGAGCCTCGCGATGGGCTTTTTCCTGTAATAAGATGTGAGCCTCGCGATGGGCTTGTTTCTCAAATTAGCCTTTTTAGCTTTTCCTTCGGGATGCGTGTTCACATCCCTCTCTCGTCGGGTTAGGGACACCCTCTCTCGTCGGGTTGGGATGCGTGTCGGGGCATCCCATCTCTTTCATCAGATATGGTTTAAATCATCAAGTACATGGCTCCTCCCATCAGGGTGTGCGAGAGCCAGAGGATGGCGAGTCCTATCACGCCACCCAGCAGGGCCTTCCATCCGATGTAGCGGAAGAACCAGCCCATGTGCATGTGCTCCATCTTCATCAGGGCGAGGCCGCTGATGGTGCCGATGCCGAGCACGTTGCCGCCAGCCATCACGCAGTAGGCGATGACCTGCCAGTAGATGCCGTTGGTGCTATACACGGAGTCGAGGGCGGAGGCTGGGTCGCCCAGTCCCACCACGTCGTGCAGCGAGAAGAAGTTCATGGCGGTGGCGAAGTTGTCGAGCACGGTGCTCAGCAAGCCCGCTGCCACGCCATGCAGCCATACGGCGGGATGCTGGTCATCTACGCCCAGGCATGCCACCACGTCGTCGAAGGCACCAGTCTCCTTCACCACGCCCACGGCGAGCATCATGCCCATCACGAAGAGTATCATCTGTATCACGCCATACTGCAACACCAGCGGAGTGCGGCGCTCCACCATGGCGTCCATGTTCATGAGCTTGCGATTGAAAATCTCGTTCACAATCCAAAGGATGCTGAGCACGCAGAGCGCGCCCAGGAACGGACTGAGCTTGGTGATGTCGTGGAAGGTAGGTATCAACCAGAGTCCGCCGACGCCCACGATGAGCATCAGCAGTCGCTGCCAGGTGTTCAGGCGAGTGTCGTCGCCACGGTATGGCATCACGATCCACTCCGTCTCCACCCTCTCGGGCAGCATGCGCTGCATCATCGCCGTAGGCACGAGCCAGGCGGCGAGGCATGGCACGAGCAGGGATAGCGAGAAGATGGTGGCGGTGACAGCCCCGGAGTTCCAGAGCACCAGCCCCTCGGGGTTGCCTATCACGGTGAGCGCACCTCCACAGTTGGCTGCCAGGAGGATGACTCCCCCATAGACCATGCGCTGTCGGCGGCTCGGAATCACGCCGTGCATGATGGTGAGCATCATCACGGTGGTGGTGAGGTTGTCGAGGTTGATGGATATCACGAAGGTGGCGATGGCGAGTGTCCATAGCATCTTCTTGCTGCTCCGGGTGCGAAGCAACTGGCGCACGAAGTCGAAGCAGCCGTTGTTGTTGAGTATCTCGACGATGGTCATGGTGGCGAGCAGGAAGAGCACGATCTCCGCCGCCCTACCCACCTGCGGCAGGAAGATGTTGCGCGAGATGAAGTACTTCACGGTGGTGCTGGTGCTCTCCACCTCGCTCAGGTTGAGGTAGTGGGAGTAGTCGCCCGGGTGCTCGCTGGTCACGAAGTCCATACCGAAACAGATATAGAGAACCCAGCCCACCGTCCCGGCAAAGATAGCCACGGCGGCACGGTTCACCTTCGTCACGTACTCAGTAGCGATGAGCACGTAGGCGAGAATCAATATGGTCATGATGACTAGTGTCATAAATACTCTATGCTATTATTTATTTCATTTATTTCGAATTCATTTATTTCAAATTCATTCTTGCAAATTTTTCGAGGGCAAAGGTAACAAAATATTTGATAACACAAGCATTAAGCATCATTTTTTTAATGAATTTAACGCAAAAGTAATGCAAACGTAACCTCCACATAGCATACGGCTGGCAAATTATCTTCTCCCTAACACGGCTGGCATACGGCTGGCAAATTATCTTTTCCCGACCCAACAAACTCCCCCTATATTATATATATAACGTGTAAACTAAGGAATTATTGTATGAAGTGAGCCAAGAAAAATGAGGTAAATACCCAAGAAAAAAGGCAAACTACGGCCATTTTAGTTAAATATCCTTAACCAGCGAAAGAAAAAGGAGCCAAATTGCCCGTAAGTCACGGAAAATGAGTAATTTTGCGCTCGATTTGGTGGAATTATAGATAGAGTCGGTTCGTTTCTTACGAAAAGTCGAAGAAATTCGATTACGAAAAAAAGTCGAAGAAATTCGATGGAGAATCACGACCGGCAAATTCAATAACAACATAAAGTCAAACTTTATTAATTTAAATTTTTAATTATTTTTTATGTCAGATTTAAAGAACGTAAAGCCACTCGACGACTTCAATTGGGATGAGTTCGAGAATGGCACAAACGCAGGCGTCAGCAAAGAGGACCTCGAGAAGGCCTATGACGAAACACTTAACAAGGTAACCGAGCACCAGGTGGTAGAGGGTACCGTAATCTCAATCGACAAGAAAGAGGTTATCGTAAACATCGGCTACAAGAGCGATGGTATCATCCCTGCTTCAGAGTTCCGTTACAACCCAGACCTCAAGGTAGGCGACAAGGTAGAGGTTTACGTGGAGAACCAGGAGGACAACAAGGGTCAGCTCGTGCTCTCTCACAAGAAGGCTCGCCTCAGCAAGTCTTGGGAGCGCGTTAACGAGGCTCTTGAGAACGAGGAGGTTATCCAGGGTTACATCAAGTGCCGCACCAAGGGCGGTATGATCGTTGACGTTTTCGGTATCGAAGCTTTCTTGCCAGGAAGCCAGATCGACGTTCACCCTATACGCGACTACGATGTATTCGTAGGCAAGACCATGGAGTTCAAGGTTGTCAAGATCAACCAGGAGTTCCGCAATGTAGTAGTATCTCACAAGGCTCTCATCGAGCAGGAGCTCGAGGCACAGCGCAAGGAGATCATCGGTAAGCTCGAGAAGGGTCAGATCCTCGAGGGTACCGTTAAGAACATCACTTCTTATGGTGTATTCGTTGACCTCGGTGGTGTTGACGGATTGATCCACATCACAGACCTCTCTTGGGGCCGCGTAAGCGATCCACACGAGGTGGTATCTCTCGACCAGAAGATCAACGTGGTAATCCTCGACTTCGATGAGGAGAAGCGTCGTATCGCCCTCGGTTTGAAGCAGCTCACCCCACATCCATGGGATGCTCTCGATCCAAACTTGAAGGTAGGCGACCACGTGAAGGGTAAGGTAGTGGTTATGGCCGACTACGGTGCATTCGTAGAGATTGCTCCAGGTGTAGAGGGCTTGATCCACGTATCTGAGATGTCTTGGAGCCAGCACCTCCGTTCTGCCAACGACTTCATGAAGGTAGGCGACGAGGTAGAGGCTGTTATCTTGACTCTCGACCGCGCTGAGCGCAAGATGAGCCTCGGTATCAAGCAGCTCCAGGCTGACCCATGGGAGAACATCGAGACTAAGTTCCCTATCGGCAGCAAGCACATCGCTAAGGTTCGCAACTTCACTAACTTCGGTATCTTCGTAGAGCTTTCTGAGGGCGTAGATGGTTTGATCCACATCTCTGACCTCTCTTGGACCAAGAAGATCAAGCACCCATCTGAGTTCACCACAGTAGGCGCTGAGCTTCCAGTCATCGTGCTCGACATCGACAAGGAGAACCGTCGCTTGAGCCTCGGCCACAAGCAGCTCGAGAACAACCCTTGGGAAGAGTACGAGAAGGTATTCACTCCAGGTTCAGTTCACGAGGGTACTATCACCGAGATCATGGACAAGGGCGCTGTCGTAGCTCTTGAGGACGGTGCAGAGGGCTTCGCTACTCCTAAGCACCTCACCAAGCAGGACGGCACAATGGCCAAGAAGGGCGAGACTCTCGACTTCAAGGTTATCGAGTTCGTAAGAGAGACCAAGCGCATCATCCTCTCTCACTCTCGCACATTCGAGGAGGGCAAGGACGAGCCTATCTCTAAGCCAATGCACAAGCGTAACAACGGCGGTCGCAAGAACGATACTCCAGCTATCAACAACGTAGCTGCCAGCACATCTCTCGGCGACATCGACGCTCTCGCTAAGCTGAAGGCACAGATGGAGGGCAAGGCTTAATCGCTAGCATAATACCCACACAAATTAAATAAAAAGCATTTTTGGGCTGATTTCTTCTCGGGCAACCGAGAGAAATCAGCCTTTTTTATTCACTGGAAAGCCCATAGAGTATCTCAATGCTTTTTTATTCACTGGAAAGCCATAGAGTATCTCAATGCTTTTTTATTCACAGGAAAGCCATAGAGTATCTCAACGAGATGGGTCTCGATGTCAGAAAAAAAAATGCGACACGCCATTGTATTCCCACACAGGTAAAACGATGGCGTGTCGCATTTTTTATGTATTTTCAAATCATCATTTCTTTTATTCCACTACTCTATGATGCGAAGCTCCATGAAGCCGTCGCTGCCGTCGGGGTCGTCGTCCTCGTCGGTCACAATCTCGTAGAGAATGAGCGAGCGGTCGGTGAGGTTGCATATCTGATAGTGGGCGGTGTCGCTCTCGCCAGCGTCTTCGCCTATCAGATACTTCAGATGGGTGGTAAGCAGCTTCTTAGCCTTGTCGATGGTGTAGGTGCCCTGGGCGCAAAGGCGGTCGCCAACGTAAGATTTCACGTTGCCCTTGCCGTCGAACACTTGATAGAGCTTTCCGTTGGAATTCACAAGAGCTTCATCATCCAGGTCAATAGCGTAAACTCCCCATTTCTTGCCTGCCAGCTGGTCGTAGTCTATCGTCCAGTCGCCCTTGATTTCCCTCAGCAGGCTCTGTATGCCCCAAGGCATCATATTGCCCCTGCCGTCGTTCATCGAAACTTCTCCGCAGAGGAAGTCCTTCGTTATCATCTTCAGCTTGATTTTGTAGAGCAGAGCATCGTTCAGATAGAAGCAGATGTTGGAGTCATCCATGGTCCACGTTCCTTTTAGATAGGATTCACCATTGTAGAAGACGAGGGTTCCATCGCGCCGGAGGTCGAAGTAAGGTCGGTGGCCTTGCTTCTCCCATCCATAGTCGTACCATCTGCCATAGGGACTGTCGGAGAATATCACGTTCACCAGGAAGGTGATGTTGAAGGAACGAACGCTATCCACCTCGTTCATATCAAACTTGTATGTGGTGTCGGTCTTCGTGGTGATGCTCTGCATGGCCTTGTCGGCGTCAAACTTGATTTGCTTGACTTCCGACTTGAGAAAGGTGGTGTGCGTCTTGTCGTTCTTATACACTCGGATGGCATTTTGCGCAAGCCCCTCGGTCGCCACCATGAGCAGGAGGGCGATGGCGAGAAGCATATATGAATAAAGTTTTTTCATAATCGTTATTGACTTAAAATCGTTAGATACTTGATACACACTAGGCATACCGTTTTTCTTTACTTGGCGAACTTGAAGCTCTGCTTGTTGGTCTTCACTATAAAGACGCCCTTGCCTAGAAGAGCACTCGACACGTGGGCTGTGCCTGATTCGCTCGCCATCGCAGAAGCAACCTTTCTGCCTCCGGCATCATAGACGCTGACCATCGAATTGGGCTGCAAGCCTTTGAGCGAGACTCCCTCAGAGAGAAGTTCCACCACGAGCTTATCGCCGGTAACATCGTTGATACCAGTGTCTTCCGCCTTCACGAAAATGTATTTCTTGAATACATCCGGCTGGTAAGTCACTTTGTCGGTCGAGGTCTTGATGACCACAGCCTTCTCGTCGAAGGTGATGACGGGCTTGTCGGCAAAGAGGAAGGTGGCGGTCTGCTCATCAGCCAGGAATACCTGGATTCCGCTGAACACATTAGCCTCGCCAGCCCCCATAGCCTTGACTGCGGAGAGCGAGAAGAGCACGGCGAAGAGGAGAAGTTTCTTCATGTTTTTTCGCATTCCCTTATGAGGAGCATTCATCCCCAAGAGAAGGCGTTTTTCACTGGATGAGTAATCATTTTTCATAAGCTTTCCTTTCTTTTAAATAATAAATATGATTTATAATGTACTAAATATCATTCTAAGAACTAAATATCATTCTAAGAACTAAATATCATTCTAAGAACTAAATATCATTCTAA
>ERZ808242.853-NODE-853-length-20032-cov-4.961306_pt1 | contig 20032 bp, 9 predicted proteins | sample MGYA00521244_ERZ808242 | MGnify/ENA primary metagenome ERZ808242 (study PRJEB31516, sample SAMN03275573) | gut metagenome | biome: mammalia-associated habitat; material: feces | host: Papio cynocephalus | place: Kenya | collected 2012-07-27 ... | reverse complement strand
TCAGATATGACATATGTAAAAAAACAGGGCTTAAATGGCCCAATCTGGGCGTTGATCGCGCTGGATTCCGGTAATTATAAGATTCCGCAGCTTACATCTGGAAGCAGCACATCCCAGGTGAGCAGAGAAGGCTTGTTGTCTTATATATTAAGCAGAGAGCTTACAGATGGTGGATTTAATCTGACGAAAAGTGATTCACAGGGGGCAGATCCGGATGTGACAGCAATGGCGTTGCAGGCATTTGCACCATATTATACCGGACGGATAACTATTGGAACAGAGCTTCAGAAGCAGATCAGGGAAGCAGTTGAGCGGAACATACAGGTTCTCTCAGATATGCAGAAAACCTCTGGGGCATACAGCTCATATGGAAGTGAAAATGCGGAAAGTACTGCACAGGTGCTGGTGGCTTTATCCAGTCTTGGAATTGATGGAAGAACGGACAGCCGTTTTGTAAAAAATGGAAAGTCTGTGCTGGATGGTCTGTTGTATTTTTATATACCGTCAACTGGAATGTTTAAACATGTAGATACGGAAAAATCCGGCAATCAGATGGCAACCGAGCAGTCGTTTTACGCACTGGTAGCTTATCAGAGATTCCAGAATAAAAAGGCGACCTTGTATGATATGACAGATGCGGATAAAGCATGTGTTATGGATCTGACAGATTGCAGCGTAACCATTTCAAAGACCGCATACACATATACCGGAAAGACGATCAGACCTGCGCTGACTGTTACCTGTAAAAAGCTGGATGGAACAACGATCACTTTGAAAAAAGATACAGATTATACAATCACATATAAGGATAATAAAATGCCGGGCAAGGCAGCGGTCGTAGTAAAAGGCAAGGGTGATTATACCGGAAGCGTAAGCAGAATGATCACGATCGCACCGACAGCAACGGTGATTTCTTCGGTGACAAATACAGAAACAGGAATCCGGCTGAAATGGAAGAAGACGACAGGCGCAGAGAAATATATCATATACCGCAAAGCGGGAAATGGTTCCTGGAAGAAATATAAGTCGATAAAGGCGGCAGATGGATGTTCCTTTACAGATACCAAAGTTACAAATGGAAGCAAATACGCATATAAGATCCGGGCATACGCAGATGGCGCATATGGAGCATACAGTTCTGCATACACAATATACCGGGTAAAACAGCCAACCTTGAAAGTGAAAAAGACAGGAAAAGGCAAACTGCAGTGTTCCTGGAAGAAGAATACGAAGGCTAACAGTTACCAGATCATGTATGGAACGAAGGCGTCCATGCAGGGTGCAAAGACGATCACGATAAAAAAAGCCGGAACCGTGAAAAAGACCATAACCGGATTAAAAGCCGGAAAGAAATACTATGTGCGGATCCGGAGCTGTAAAACGGTAAATAAAAAGAAGTATTACAGCAGTTGGAGCAAGGCGACCGTATGACAGAAAGCAGTAATATATGAAGTTCATTAAAAAGAATATAAAAAAAATAATTGGTATTCTGGCGGTAGCGCTGATCCTTACCGCAGCATTCTGGTATGGTGGAAATGCACCGGGTTCCAGAGGCTTTTCCGGATTTGGAAAGCAGCATACGGAATCCCGGAATTCGACTGAACTGGCAGAAACTGAAACTGGTCCGGAAGAAACCGGACAGTCATCGGCGGAATCGGAAACGACAGACGGTAAGGGTGCTGATAGTCAGGATACAGACAGTACCGATGAGACATCAGAAGGGGTGTCAACAGAAGATCCGGTAAATAAAGATATACAGGAGACGATATCAAGCGAGAATGGATCCGGAAATAACTGGACAGATAGTCCGGCTGCAAATGGCAGCTCCGGAACAGAAGATGGACAGGGTTCTGCAGAAACTACAGAGGCTCTGACCGAACAGCCAACGACGGAACAAACGACTGAAACAAAAGAACCGAAAACAACGGAACAGCCGACGACGGAGGAAGAACCGGGGAAGAATACGACAGAAGCTCCAACGACGGAACGGCCGGCACATCAGAAACCGGAGAAGCCTGCAGCAACGGAAGAACCGGGAACGACAGAGCAGAAGCCGGCAGAGGAGAAGACATATACCTGCACGATATCGATCAACTGTGATAACATTCTGAAAAACTGGAGTATGTTAGATAAGAGCAAGCAGTCCTGCGTACCCGCCGATGGCTGGATCCTGAAGGAAGTCGAGGTAGAATTCAAAAAGGGACAGACCGTATTCGATGTATTAAAGGATATTACGAAAAAAAAGAGCATACAGCTTGAATATTCATTTACTGCATTATACGGAAGCTACTACATTGAGGGAATCCATAATCTGTATGAGTTTGACTGCGGAGAATTATCCGGTTGGGAATATTGTGTCAATGGGAAGTTCCCGGCATTTGGATGCTCAAAATATGTATTGAAAGATGGAGATAAGATTGAATGGAAATACACCTGTGACCTTGGAGCAGATGTAGGAAATCCATATTTTGAATAATAGACAGGAGAAACAGGTGAAGAAGATCAGAAGGGATGCATTTGCAGACAGTCATCCAATCGTGAATTTGATATATTTTATATTTGTCATCGGATTTGCAATGATGTCGCTTCATCCGGTTAGTTTAGGGATCGCTTTTTTGGGAGCGGTCTCATATTCTATCTGCCTGAATGGCAGACGGGCGATATATCAGAATCTGCGCTATATGCTTCCGGTTGTGATATTGACGGCACTCATCAATCCGGCATTCAGTCATCAGGGAGTGACGATCCTGCGGTATCTGCCGTCCGGCAATCCGCTGACGCTTGAATCCATTCTGTATGGTATAGCGGCTGCTGTAATGCTGGTGACGGTACTGTGCTGGTTCTCATCCTTCAACAGGATCATGACTTCTGATAAAATGATCTATCTGTTTGGGCGGCTGGCACCGTATCTGTCGATCGTTCTGTCTATGACGCTGAAGTTTTTGCCGGAATTTACCGCAAGGATTCGCCAGGTATATCAGGCACAGAAGGCAGCAGGCTGTGTGGTGTCTGGAAAATATTTTAAACGGCTTCGAACCGGTATGCGGGTGATCTCTTCGGCTGCAACCTGGGCGTTAGAACGGGCTGTCATAACAGGTGACAGCATGAAGAGCCGGGGATATGGTCTTAAAAGTAGGACGGCATATTCGTTATTTCATTTTAGAAAAAGTGATGGCTGTTGTCTGACCGTAATTCTGGCAGCAGGAAGCTTTGTTGCGGCAGGAATGATCCGGGGCGTGATCGACTGGCAGTATTATCCGAATATAACAGGAAATGGATCAGACGGAATGGGAATTGCGGTATTTGCAGGTTATCTGTTATTAGTAAGCCTGCCATGTGTGATGCATCTGTATCAGGCAATCCGGGAAAGGAAGAAAAGATGAAACTATACGAGATCGATAATCTGACATTTGCATATCCGGATATAGCATCGGAGCGGGATGATGTTTATCTGAAACCGGTATTAAAGGACATCAGCCTTTCCATAGAAAAGGGCAGCTTTGTCATTGTTGCAGGTGGCTCCGGAAGCGGAAAGACGACATTGCTCAGACAGTTGAAATCCGTTCTGACACCTCGCGGAAAACGGGAAGGAATGGTCTGTTTTCAGGGAAAAAGTCTTGGAGAAATGGATGATCGTGCACAGACAGAGCAGATCGGATTTGTTGTACAGGATGTAGATGCACAGCTTGTAACGGATAAGGTATGGCATGAGCTTGCATTTGGGCTGGAAAGTCTTGGATACGATAATTCCTTTATTCAGAAGCGGGTAGCGGAGATGTGTTCGTTCTTTGGCCTGGATGGGATTTTTCATAAAAAGGTAAATGAATTGTCTGGCGGACAGAAGCAGCTTGTGAATCTGGCATCGGTCATGGCGATGGCACCGGAGGTAGTGATCTTAGATGAACCGGCAAGCCAGTTAGATCCAATGGCAGCGAGAGAATTTTTCCAGTGCCTGTATCGTATTAACCGGGAACTTGGAACTACGGTGATCCTGACAGAACACAGACTGGAAGAAATATGGCCGATGTGCAGCCAGTTCATTCTGATGGAAGATGGCAGAGTGATCTATGATGGCAGCATTGCAGATGGCGTGGCACTGTTGGCACAGAATGCACCGGCAATCGAGATCCCTGCGGCATGCAGGATCGCATTTGGATTGTCCGGTTATGAAGTTTCAGACTGTCCGGTTACGGTTGCAGAAGGCAGGGAATGGCTGCGGCAGTATGATGAAGACCATGAGCAGGTGGGACAGTCGGGCCAGACGGATATACAGGAAAAAAATCAGAAAGCGGAGAATGTGATCAATATCAAGGATGTATTTTTTCATTACCCATCCATGGAGAAAGAGGTGTTGACAGGACTTACCCTGTCGGTAAAGAGACAGGAGATCCTTGCCATAAATGGTACAAATGGATGCGGAAAGTCAACATTGTTATCCCTGATCGCAGGGAACTATCGGCCGGACAGAGGCAGGATCCGACGGGAGAAGCAGCTCCGGATCGGATATCTTCCACAGGATCCCAAGCTGTTATTTACTGCAAATACAGTTGGAGAAGAGCTGGGGCTGATCCGCAGACATGAGACATTTGAGGTGGCGGAGCAGGAGATTTCGAAGGAGACAATATGGAACAGTATCCGTTTCTGCCGGCTGGAATCTGTACTGACGCAGCATCCATATGATCTGTCAGGGGGAGAACAGCAGAGACTTGGACTTGCAAAGGTGCTGCTTGCTGCTCCGGATGTGATACTGATGGATGAACCGACAAAGGGAATGGATGCAGCATTTAAAAAACGGTTTTCGCATATGATGAAGAAGCTCAAAGCTTCCGGACATACGATCGTGATGGTAAGTCATGATATTGAATTCTGTGCGGAAACGGCTGACAGGATCTGTCTGATCTTTGATGGCAGGGTGGCAACGGTTGCGGGAAAGACCGATTATTTTTCAGGAAATGAATTCTATACGACTGCGGCAGCCAGAATAGCGAAAGAAACGGTGCCGGATGCTGTAACGGTTGAGGATATCCTGCATGCATATGGTAAAACCGGTGCATGGGATCACCCGGATGACGATATAGATGACGGAACTGCATGGACAGATCCAGAGGACAGACAGGAAAAGGATGAAGCAAAGCCGGAAGCAGACCGGATAGAAAGTGGTGTTCAAAGCGAGATATTGATACAGGAGAAAAAAACGGAAAAAATGTCATTTGTCCGTAAACTGGGACTCCTTTTTACAACGGTTATCATGGTGTTCTGTTTTTATAAGACAATAACACAGGCGGATCTGACGCGTCTGATCGAGGATGGAGCGGTGACCGGAGAAGGTATACAATATCTGATCTTGTATGGTATATTTATATTAGCAACGGTCATATATATTCTGTTGCTGCGTCCGGTCGGAAGAAACAGGGATCAGGATATTGACCTGCGCAGAAGGAACCGGATCAGCAGGAAAAAATTGATCATAACGGTTCTTTGTATGGCAGCAGTGGCGGGAACGATCTGGTTTGGAAAGACAGTTTTGTCAGATCGGAAGTATTATTTTATTTCCCTTCTGGTTCTGATCGAAATGATGATACCGTTTCTGGCAGCCTTTGAGACAAAGACACTGGGGGCACGGGATATTGTAACTGTGGCAGTTCTGTGTGCGCTTGCTACAGTCGGAAGAACAGCATTCTTTATGATACCGAATTTTAATCCGGTTATGGCGATCGTGATCATCAGCGGGGTAGCATTTGGATGTGAGACCGGATTTGTGACCGGGGCGGTGACGATGCTGGTATCCAATATGGTATTTGGACAGGGACCGTGGACGCCATGGCAGATGTTTTCACTGGGGTTAGTTGGATTTGCCGCGGGACTTGTATTTAATAACAGCCGGGTCAGAAGTCAGAATGTGACGAAGCTTGGGTTGTGTATCTTTGGCGGCCTGTGCTGTATTCTGATCTATGGCGGTATCATGAATCCGGCATCTGTGATCATGTGGCAGCCGGCAGTGAACCTTAAGATGATCGTGGCAGCGTATGTAACCGGTTTTCCGTTTGATGTGGTACAGGGATTTGCAACGGTTCTGTTTTTGTGGATCATGGCACGGCCATTTCTGCTGAAATTGGATCGTATCAAGATAAAATATGGAGTATTGTGTGAGGTAAAACAGCATGCTTAGGAATTGTAGTCTGGAAGAGATATCGGATGGTCGTTTATACGATCAGACGGATATGGTAAAAGCATATTGTAATGAATGTAAAGGGTGTCATGCCTGTTGTGAGGGAATGGGAAATTCCATCATCTTAGATCCGTTGGATGTGAGCAGGCTGACAAAGGAGACAGGGAAGGGCTTTGAAGCTCTGCTTGCCGATACGATAGAGTTAAATGTTGTGGATGGACTGATCCTTCCAAATATCAAGATGGTAAATGGGGCATGCTCTTTTTTAAATGAAGAGGGCAGATGCGGGATCCATGCGGCAAGACCGGGATTCTGCAGACTGTTTCCGCTTGGCAGATATTATGAGGATGGCGGATTCAAATATTTCCTGCAGATCCATGAATGCGAGCGGGCAGGCAAGGTGAAGGTCAAGGTATCGAAATGGATCGATACACCGGATCTGCCGAGATATACAGCGTACATTAATGCGTGGCATGATTTTCAGAAGCAGGTGCAGGAGGCGTTTGCACGGATCCGTATGCAGGATGGGGAAGAGGAAAGTAAAAATGCACGGATCAAGCAGATGTGTATGTATATCCTGAATATCATGTATGTTGCGAGATATGAGGAGAACCGGGATTTTTATGAGCAGTTTGAGATGCGGCTGGAGCATCTGAAGGAGCTGCTTGAGTCAGGAATCTAGCAGACAGATCCTGATTCGGAATGGTATAAATGCGGATAAGAGGCGGGGAGTGTGAATGATGGTAAAAAGAGCATATAAAAGACTGGTATTTTATATAAGCATATTTGTGATCCTTATGGCAGGCGTGATCCTGATCTTCTGTGCAAGAGAGATCCGGGAGACAACGGGGAAGGTAGATACCGAGATGAACAACAATATAGATTATGCTGCCATGTCCTGTGAGAACCGTCTGTCGGATGCGATCAATATCCTGACAGTCAATTATTTTACGGTGCAGTATATGTATCAGTCCGGGCACCGCATGGATGAGTTCCGTACATATTTTACCGAACAGACCGATTATCTGAAAAATGAAGAAAACATGCAGTATCTGGGGATCTATGGATATATTGACGGAGAACTGATGCTGAGCACTGCGTGGGAGCAGCCGGAGGGATATCAGGTTGAGGAACGTTCCTGGTATCAGGAAATGAAACAGAATGGAACTGAACTTACGATCACGACGCCATATCTGGATATGAAAACAAACCGGCAGGTAGTATCCGTTGGACGCATGTTCCGGGATGGTTCCAACATGATCGGTGTGGACGTTGATCTGGTGGAACTGTCAGATCTTTTAAAGGAGCTGGATGCAGGAACGGGTGAGATCTATATTGTCGATCAGACCGGAAGCATTATTGCAGGCGGAGATCCTGCATTTATGGGAAAAACACTCGACAGCATATATCACAGAACAGATGCATATGAGAATTATGTTTCGGATATCGACAAAGAACTTGCTTCGGAGACAGATGGTACTGTCAGCTACAAGACAGACAGTGCATGGATATCTGTGAAACCAATTCTGGATAACTGGTATGTTGTTGCGATCGCAGATAAGAATGAAATCAGTAAGCTGGCAGCAAAAAATGCGATCCCATCTGCGGTGACATTGGCAGTTGTGCTGCTGGTATTCTTTATGCTTTATATGAACCTGTTTGTCCGTGTATACCGGACAGGGAAAAGGGGCAGAGCTTCGATCGAAGTTGAGCGTTATGACTCCGGTTCTGTTTTACAGGATGATAAGCGGGTGAAAAAGGTTGTATTTTATGTATATATCTTATTTGCCACATATTTTATCATGATGTTTTACCGGTTTCAGAAAGCTCCGATGTTTATTATCGTGACATTGGCAACGATGCTGATCAGCTTTTTTGTGACCTATATCAGAAGGATCAAAACAAAGATACATGGATTGTGCATGTCCGGTTGTCTGTTTGCGATCGTTGCGATGTACGGACTGATACCGGGTGAGCATAACCGACTGACAGATATGTTTCTTGCAGCAGCTCTTGTTGTATCCCTGTATCAGAAGATGGAACTGAATGTATTTATGCTGATAAGTACCATTGTTTATTATTTGTATATGATCCTTTCCGGTCGTTATATGAAACAGACCGGGCCGGTCGATATCAGCGAGACAGTTATGGATCTGCTTATCATACTGATCGGAAGTCTGATGCTTCTTGTGGTGATCGCATGGAACAAGCAGCTTCAGGTCCGTTTGAAACAGAAGGCAGAAGAAGCAGAGACTGCGGCAAACAGCAAGTCTGCATTTCTTGCAAATATTTCACATGAGATCAGGACACCGTTAAATGCAATCCTGGGTATGAATGAACTGGTGCTCCGGGAGAGCAGACAGCCGCATATCAAGGAATATGCCATGTATATCAAGAATTCCGGTAAATCTCTGCTTACGATCATTAGTGATATTCTGGATCTGTCCAAGATCGAATCCGGAAAGGTATATCTGGTGAACGAGATCTATTCACTGAGCAGCCTTGTGGAGGATGTCGAACGATCCATCCAGAAGCGTATTATGGAAAAAGGACTGGAACTTAAGATTTATGTAGAACCGGAGCTGCATGAGAATCTGAAGGGTGATGAGGTCCGTATCAAACAGATCATCATGAACCTTTTAACAAATGCAGTAAAATATACGGAAAAGGGTGAAGTCCGTCTCTATATCACAGGAACCGTTGTGGATAATAAACAGAACCTGACAATAGAGGTATCCGATACCGGTATTGGTATGCGGAATGAAGATCTGGATAAGCTGTTTACGAATTTTGAGCGACTGGATCTGAAACGGAACCGGTCGGTTGAAGGTACAGGACTGGGACTTCCGATCACCAGGAATCTGTTGGTTGCAATGGGCGGAGATATTACAGTCAGCAGTGTATATGGTGAAGGCTCCACATTTACGGCAACTGTCGGACAGGAGATCGTAAATGAAGAACTGATCGGGGATTACAGAAAGAAATATAAAGAACAGCTTCGGCATGAAGTCCGTTATCAGGAATCTTTTCATGCAGAGAATGCCCGGATCCTGGTTGTCGATGATAATGAGGTTAATCTGAAGATCGTGGTCGGACTTGCAAAACATACAAGGCTTCAGATCGATACGGCACTTAGTGCTGCCGAGGGACTGGAGCTGATCCGGCAGCATTCTTATCAGCTTCTACTGATCGATCATATGATGCCGGAGATGGATGGAATCGAGATGCTTCAGCGTGTGAAGACCATGGATGGCGGTATTTATAAGGATATTCCGGCAGTTGCGATCACGGCAAATGCGTTATCAGGAGCAAAGCAGACTTATCTGGATGCCGGTTTCTGTGGATATCTGTCGAAGCCGATCGATCCGGAACGATTTGAACAGATCATAAAAGAGAACCTTCCACAGGAATATGTAACAGAATGTGGAGGTGAGAATGAAGAACCTGCTACAGCAGGACAGGAAACAGATGGTATGCCGGATCCACAACAGGCAGAAGGATGGAGCATACCGGGAATTGATATCGAGAAAGCATTATCCTACATTGGTGGAAGCAGGGAGCTGTATATCAGCCTGCTGCAGACCTATCTGGATGGAAGTGAAGAACGGATCCAGAAGCTGGAGGAATGTAAGGCAAAAGAAGACATCTTTAATTATGATATAACGATCCACGGCCTGAAGGGAATATCCGCAAGCATTGGTGCAGATTCGATGGCGGCAGTCGCTGCAGGACTGGAAGAAGCCTGTAAGGATCCACAGACGGCAATGGCATATATCCGGGCGAATCATGACCATGCAGTGAACCAGTACCGGGAGCTTTTGGAGCAGATAAAAAAATGGCTTGCGAATATAGAAACAGATGGTAAAATAGAAAAAGAAGCGGTCACAAATACAGCGGAGATGCTTACGGTCATCAGTGATTTGAAAACTGCTGTTTTTGAGTATAGAGAGAAAGCTGCATGCACCTGTCTGGAACGATTGTATAAGGCAGAGATACCGGAGCTTGCAGATGAAATGGGTGCAAAGTATTATGGAATACTCGATAAGCTGTATCAGTATGTTTCGGATTATGACATGGATAAGGCTTATGAACTGGCAGAAAAACTGGAAACGGATTTTAGGAGGATACTTAAGTGAAACGAACAGTATTGGTTATAGATGATGATAAGATGGTACTTGATATGATCCAGGGAATCTTAGAGGACAAATTTGAAGTATCAGCCGTGAACGATGGACAGAAGGCGTTCCGTGTTCTGGAACGGATTCATCCGGATGTCATCCTGCTGGATCTGAAGATGCCGGGTATGGATGGATATGATGTGATATCCAGACTGAAGGTAAATCAGGAATATAAGAGTATTCCGGTTATTTTCCTGACGGCAGTTACAGACGAGTATTCAGAGACAAAATGCTTTGAAGCGGGAGCGGAGGACTACATCTGTAAACCATTTACAGCGAATGCATTAACAGCGCGGCTCGAACGCGTTCTGAATATTCATGAGTGTGTAAGGATATAAGAGCGATGGGAAAAGAGACGAAGACAAATGCGATGCGGATTCTCGATCGTATGAAGATTCCGTATACGCTCAATCAATATAACTGTGAAGAATTCATCGATGGTGTGCATATTGCAGATATGCTCGGACAGAGTTACGAGGAGAGCTTTAAGACGATCGTAACGGTTGGAAAGAGTCAGGGCTATTATGTATTTGCATTACCGATCGATAAAGAGATCGATCTGAAAAAAGCAGCCAGGGTGGTTGGCGAGAAGAACCTGGAACTGCTTCCTGTGAAAGATATCAATAAAGTTACCGGGTATATTCGTGGCGGCTGTACGCCGATCGGTATGAAGAAAGCATATCCGACCGTGATCCATGAAAGTGCGAAAACACTTCCTCAGATGATCGTATCCGGTGGACGCCTTGGCGAACAGATCATGTTGAAGCCGGATGACCTGCTTCGTGCGGTGAATGGCAGGTATGCGGATATTATTTCGGAGAGATAAAAGAATATCAGATAAAGAAAAAAGGAGAATGAGTATCGAAAACTCATTCTCCTTTTAAAATCTAAAATTCAGATCCTGTTATTTTGCATGATGAATAGCGGGTATACGGATCTTGGTGATAAGATTTGTCAGGCGGTTTAAAACCAGTGCCAGTACGATGGATATAGCAACCATGATCAGTTCGTATCGTCCATAACAGGTATGGTAGCCATAATCTCTCATAATGCCTCGTACAGTAACGTGCGTCAGATATAATTCCAGAGAATATTTGCCAAACCACTCAAAAAACTTTTTTATGCAGTTATGTAATCTCTCAAAACGCTTCAATTTACCAAATAGAATTGCAATTAAAATACATGCACTGATATTAAGAAAAGCAGCGGAATATCGTGCAAATATAATTTTACTGCCTTTCCGAAACTGGATTGCAAATAAAGATAAAAGCATTAAACCATATGTTCCGTAGGAGATTGGCTTTTTTTCATAGGAGCATTTACCAATAAAGCAACCAAGGCAGAAAAATGGGATACGTAATAAAGCCAGATTGATATTACTAAAAAGCCCTTTATTTGATAATTGGACGACTATGGCTATCATAGTGAAAAATGTGAAAAGGCTGATCAGACGCATCTGCTCAGATTCTCTGTCTGGCGCTTTATCCATTACCCGGAATATGAATGGAAAAATAAGATAACAAAAGCAAATTAACAGGATATACCAGAACCATGACATTCCTCTGGTAAAAAATGAGTAAAAAGATAAATCGTCAAAAAAAGATCTTGCTCCTGTTTTATCAAAGAAAAAATCATTCCAGCAAAGAGCAGGGATAGCTACCAGAAAATATGGAATAAGAATTTTGGTAAATCTCCGTTTATAAAATTGAGAGATATCCGGGTGCTTTTTCATTGCGTAGTATAAGCCAAAGCCGGATAAAAAAAGAAAACCGTCTACGCTTGAACTGGTGATATAGTTACGGAAAAATTCCACCCATCCATTCTCATGGGCGTGATAGATGCCACAATCTTCTACATAATGGAATATTATAATGCATATAATAGATATTCCCATCAAAACTCCACGATAATCGGAAATGATATCCCATGTATTTTTTCTTTTTGTCGTAATTGTTTCCATAGATAAAACCCTCTTTGATATATTTTAAGTCAGATGTATTAAAAATAATCATACAGCAAAAAGGATGGCTTGTACATAGGCGGAATCTTAATAAATATAACAGGTACTTGCCTGCACCATAGATATGTTTTATAATAAATTTACTTATGTTTACAAACAAATAGAGGAGTTAGGAAGAGATGCGTTTAGGCAGATTGAAGAAGTTTTTTAGTAAAGATACAGATAAAAAAGATGAAAAACTTGAAATAGAGATTAAAACAGAAGAACGGGATATAGAGCAGGAAAAACAGGCACTGGAACAGGAACGCCTAGAGAAAGAGGAACGTCAGCAGGCACTGATCGATGAAGAAAATGCGAGAGAGGCAGCAGAGGTTCATCAGATCTGTGCAGGAAAAGAAAAGGACAAGGTATGGGCGTTCTGTGCCGGACAGTACAGTAATGATTTCCGGGGTAATCCCAAATATCTGTTTTTGTATATCAATAATTATAGAAAAGATATTGTTCCATACTGGCTGTGTGATGATGTAGAACTGATCGAGATGATCCGTGGTATGGGCTTCCATGCATATCGCATGGGAACACCTCAGGCAGAAACGATCATCAGTTATACCGGCGTGCTGGTTTCCGAGCAGGTAAAGGCATTTATTCCGGATGGTCTGGAACATGCAAAGTATCTGAATCTCTGGCACGGTGTTGGCGGTGTAAAGGTTGTAGAGCGTAAGATCAAAGAAGGACGTTTACTGCCGGAGCTTGCAAAGAAATATATTGCAAGAAATGAATATTATCGTACCTATGAATTATATCTGGCACCATCTGCATTTATCGAGAATATAGCAAAGGCGGAACTTGGATTAACGGAGAAGCAGATCGTAAGAGCCGGATATCCAAGATGCCTGTATCAGGCAAATTATAAGAAGATTGAAACATATGATCATGATCTGATCGGACAGAAGGGACTTCCGGAGGATACAAAGATCGTTGCATATACACCAACATATCGGAATAATCCGGATGGCGAGTTGTTTTCTAAGGCAATTCTGGATATTGACCGTATCATAGAGGTATGTGAGAAAGAGCATCTGCTGATGATCTTCAAGATGCATCCGCTGCTTGAAAAGGAACAGAGTTTCTTGTGGGCAAAGCAGAGATATGCAGACTGTAAATGGCTTTTGTTCTGGGATAACACCAATGATTTCTATGAGATCTTAGATAAGATCGATCTGTGTATCATGGATTATTCCTCTATATTTACAGATTTTATTGCGGCTGGCTGCAAGCATTTTCTGCGGTATGCATTTGACTTTGACAATGATGATCTGGATTTCCCGATGGATTATGATGAGGTTACACCGGGCAGAAAATGTAAGAATTTTGATGAATTGGTTCAGGCACTTTCGGAATATGAGAAAGACGATATCAGCGATAGTCTGGAGCGGATCAGTAAGCTGTACTGGGAGTATTCTGATTCAGACAGTATGGATAAGATCATTGACAGCACGATTGCATTTGTACCGGAGAAGGTAGAGCTTCCAACTCTGTACAGCTTTGATATCTTTGATACGCTGTTTTCCAGAAAAGTACTCGATCCGGTTGGTGTTTTCTACTATGTACAGGAAAAGATGCAGGAGGATGGAGGATTCCCAAGAGCGCTTGTGCTGAATTACCCATCTATCCGTAAAACATCAGAAGCAAATGTAAGAGAATATTATAATAAATCAATCGCACTTCGTGAATCAGAAAAGGTTGAGATCCAGTTTGATGAGATCTTTGCCCGTATGGCATCCGTATATAATCTGACGGATGAGCAGGTACAGAAGTTAAAGGATTGGGAGTTGGAATGTGAATATGACAATGTGATCCCATTGCCGGAGCAGATCGATATGATCAAGAAATATCTGGCACAGAAAGATACCGTTATTCTGGTCAGTGATATGTATCTGCCGAAGGATGTGATCCTTGAGATGCTCCGCAGAGCAGATCCAATGCTGATAGAGCTGCCACTGTATCTGTCCAGTGAATACGGAGTCCAGAAGGTATCACAGCAGTTATTCTTTGAAGTATTTGCGAGTTTTGAACCATATTATGACTTTAAGAAGTGGGTTCACTATGGTGATAATCCGATTGCCGATCATAATCCGCCAAGAAAGATCGGAATCGAAGTAAGACAGGTTGCAAAACCGGAATTTTCCGATATTCAGACACAGTTGGTAGAACAGCTTGGAACGTATGATTCCTATCTGGTGGCTGCACTTCAGACAAGAATGGCTGCAAAGGCAGTATATACAAGAGATGAATTTGTGTCTACATTTGTGACGATCTGCATGGTCCCATATGTAGACTGGGCGCTTCGGGATGCGATCAGAAGAGGATATCAGACGTTATATTTCATTTCCCGTGACGGACATCCGTTAAAACGGATCGCAGATGCGATCATTGAGGCACGGGGACTTAACGTAAAGACAAAATACATCTATGCATCCAGAAGAACATGGAGAATCCCTTCTTTTATCCATGAGGTTGACCGTGAGTTCTGGGAGCCATATGGTAGTTTTGGAAATATCACATCCAAGGATAAGCTGTTAAAAGCAATGGATCTGACAGACCGTCAGTTCCGTGAGTTTTTCCCGGCGGTTGTTCTGGATGGAGTTAATTTTACAGATAAGAAAGTATTAAATGGTCTGATCGACATATTTAAAAAGTCAGAAAGCTATAATCAGTATCTGATGAAAAAGGGAGCAGAAGAACGTGTGCTTGTCAGCAGATATCTGGAGCAGGAGATCGACCGGACAGAGAAATTTGCCTTTGTGGAATACTGGGGCAGAGGTTATACACAGGACTGCTTTGTCAGACTGTGGCATGATATTGTAGGGGAAGAAGTGGATGTGCCTTACTATTATAGCAGAACGGTACTTCCGACGATCGGTCATTCTGTACGGTATAATTTTACGACCAATAATACAGCACAGTTCTTTATGGAAGGTATCTTTGCAAATATGCCATATAAGAGTATTGAGAAATATCAGGTAGTAGATGGCAGGGTAGAGCCGATCATTGTTCCGGTTCCACACGATACGAGCCTGTTTGACTCCATGCAGAGACTTCTTCCGGAATTTGCATATGAGTATGCGAAGCTTCCACTTCATACACCGGAAGATACAGACCGGATGCTGTATGAATTTGCATTAAATTATTATAGAAATAATTTGGAAAATGAAGAATTTGCTGAGCAGATCGGCGGACTGGTAGATTCGATTTCTCTCTATGGTAAGAAGCGTGAATTTGCACCGCCATTTACCATGAAGATGTTAGACAGCTTCGCATCGAAGGAGAAAACCCGTGGAATGGGAAGTGTTACGACGAGTATCACCATGTCTGTAACCCGTGCTTCGGAAGAAGTGAAGAGACGGTATTTTGAGATGTATCAGATCATGCCGGGTGATGGATATGCTTCCGGCAGACTGTTGTCAGAAAGAGAACTGGAAGAGAACAGAAAATATAAAGAGAAATACGAAGAGATCAAGGAGCGTGCAGAGCGATTTGCTGAATTATATGACGAGGCATCGGATGTATACGGTATTGAGAGCAAGATCGTATTTGTAACAAATGCGAAGAACTTTACATCCGGATATCTTGGCAAGATGGCAGAAATGATGAAGGTACACAAAGAATTCTCGGTTGTCCTGCTTCGTATGGGTAATACCAAAAAGACAGATGAAGAGATCGCAGCAATTGTTGCATCTGCAAGATACATTATTGTTCCGGCAGCGATCCACCTGTTCTGTCGGACATCCTTCAGAATGGGAACAGAGATGATCATGCTTCGTGATAATGCATTTAACCTTTATAATCAGGGTTATGAGGTTCGCTATTTCCTCAAATGGAAGCAGAAATATTTTGATTATATCCTGAATAATGATACCGATATCCTTCAGGTTCCATCGGAACATCAGAGAGCAGAATTTGATAAGCAGTTCTCACCAAAGGAAATGGATCGGGAAGTTCTGTATGGAAACTGCAGTACGGATATGTATTTTGATAAGGACTTCATCAGTGAGGCAAAACAGAAACTGCAGGATCTTTTCCCGGAGGCAGCAGGCAGAAAGGTTATCTTGTACATGCCAACGCTCCGCAGAGTGAATTCCAGCAGTATATGGGCGAGAGTCTTCAATATGCAGGCATTAAGTAAACTGATCGGTGATAAGTACTGTGTAGTTGTCAGCCTGAATGCGATCCAGAGCAAGAATGGATTTAAGAATGAACTGGAAGTAGAAGGCTTTAGTAAATGTATTAACAAGAATAATGGTATGACGATCCGTGCCTTAATGGTGGCAAGTGATGTGATCGTAGGTGATTACAGAGATTCCTTCTTTGAGACCACGATCCTGCGTAAGCCGGCATACTCGACCGCTTACGATTACGAGAAGATCATCAAGGGCTTGAATATGTCCCTGCATGCAAATGCATTTGACCAGAACCTGTTCTGCCCGATCGTCAGAACCGAACAGGAGCTTGCGGATCAGTTGAAGCAGATCGATCACTATGACTATCAGAAGATGGATCAGTTCCGCGAGAAGATGTTTGCAAACTGCGATGGACATTCCATGGAGCGGGTGCGTGATTATCTGCTTGCACATTACAAGGATTACGATAATCTGGTTACAAAGGATGAGCAGAAAAAGAATAAAGAATTTTATGAGAAATATCAGGAGCTGAAGAAAACAGCGGATGAATTTGCAGAGGCATATGAGCTGGTTGTTCCGGAAGCGGATACTGTAGATCAGATCGTTCTGTTATCCGAAAGAGCACTTACAAAGAATGATCCGTTGTTCCAGTTGAAGGAATATCTGAAAGACCAGAAGATCTCCTGTAAGGTATTAATGCTGGATCAGAAAAAGACGGATCTTCTGCAATTAGCAAGAGAGCTTGCAGCAGCAAGATATATTGTGACTTCAAAACCTGTTTCGATCCTGTGCCGTTGTGAGCTTCGGGAAGAAACAGAGCAGATCATGCTGCCGGAACTTGCATTTTCATTATATAAGAAAGAGCTTCAAACGGTTGATGAGATCAGGTGGAAGAGAAAGAGTGCACGTCTTGCTGCACAGAATCCGGTTTCAGTGCTTCAGATTCCGTCTGAAGGACAGGAGGATCTCTTCCGTAAGACCTATTCCAGAAATGGAAATGTTTATTGTGGACTGAAGGGTAGCTGCAATACGGATCAGTATTTTGACCAGAAGCTGATAGAAGAATCCAGAAATGCACTTATGAAACTGATACCGGAGCTGAATGGACGTAAGATCATTCTGTATATGCCAAGCTGGAGAAAAGATAAAGAAACCGGAAAGACGGCGATGCTTTCTCTGAGCAAAATGCAGACAGCACTTCAGGATAAGTACATGGTTGTACTTCATTTTGATCAGGCAGGCCAGAAGGAAAAGAACCTGAAACAGTATGAGATCCCTGGTTTCTGCAAGGTGCTTGAAAAAGAGATTCCGGCACGGAGACTGCTGATGGCAGCCGATGTGATCGTAGGAGATTACAGTGCTTTATTCTTTGAGAGTGTGCTGCTGGGCAAACCAATGTATTCAGCGGCTTATGACTATAAAACTTTCATAGAGAAAGACAGTATTCAGATGACGGCGGAAGAATTTGCAGATGAGATGTTCTGCCCGATCGTGAAGTCAGCAGAAGAACTGGCGGATGCGCTTCGAAAATCAGACACATATGATTATCAGAAGTTGGAGGCATTCCGGAAAGAAAAGTTTGCCGGTTGTGATGGCAATTCCATCCGGCGTGCAGCAGAATATCTGCAGCAGCAATAATAAAGATAAAACGAATGCTACTATAAAAAGAGTCATTTCAGGATTTCTGAAATGGCTCTTTTGTTATATGGGAAATGACATTTTCTTACAATATAAACTTTTTAGGGTATTTCGGTTTATATTTATGAATAATTAAGATGAAAATATATTGAAATGAAAAGCCGGTTGTGTATAATATTAGGTATCTATATTCAGGTATGTCTGTTTTCTGCGCTCAAAAATAATATAGTGTGTATAACAGTATATCTGAAAGCAACAAAAGAACAAAGGACAACAAAGAAAAAAGAACGAGAACAACAAATGGAGGTAAAGAGAATGGGAAGGAAAAGCAAAAAAGTAGTTGCGCTTTTATTGGCATTGCTCATGGTCTTCTCAGTCTGTTCACCGATCAGTGGTGGAGCAGGTCTTGGAAGTACCAGTGCAAAGGCTGGAAACAGCGCACAGCCGGCAACGGCATCGGATGCGGAGGAAAGTGAAAAGGGAATCACGCCTTTGGCAGATCAGAATGGACTGACTCTGAGTGACTTTGAAATTACCGTGAATGGAACGGTAGTCAAGGATGATTCAAACGTAAAAAATGGAGATAAAGTGGGAATTTCGTTCAAATGGGCGATCGCTAATAACTCCGGCGTTAAGAATTTTGAAGTCGATCTGAAATCACAGGGAATTGATATCAACGATTATGCAGAAACTGTTCTGTATGATGAAAGTGGAAAAGACGTTGGTACCTGGTACATCCGGGACGGTAAATACTACATAACCTTGAAGGATGAGTTCCTGGAAGAGAGCGAGATCAATGGATGGGCAAATATTGATGGTTCTGTTGACTTTTCATCTTCTGATCTGGATACAGAGGACAAGGGAACGATCAAGATCGGAGATGCCAGCTTTACAGTTAATGTTGATCTGAATGAAGCAGAAAGCTATCTGAATTCCAGTAAGACCAAGGGAGATGTAACCTGGAATGCAGATGGTTCTATCACCCAGTCCTATGAAGTAACAGTTACAGCCCATAATGGTAAGGTTACGCTGGGAGATGCAACAGAGACAATGGGTGCTTCTCTTGAGAATATGACGAACATTCAGATAAACGGAACCTCTTATGCAAGCTGGGCAGATGCACAGGCTGCATTATCCGGTATGACGCTTGATTCTGCAGATGAGTCAGGAAAATCTGTTAAGATCACATATGACGTAACAGTCAGTGCTGCAAATCTGAAGGATGCGTTCGAAGAAAGCGACGTAAATGTTTTTGATAATAAGTTCTCTGTTAAATATACGACAAATAAGAAAAACGATAAGGATACCAGTAGTTCCACATCAGGCTTAAATATCAGGAAACCATCTTTATCCAAAAAAGGTACATGGAATACAGATGCTTCCGGTAATAAGAAGTCGATCACATGGACAATCGAGATCACATTAGGTGATCTGCAGAAGGATCCGAATTTTGATCGTAATAATGTAACAATTAAGGATACACTGGGAAATTATCTTACAGCAGCAGGACTTCCAGAGGGTGTTGATCTGTCAGATCTGACGCTGGATGATTTTTCAGAAAGTAATGGTACATATACATTTACATATACAACAGATGTAGCAGATGATGCATTGGATTCTGCTCTTCCAACAGTACTTACCAATGATGTAGATGTAGATTTTGATGGCGTAAAATATGACAAGTCTGATTCTCTTCAGACAGATGGCAAGGGAATTCTGGATAAGGAATTTGTAAAAGCAAATGCAGATGGTACATTAACCTGGAAAATATCGATCAATGTACCGGCTTCTGATACAATTACGGAAGTTTCCTTAAATGAATCTGACAAGTCAAACGGTTGCTGGCAGTCATTTGTATCGAATGTAGAAGTTGATGGCACAACGGTGATCAGTAATGGTTCATTGG
>ERZ808242.851-NODE-851-length-20065-cov-20.897001_pt1 | contig 20065 bp, 14 predicted proteins | sample MGYA00521244_ERZ808242 | MGnify/ENA primary metagenome ERZ808242 (study PRJEB31516, sample SAMN03275573) | gut metagenome | biome: mammalia-associated habitat; material: feces | host: Papio cynocephalus | place: Kenya | collected 2012-07-27 ... | reverse complement strand
ATTACAGGAATGTGTTCGACACCGAGCTTGGATTCGCGCGCCCGAAATATTCAGACGGCACTTTCAAGAAGGATTTCGACATCATGCAGACGATGGGCGAGGGCTTCATCGAGGGCAACTCGCTGAACTTCTCGTTCCACGCCCCTCAGGATGTGTACGGCGTGATGGAGCTGATGGGAGGCGAGAAGAAGTTCGTCACCGCCCTGGACGAGCTCTTCTACCATGATCTTCCTGAATATGCCTACGCCACTAACGAGGACGTCACGAAGGACTGCCTGATCGGGGGCTATGTGCACGGCAACGAGCCGAGCCATCATATTCCTTATCTATATGCATGGACTAACCAGCCTTGGAAGACACAGTACTGGATGAGGGAGATCATCAACAGGATGTATCTCCCTGAGATTCACGGACTGGGCGGCAACGATGATTGTGGCCAGATGTCCGCATGGTACATCTTCGGTGTGCTTGGATTCTACCCTGTCTGCCCTGGCGGCGACCAGTACGTGTTCGGCGCTCCGTACCTTCCGTACGCGAGGATCGCGCTCCCGAACGGCAAGACCCTTGAGGTGAAGGCTGACGGTGTGAGTGACAAGAATCGCTATGTGAAGAAGGTCCTGCGCGACGGAGTCGAGTGCAAGAAGTTATACATCACCCACAAAGACCTCCTCCAAGGTGGTGTCATCGAGTTCGTGATGGCCTCCAGGCCGAACAAGTCACGTGGTCAAAGGCCTGACGAGAAGCCGTACTCGCTTTCCCCGAAAAGGTAACGATAGATCATGAGATTCATAAGTTGGAATGTGAACGGGCTGAGGGCCTGTGCAGGAAAGGGTTTTGCGGAAGTGTTCAACACTCTGGACGCGGATTTCTTATGTCTTCAGGAGACGAAGTTGCAGCCGGGACAGCTTGATCTGGAGTTCCCGGGCTACACTTCGTATTGGAATCCGGCCGAGAAGAAAGGTTATGCGGGAACAGCGATATATTCAAGGCATGCCCCGTTGTCTGTGACATATGGTGTCGGAATCGGGGAACATGACCACGAGGGACGCGTCATCACGTTGGAGACGCCTCGGTTCTACCTCGTCTGCGTCTATGTCCCTAACTCGCAGGAAGGTCTCCGGAGGCTGGACTACCGGATGCGTTGGGAGGATGACTTCCGGAAGTATCTTGCCGGCCTCGCAGCCCGCAAGGGAGTGGTCGTCTGCGGAGACATGAACGTGGCACACAGTGAGATGGACATCAAGAACCCCGATGCGAACCGTCGCAACGCCGGCTTCACCGATGAGGAGCGCGCCAAGTTCTCCGCGCTTCTTGACTCAGGGTTCGTCGACACTTGGAGGTACCAGCACCCGGACGAGGTGAAATATTCCTGGTGGTCCTACCGCTTCCACGCCCGCGAGAAGAACATCGGATGGCGGCTTGACTACTTTCTCGTCTCCGATTCCCTCAAGGGCAGGATTGTCTCCACCGAAATCCATTCCGAGATCCCAGGCTCCGACCACTGCCCCGTCGAGCTCGATTTGGACCTTTAAAGACAAAGACTTTAAGGTCAAAAGAGTCCGTGCGCGGATTACACGTTCTGACGCACGAAGTCATCGCACGATAGCCACCGTGCGTAAATGGTATAGTTTGACGCGCGAAGTGTATTTTGTGTTTTCCGTCAGCAAGCAGCGCATGATGGAGGAGATGTTCCTGCCTGGCTCACCGAAAACCAGCAGTGTCTTCTGATGGCGATCGCCAAGGAGCGTCATAATTGAGTAATAAATAAAATCGCTGTTTTTCCGCGCTTTCGTGATAGAGTTCGCGGGCGTAGTAGTTTTCAAGAAGAAAGTCGCTGTTGATGAAATATTCCCGTGTGCGCGCAAGGGAATTGAATAAAAATGTCTATTTTTGTCGCTTGATAATAGGGTATATGTGGGGATAAAAATATCGTCTGACTGATAAATATTAATATATAAATATATGGCAAAGATAGTTACATTCGGGGAGATTATGCTCAGGCTCGCGACGCCTGGTCATCTCAGATTTTCACAGGCTCACGAATTTGAAGCGACTTTCGGCGGAGGCGAGGCAAATGTCGCCGTTTCGCTCGCCAACTATGGAGAGGACGCGCACTTTGTGACGGCGCTTCCTGGCAACGATATAGCCAAGGCCTGCCTTGCGGAACTGCGCGGGCTCGGGGTGGGAGTCGAGTTCTGCATCGAGAGCGGTGACAGAGTCGGCATTTATTATATCGAGAAGGGCGCCGTCGCGCGTCCGAGCAAGGTGATCTACGATCGTGCGCATTCTTCCGTTTCGGAGATTAAGCCGGGGATGATTGACTGGGACAAGGTGTTCGAGGGCGCGGACTGGTTCCATTGGACGGGCATCACTCCGGCAATCAGCCAGGGCGCGGCGGATGTCTGCCTGGAGGCCATCGAGGCTGCGTCACGTCATGGGGTGAGGGTTTCCTGCGACCTCAACTACAGGAAGAATCTCTGGAAATACGGCAAGTCCGCCTCAGCGGTGATGCCTGCGCTTGTGGCGGGATGCGATGTGATCATAGGCAACGAGGAGGACGCGGAAAAGGTCTTCGGCATCAAGCCCGAGGGGTTCAGCGCTGAGGCCGGAGTGATTGACTCCGCGAAGTTTGAGTTTGTGGCCAAGTCTCTGATGGAGAAGTTTCCGAAGGCCTCGAAGGTGGCGATTACCCTGCGCGGTTCGGTGAACGCCGACCACAACACATGGGGCGCTGTTCTCTATGACGGCAAGACTCTCTTCGCCTCAAGGCGCTACGACATCACGGACATCGTAGATCGCGTGGGCGGCGGCGACTCCTTCGGCGGCGGGCTGATTTACGGGCTGCTGAACTACTCGGGGGACGATCAGAAGGCACTCGATTTTGCCGTGGCCGCCTCCTGCCTCAAGCACACGATTGAGGGCGACTACAACCGTGTTTCGGTGAAGGAAGTGGAGACTCTCATGAACGGCAACGGCTCCGGAAGGGTGTCAAGGTGACTTTTTTTTCGGCGATAGATGCTGGAAGTGTCCCCTTCGGGCAAAGGTGACTACCCCGGTGCCCCTGCCATAGGCCGACGACCCTGACCACCTGCCAATAATGATCGAGACAATGATGCTATGCCTGCGCAAGGGCCGCAATGACCCTGAGGACCTCGATGGGGTCTTGTCCGTTCGTGACTCCCGCGGCCTTCGCCACATCGCTGATTGTAACTATGGAATTTTTCATATTCTTGGGTTCTCTGAACAAATAATGCGCAATTTACGGAAAATGCATCATGGGCACGCCGTGCGTGAGTAGTACCTCTGGACGCACGAAGTCGTTGTCCTGTGGCCTCTCGTGCGTGTAAGGGGCGATTCCACTCACGAATATATTCATTACCACTGAATCGGGCAGGTGATCTCTCTGTCATTGTGTTTTATAATTGAATATTTAGTCGTAACTTAGCGGACTGCTTGACAGGCAAAGATTTTGCGGGGAGAAAGCCCGGTCACTGAGCCGACACCTCCCGGCCTATGAGCCTGTCGAAGTGACTGGATGTCTTTAAGATTGGAATTCAAAGGGGCTTTTTTGTGCAATATGAAGTTGATTGAACGGAACATGGCTCAGATCATAGCCTTGTGTGAAAAGCACAAGGTAGAGGCTCTGTATGTCTTCGGCTCAGCGTTGACAGATAAATTCAACAAAGACAGCGATGTTGACTTTTCCGTCATTTTTGACCGCGACTCGTTGTCCCTGACGGAATATGGAGACAACTATTTTAACTTCAAATTCGCATTGGAAGATCTCCTGCACCGTGATGTTGACCTGATTGAATATAATGCGGTCCGGAATCCGTACTTCAAAGAAGAACTTGACGAGACAAAGCATTTGATCTATGGACAGACATCTTAAGGCGTATTTGTTTGACATTCAGACCGCAATAGATGAAATCTATTCATTCTTCGAGGATGTCCCAAGGCAATTTGAAGAATATAGGCGCAATCTGATGCTTCGCCGCGCCATAGAACGAAACGTTTCCATCATCGGAGAAGCAGTCAATCGAGTTGTCAAGGAATATCCTGACGTTCCGATTTCCAATGCTCGGGCTATAATCGCGACCAGAAATCGTGTCATTCACGCCTATGATGCTGTCACTGATGATATTATGTGGAAGATAGTGATCAATGATCTTCCGCGACTAAGGAAAGAAGTCGTTTCGCTGATGTCTGAAGAATAATTGGGTTCGTGCGTGAATAGTACCTCTGGACGCACGAAGTCGTTGTCCTGTGGCCTCTCGTGCGTGTAAGGGGCGATTCCACTCACGAATATATTCATTACCACTGAATCGGGCAGGTGATCTCTCTGTCATTGTGTTTTATAATTGAATATTTAGTCGTAACTTAGCGGACTGCTTGACAGGCAAAGATTTTGCGGGGAGAAAGCCCGGCCGATGAGCCGGTCTAAGTGACCGTGCCTACGGAAACGGCCGGCTGCACGCCTTCGGGCGAAGCTGGCTTTTTGTGGAACTGTTATTAAACACAACAGATATGAAAGCAAATAGATTTTTGAGTTTTATCATGTCCCTTGCGGCGCTATCGTTCGCCACGACAGCGTGCGAGGACAAGCAAGAGGAGGATCTTGGGGCGCCGTCCGTGGAGCTTGGACAATCCGAGGTGTCTTTTGAGCAGGCCGGTGGTGAGAAAACCGTGCAGTTGACCGCTACGAGAGACTGGAAGGCCACTACTGACGCCGATTGGATTTCCATCGAGCCGAGTGAAGGCAATGCTTCTTCCAAGGCTGTCACCATTGAGATCTCCGTGAATGAAAACAAAGGACTGGACCGTGAGGGCTCTGTCAAGTTTGACATTGGTTTTGACTCCAAGACCTTGACAGTAAAACAAAAAGGCAGTGGTTCCGCTGAGGACATGATCGTCTACAAGAACGACTTCGACAAAGAGGAAGCCAAAAAGACTTTCGGGACCGGATCAAGCTGGCCTTATCTTGATCAGTTCGAAGGTTGGAAGAACGCTGCCGGAGCCGGAGCGGGAAGTGAGGAATATTCATTCAAGGCAATGTCAGCCAGAGCTAATTCCACTTCCAACAGCGACTATTCAGACTACGAGGGTTCCGGAGTCAACAACCTGTTCTTTGGTTCATCCGCCTATTTCTCTGTGACTGGAATCAAGCTTCCGTCAAGTGTCAACTACTCATTGACATTCGGAGCGGAGAAGTACAATCAGGATAATGGCAGTCTCTTCAAGCACGATGAGTTCCACGTTTACATCTCCAACGATGGGAAGAAGTGGGTAGAGATTGAATATTCATTCCCTGCCGGTGACAAGGAAGGCCGCTGGGATCTTGCAACTTCAAATTTCACCGTTCCAGCCGGTACGGCCACACTTGGCATATATGTAAAGACTGATGTCGCAAGCTCATATCGCCTTGACGACCTTTGCCTTTCCATTGCATCAGAGGCAGGTGTGACCATTGACTTCTCAAAGGGCGTGGATCTTGGCACAGGAGGCGGTGACACTCCGGGGTCTGACTACGACAAGGCCGAGTCCAAGACCGTGAAGGATTTCATCGCTGCGGCGAACTCTTCGACTTATTACAAGCTGAAGGGTAAAGTCTCAGGGTTCAATTCGAAGTATTGCAGCTTCGACCTCACAGACGAGACAGGGACAATCTATGTTTACAGTGTTGATGACGAGACAAAGACAGCCTATTCAGACAAGATCAAGGATGGTGGCACCGTTGAGCTCGCCGGTGTTTACAAAAAGTACAACGATAAGGACGAGGTTGTCAACGCACATATTCTTTCCTATACCGATGGTGGTGATACACCTGCAACGGAAATGAAGATCTCCGAGGTTCTCAGTTCACCTTCCGGAACCGCTGCTATTGTCAGCGGAACTGTGGCCGCCACCTATCAGAGAGGATTCATCATTACAGACGGTACTGACTACCTTCTTGTCTATGATGGATCAAAATGCGCGGCAAAGGAGAAAGACAATGTTAAAGTGACAGGCACAACTTCTGAATATGGCGGACTCATCCAGCTGGCATCTCCGGAGGTGACGGTCGTGTCTTCCGGCAACGCATTGACTCTGCCTTCACCGAAAACTCTGGACGCTGCCGCCTTTGATGCATATTCCTCAAGCAAGATTGAATATATCTCCTATGAGGGAACCCTCAAGGTGAGTGGCAATTATGTCAATGTTGAGGTAGCCGGCGCCACCAAGCACACCGGCAGCTTGGCCTACATCAACGACAGTTTCAACGCAAAGTCATTCGATGGCGCCGTTGTGAAGGTGACAGGTTTCTATGTGGGACTTGCCAGCAATAACAAGTACGTCAACACGATGGTAACGGAGCTTGTTCCTGGCGATTCAGACTACCTGACTGTCAGCACCACAGCCCTTTCCGCCGCGGCTGACGCGACAACGGCCACCTTTGAAGTAAAGGCCAATGTGGCTTGGACTGTCACTTCAGACAATTCCGCCTACACTGTCGAGCCGGCTTCCGGAGACGGGAACGCTACCATCACCGTGAAGTTCGCAGCAAACACCGATGAGAATGATAAGGTAGTTAAGTTGACAGTGTCAACAACAGCCGATGTGGCGACCAAGGCTTATACGGTAACTCTTACCCATAGAGGAAAGAATTCGGCCACAGGGTCGGAAATGACGCTTGTGATATCTGATGATAATGCTTGGACAGCATGCACGGATGAAACTTATGGCAAGGGCTACGAGTACACCAAGGATGGCATAAAGTTCGGCTACTACAAATATAAGTCGACAAGTGACCCGGTTGCCCCTAAGGAAGATCATATTAGAATCTATAAGAGTTCAGCTTTCGTCATTGTGCCGCCAGCTGGGAAGAAAGTCGAGAAAGTGGTTCTTGATTGCCTTTCAGGAAAATGCGCTGACATGAAAGTCCTTTCGGACAACACAACGGCTGTGGCGGATGAAAAGTCAAACACGGTGACATGGTCAGGCAGTGCTGATGTTTTCGCTGCTCAGGCGGATGTGTCACAGATTCGAGCCAAGAGTGTTACGGTTGTTATTAAATAATGAGAAAAACAAATCTCAAAAGCAAAGGGATGCCCGGCATTGCGGGCAGCCCTTTTGCTCTCTAAAACAAGAATACGTGAATATGGCTTTGAGTAGATTGTGGGTAACGTGCGCGGGAATTGCTGTGGTGTTGCTGTCATCATGTGCTTCCAGGAGCGAGGTGGAGGCCCCGCCGGTGGTGGAGGTGAAGACCGCTACGGTCAGTGCGGAAGGATATTCGCAGTACATCTATGTGAAGGCATCGTCCCATTGGATGATCACATTGTCTTCTGAGTCCGGTGGGTCGGTAGATTGGGTTGATGTCGAGCCTGCTGCAGGGGAAGGAAACAAGTATGTCTCTTTGGACGTGGAAGCCAATGACTCAGAGGAAGATCGTTCAGTGGTCATCACTGTGGGGTCCAAGGCCGGAGAGGCTTCGGCAAAGTTGACGCAGAAAGGAAAAAGCGTAAAACCGGATCCGGATCCGGATCCAAAGCCGGATCCGAAGCCGAACGCTACAGGATGGCTGGAGCTTCCGGCGGTGCCAGAAGGCACGGATTTTTTCACCCATCCGATGACTGTCGGATCGACCAAGACACGCAACTATTCCTTCATCTGGGACTACGACAATCTGGTCGCTCCGTGGGTGGCCTATCCGCTATGTAAATGGAACATAGGAGGTTCGGTGAAAAGAACCGATGCATGGGCACTTGACCCGCTTCTGCCGGAAAGCAAGCAACCTGTGCTCTACAAAGGCTTCAAGGAAGGTAATGCCGGTTGGTTCGCAAGAGGTCATCAGATCGCCTCCGCGGACAGGCTTACATCATATTCAGCAAACTCCATGACCTTCTACGGCACGAATATGACCCCTCAGATCCAGAACGGCTTCAACGGTGACATCTGGGCGAACCTCGAAGGTAAAGTGCGCTCGTGGGCCAACAGCTCGGACACTCTCTACGTCGTGACGGGCTGCGTCATAGACTACAAGGACGGCGAGACGGTCAAGTACGCCCTGGACAACAACGGCAAGAAAGTGACCGTTCCGACAGCCTACTACAAGGTCGTGCTACGTTACATGAAGAACTCCACGATAGGCTATTCCGGCTATTCCGCCTGCGCTGTCTGGCTGGATCACAAGGTTTACAGCTCAAAAAACATAAACTCTTCATATTCAATGTCAGTGGATGACCTGGAAAAGAAACTGAACATCGATTTCTTTGTGAACCTCCCGGCTAAGGTCGGGGAGGATGTCGCGGCCAAGGTGGAGGCGGAGAATCCTGCCGACATTTCCTGGTGGTGGTAAATTACAGTGAAAATAATACAAGACTGATATGCGTTTGAGAAAATCACTTTGCTCCGCACTTCTGCTCCTTGTCGTAGCCACCATGGCTTGCGCCAAGGGGAGCAAGGGCGCGAGAGGCTATGTCATCGGCTTCTACAATGTCGAGAACCTCTTCGACACCTACCATGACGAGGGCAAGAATGACTATGAATACCTCCCCGACGGAGCCAACCGCTGGACCGACGCGCGGTACAACCGCAAACTCCACAACATCGCCACCGTCATAAAGGCCATGGCCGAGGAGAACAAGGCCTATCATACGATCCTCGGCCTCAGCGAGATCGAGAACCGTCACGTGCTTGAGGATCTGGTCGGCCAGAAGGAGATCGCCGACGCCAATTATCAGATCGTGCACTATGACGGCCCGGATAGACGAGGCGTGGACGTGGCTCTGCTTTACAGGCCGGACCAGTTCAAACTGATCGAGAGCAAGTCCATTCCTTATGATTTCAACAGCAAGGACATCAAATTCGACATGGACAAGGAGTCACAAAAGAATTTCCGCACCCGTGACATCCTGATGGTCCGCGGCGAGATCAAGGGGGAGATGTTCGCGTTCTTCGTGGCGCACCTTCCGTCCAGGATCGGAGGCAAGGGCAGCGACCTGCGAAGCCGTGGCGCGGAGATCATCTATGATAGCTCGGTCAAGCTGATGAATGAATATCCCGGAATCAAGATCGTGGCGATGGGTGACATGAACGACAACCCCACGGACGAGAGCATGACCGTCTATATGCACGGCAAGGAGAATGCCTCAGAGGTCGGCAAGTTGGACTTCTTCTCTCCGTTCACATCAATGCTCAAGGCCGGCTACGGTTCTTTGGCCTACCGTGGAGACTGGAACATCTACGACATCATCATGACGAACGAGGCGTTGGTGAACGCTCCCAAGGGATCTCTGCGCATCGTCCCGATCGTGAAGGGGAAATATTACGGACGTGTCTTCAGCCAGCCGTTCATGGTTCAGCAGACCGGACAGTACAAGGGAACCCCGTTTCGTACATTTTCATCAGGCTCCTATGCCGGTGGCTACAGCGACCACTATCCGACCTATATTGTTGTCAGCAACAAGTAATTAATATTCAATATTTATGCACAAAAGAATATTCCTTGCCGCCTCGGCCCTGTTCCTGGCTCTGACCCTATCGGCCCAGAACTTCACCGGTGGCGTGAAAGGTACGGTCGTCAGCCGTTTGAGCAAGACGGCCATTGACGGAGCGGATCTGATCCTATATTCAGAAGGAAAGGAAGTCGCCCGTGTGAAAGCCGGACAGGACGGAGGATTCCAGATCGGAAACCTTAAGGACGGAATGTACGACCTGGTCATCGAAAGCCCGGACTACCTTCAGTCCAGAGTGAACGTGACAGTCAATGACGGCTATGTCAAGAACATGTTCACGCTGTCCCTCACTCCGGTGGCTAAGGTCGCCGAGGTGGACGACGCCAGTTTCTCCGAATTCGACATGGATGACTCCGGCTATTCCGACAGTCCTACCATCCTTTTCGGTCAGAACGACGTGTTCAACAACATGGCCGGTTACAACTTCAGTTCCGTACGATTCCGTGTGCGTGGCTATTCAAGTGAGTCCCAGGATGTTTACCTCGCAGGTGTGAGAATGAACGACGCCATCACGGGCTACACTCCGTACTCCCTGTGGAGCGGCCTTAACGAGGCCACCAGGAGCAAGGAGTCCGTGAACGGAGCCGAGGTTTCCGACTTCGGGTTCGGTGGCTACAACGGCCTCACGAACATCATGCCGATGGCCTCTTCCATCCGCACCGGCTGGAGGGGAAGCGTGCTGACAAACAGTGCCTTGTACAGACTCCGCCTGATGCTCACCTACGCTTCCGGCCAGCTTGACAACGGCTGGTCCTACGCTTTCAGCGCTTCAGCGAGACTTGGCGGAAACGACTGGATCAAAGGCGTTTTCTACCGTTCGTTCGGTTACTACGGCGCTGTCGAGAAGAAATTTGGCGAGGAACACAAGCTTGGCTTCACATTTATGGCCGCCCCTGGAGAGCGCGGAGCCCAGAACGGTTCCACCCAGGAGGTTTATGACCTGATGGGCGACAATATGTACAACTCCAACTGGGGCTATTATAACGGCAGGATGCGCAACGCCCGTGTCCGCAAGACCCACGAGCCGATAGCGATTCTGAAATACGACTTCACTCCGGAGTCCCAGAAGTTCACCGCCTCTGCCACAGTGCTTTACAGGTTCGGAAAGAACGGCTACACTGCTCTCGACTGGTACGACGCTCCGGATCCACGCCCTGACTACTACAGGAACCTGCCGAGCTATTTCTACATGGACAACACTGACTACAACCGTCAGAATTTCGCCAAATACGCATGGGCCAAAGAGGCTTGGGAGACGGACATCCCGTCGATCACTCATCTCAACTGGGACCGTCTCTATGCCGTAAACTCTCTGAACACCACCGATTCAGGCAACCGCTCGAAGTATGTGGTCGAGGAGAGGCGTGTGGACCAGAACGACCTCAATTTCGCCCTTGACGGCAAATGGAATCCTGTGAGGTTCCTGACTGTCACCGGAGGCCTTTCCTATAAATGGAACCGCACGGAGTACTACAAGATCCTTGACGATCTTCTCGGTGGAGACTACTACGTCAACATCGACCAGTTCGCCGAGAGGGATTTCGCGGCCTATCCGACGATGATCCAGAACGATCTCGATTACTTCCTGAAGAACGGATCGGCCCAGACCCTTAGGGAAGGTGACAAGTATGGCTATGACTACTATGCCCACGTCCGCCGCGCCGAGGCCTGGGCCTCAGGACGTTTCACGTCCGGTGGTCTGGAAGCCACGGTCGCCGGCAGGTTGGGATATTCAAAATTCTGGAGGGAAGGTCTTTTGAGGAAGGGTCTTTTCCCGGGACTTGACGACAACGGTGACCCGTTCACCTACGAGGGAAATGTCATCACGAAGTACGACCAGACCACCGGCAAGCCGATCACCTCAAAGGGCGAGTCCGACAAGAAGGACTTCCTCACGGGCTCCGGCAAGCTTAACCTCAGCTACTTCATCCGCGGAGGCCACAGGATCTACGCCGACGCCGCCTACATCACCGAGGCTCCGACATTCAACCAGTCGTTCATCTCTCCGAGGACAAGGAACACCGTCATGCCTGACCTCAAGACTGTGAAGACCTTGACGGCTGACATCAACTACGCCTACAGCAGCTCCGGCTACGATCTCCGCATCACCGGATTCTACACTTCAATCAAGGACCAGACGGATGTTATGAGCTTCTACGATGACTCGCAGAACTCGTTCACCAACTTCGCGATGTCGGGAATAGACGAGCGTCACATCGGAGTCGAGCTCGGCTTCAGGGTGCCGACCCCTGTCCCGAACCTTTCCGTCCAGGGAGTCCTCTCCTACGGCAAGTACACCTACACCTCCAATCCGACGATGTACCAGACCTACGACAACAGCGCTGAATATGTCGCCGGAACCTACGGTGTCATCATCCCTTACTGGAAAAGCCACCCGACCGCCGACGGAAAGACCGTGCGGCACTATGTGCCGAGCACTCCGCAGCTTGCGTCCAGCCTCGGCCTCGCGTGGAACAAGAACTACTGGTTCATCGACGCTGACGTGGACTTCTTCGGAAACTCCTACCTTGACATGAACCCGCTCTACAGGACAGACATGGCCACCGCCGGACCGGACGGCACTGTCACCGCCCAGGAGATTGAATACATGGCCGCTCAGGAGAAGTTCAAGAACTTCATGCTGGTGAACGCCAGTGTCGGGAAGTCCTGGTATATTCAGAGAAAGTACCAGCTCGGCTTCTCGCTTCAGGTGAAGAACCTTCTGAACAACAGGAACGTGCGCACCGGCGGCTATGAGCAGACCCGCCTTGTGGACAACACCGTCAGCAAGGAGAGATTCTACAGGTTTGATTCCAAGTACTTCTACATGAGCGGAATCAACTACATGTTGAACATTTATTTCAGATTCTAAGGTATGAGAAGAATATATTTCGCGCTGATCGCCGCCATGTTCGCTCTCGCTTCCTGCGAGGAGTGGGATCAGGTGTTCACCACGGACTACGGCAAGGCTGATGTCTACGAGCCGGTGACGATGACTCCGAACACGACCATCGCGCAGCTCAAGGCCATGTACAAGAAATCGCCTGTGAAGATCGAGAAGGACATCATCATCGGCGGGCAGGTAGTCTCCGAGGACAAGAGCGGTAACATCTACAAGAGTCTTTACATCCAGGACGCCACAGGCGGAATCGAGTTGAAGATCGGCAAGAACGCCCTTTACAATGACTACAAACTCGGCCAGTGGGTCTATGTAAAGTGCGGCGGGCTCACTCTGGGAGCCTACAACGGAATGATCCAGCTGGGCTATGCAGATCCGACCGGGGAATATGAGACCTCATACATTGAGGTGCAGTATCTGATTGACACTCACATATTCAGAGGAAAGATTGACACTCCGCTCCAGCCTAAGAAAGTCGCGGCCGCGGATCTTCTGAAGGAGGAGAATCTTGGCTGCTATGTCGAGCTTGACGGCCTGACCTACGGAGGCGAGATCTTCTGCCTGATCTACATTGATTCCTACAAGGACAAGAAGGCTTCATCCAACAGGATTTTCCTTTCGAGCACCGGCAAGAACTATGCTCCGGTGGCGGACCCGACATGGGGAATCACCACTTGGGCCATGTCAAAGCAGGGGTTCATCGATTACATCAATTCCGGAAAGTTTGACGATGCCTGTTCCGCTGACTATGCCAGAAAGGTCTCTGATCCTGACCTCAAGGCGACTCTGCTGAAGAACGCTTCCGCATATTCAGTGAGCCAGTATTTCAAGATGGGCGGCAAGGATGTGCAGATCCGCACCAGCGGCTACTCCCGCTTCGCCGACACCCGGATCGACCCGGCCATCCTCGCAGGTACGCCAATCAATGTCAAAGGCATCCTCACCATCTACCAGGGCAATGCCCAGTTCACCCTCATCGACCTTGACGGGGTTGAAAGGGAGCGGTAATATTGTTCCGACTCTAAAAAACTCCGTGTGGTCTTTTCCGTACGGAGTTTTTTTTATAATGGAACATGAATATCAAACGTCAGTGATGGTTAAGGCTTTGTTCCTTGTGGAAAAAACATTATCTTTGGGATTGGACATTCAAGGGCTATGGAGGAGAAGAGAATAAAGTATCCTATCGGTATACAAACTTTTGGGGAGATTGTCGAGGGAGGATATCTCTACATCGACAAGACAGGCTTTGTGCATGATTTGGCGGAGACTCACAAGTACGTGTTCCTGAGCCGTCCTCGCCGTTTCGGCAAATCCCTGTTGTCCTCGACTTTCCATTGTTACTTCGAAGGGAGAAAAGAACTTTTTGAGGGACTCAAGGCCGGAGAAATGAAGAAAGAGTGGAAGCGTCACCCTGTTTTCCATTTCGATATGTCCACCGCCAAACATGTGAACGAAGAGCGGCTGCTGCGCCAACTTGATTATAAACTATCTGAATATGAGAGAGTTTATGGTAAGAATCAAAATGTGGACAAAGTAGATGTCAACGCAAGATTGGAAGTCTTGGTGAAGGAGGCGTTCGCCCAGACCGGGGAACCGGCTGTGCTGATCATTGATGAATATGACGCTCCGCTTCTGGATGTGATGAACGACAAGGTCCGGCTTCCTTCCCTAAGGCAGATAATGAGGAACTTCTACAGTCCGATAAAGAGTCTCGACCCTTATCTGCGGTTCGTCTTCATTACAGGAATAAACAAGTTCGCGCAGCTCAGCATATTCAGCGAACTTAACAATCTTCACAACATTTCGATGATACCGGAATATTCTGCGATATGTGGAATATCCCAGGCTGAGTTGGAGAGTTGTATGCAGGATGCTGTAATGGCATTGGCGGACAAGCAGAAAGTCTCATACAATGAGGCTTTGGCATTGCTGAAGGATAACTATGACGGCTATCATTTCTGCGATGAGTCTGAGGATATTTATAACCCTTTCAGTTTGCTTAATGCATTGAGTGACCGTCGTTTCGGCAGCTACTGGTTCGATTCCGGCACCCCGACCTACCTTGTCGAGAGGTTGAGGCGCAATCCGATAGACGAGACCACTTTGGACAACATCCCGCTCGTTCCTCAGTCAGACTTCGATGTGTCCCCGGAGCTTTCCGACAACTCCCTGCCGATGCTCTACCAGACGGGCTACCTGACCATCAAGTCCTACGATGAACGCATGCAACTCTACACCCTCGGCTATCCGAACAGGGAAGTCAAAATCGGCTTCACACGAGGACTTCTCGGTGAATATCCGAGCAAGGCCGGAACCGCCTCCGGATTTGTGGCGCATTTCTATGCCGCAATGGATTCGCAGGACATCGACCTTGCGATGGAGAAGCTTCAGGCTTATCTTGCAGGCATTCCGAACGATCTGGAGAACAAGACCGAGAAGCATTATCAGACAATCATCTATCTGATTTTCTCATTGCTTGGATTCTACATCCGCACCGAAGTCAAGTCCGCCATCGGACGTGCCGATGCTGTCTGCCACACGGACAACTGCATCTATGTCTTCGAGTTCAAGGTTGACGGCTCCGCTGAAGAAGCCTTGAAACAGATTGACGAAAAAGGCTATATGCTTCCTTACAAATTTGAGGAAGGCAAGAACCTTGTCAAGGTCGGAGTCAACATCTCCTCCCTGACCCGCACCGTCGAAAAATGGATTGTGGGATAAAATGGCATCCTAGAATCGGATATTTTCGCTGATTTAATAGAATATAATGAATATTAATATATTAAAGTTTAAATTACACTAAGATGAAAAAAACAGTCTTAGCATTAGGAGCGATCGTTATGATGGCAGCCTGCACACAGACAAGAAACAACCCGTTCCTTGAGGAATGGGACACACCTTACGGCATTCCGCCGTTCGGGATGATTCAGCTTACCGATTATATTCCTGCCATCAAGGCCGGAATCGAGGAGCAGAACAAGGAACTCGAGGCAATCCTGAACAATCAGGAGGCTCCGTCATTCGAGAACACCGTGGCGGCTTACGAGCTGTCCGGCAAGACTTTGACCAAGACAGCCGCCGTGCTTTTCAACCTTCAGGAGACTGAGGGCAGCGACGAGATGAACAAGGTCGTCGAGGAGGCCACCGCGATGATGACCGAGCACGAGGACAACATCTCGATGAACAAAGCGTTCTTCGGGCGCGTGAAGGCAGTCTATGACGCAGACCAGAGCGGACTTACGAGAGAGCAGCAGATGGTGCTCAAGAAACTCTACCAGAGTTTCACCCGTAACGGTGTGGACCTTGGTGAGGCCGCTCAGGCGAGACTCAAGGAGATCAACCAGAAGATCGCCGCCGCCCAGCAGAAATTCGGCACTAACCTGCTCGCAGAGAACAATGCCTTCAAGGAGAAATTCGGAATCCCGGTCTCATCCTACACCTCCGAGATGACCTCCTGCGAGGACAGGAGCCGCCGCGAGGAGATGTTCAAGGCCTATTCCTCCAGAGGCAACAATGGCAATGAATATGACAACAAGGCTCTATGCCTTGAGATCCTGAAACTCCGCGCCGAGAAGGCCAAACTGCTTGGCTTCGACAATTTCGCCGCCTACCAGCTTGACGACAAGATGGCGCACGATCCTGGGACCGTGGACGCTTTCCTTGACAAGATCATAGGCCCTGCTGTCAGCAAGGCCAAGGAGGAGATCGTTGACATGCAGAAGGTTATGGACGAGGACATCCAGGCCGGCAAGGTGGCCGCAGGCTCGAAGATCGAGTCTTGGGACTGGTTCTACTATGCCGAGAAGGTACGCGCGCGGAAATATTCATTGGACGAGAATCTGACAAAGCCATATTTCCGGATGGAGAATGTCCGCGACGGCATCTTCTTCGCCGCCCGCAAGCTCTACGGCATCAATGTCGAGCCGCTGAAGGACGTTCCGCTTTACAACCCTGCGGTCGAGGCTTTCAAGGTGACGGACGCCGACGGCAGCCTTCTTGGAATATTCTCGACCGACTACTTCCCTCGCGCTTCGAAGAGGGGCGGTGCGTGGATGACGAATTTCCGTGAGCAATATGTTGACGCGCAGGGGAATGACGTTCGACCGATCGTCATCAATGTCGGGAACATGACCGCTCCGACCGACTCGCTTCCGGCATTGTTCACGATTGATGAGGTTCTTACCGTGTTCCACGAGTTCGGCCACGCCCTTCACGGTCTTCTTTCTAAATGCCACTATCCGTCAGTCAGCGGCACCAACGTGGCACGCGACTTTGTCGAGACATTCTCTCAGTTCAATGAGAACTGGGCTTTCCAGCCGGAGATCCTCGCCGAATATGCCAAACATTACGAGACAGGTGAAGTCATTCCGGATTCTCTCGTGACTAAAATCAACAACGCAAGCAAGTTCAATCAGGGCTTCATGACATCTGAGCTTTGCGCGGCCTCCATTCTGGACATGAAGTGGCACGAGCTCACGGAGGCTGACCTTGCGAAGCTTTCCGAGGGAGACCAGGCCGCCAATGTGGCTGACTTCGAGAAGAAGGTCTGCAAGGAGATGGGTCTCATCGACGAGATCATCCCTCGCTACCGCACCACCTATTTCAACCACATCTTCAACAGCGGCTACAGCGCCGGCTACTACAGCTACCTCTGGGCCGAGGTTTTGGACAAGGATGCCTTCGAGTACTTCCAGCGGCAGGGAATATACAATCCTGAGGTCGCGTTGAAGTTCCGTCAGACCTTCCTTGAGAAGGGTGGCAGCGAGGAGCCGATGACCCTCTACCTCTCCTTCCGTGGGGCCCGGCCGGATCCAGGAGCACTTCTACGCGCCCGTGGACTGACTGAGTAATCGCATTCCCGGTCATTGAGCCAGCAGCCGAAGTGGCCGGAGCCGCCAAAATTTTGAAGTGACCGCTGACAGAATGGCAGAAAGAAAGCAAATGGCGAATTTTGCACGTTACCAAAATTCGCCATTTGATTTTTCTGTCCTAAGCGCATTACAATGTGTTTTATATAAATTTATATGAAGTAAAATTATATTAAGTATGATTGTACAATTTTGCCAAGATTATTCTGATAAAATTATTTTGACAGAATAATTATTGCTATCTTGGAATCGTCCTTGTTGGGAAATTGATTGAGATTGTTGCGAAACATATTGATATTTAATGATTTGTATAGATTATGAAGAGATTGTTTTTTGACCCTCCTTTTGGGAGGAATGACGCTTTCAGCAGTCGCTTCGACAAGCTCAGCGACCAACGCGGCCGATGAGGCGAGACTGCTCAGGTTCCCGGCGACGAACGGGACGGATGTTGTGTTCTCCTACGCTGGCGACCTGTTCACGGCTCCGCTGACCGGCGGCGAGGCGCGCCGCCTGACCTCACACATCGGCTACGAGATGTTCGCGCGCTACTCGCCGGACGGCGAGACGATCGCGTTCACCGGTGAATATGACGGCAACCGCGAGGTTTACATCATCCCGGCCAGAGGCGGAGAGCCGGTACGTCTGACCTACACGGCCACCAACGGGCGGGATGACCTTGGCGACAGGATGGGTCCCAACAACATCGTGATGGGATGGACACCTGACGGAAAGAGCATCATATTCAGAAACCGCACCGGCGACGGCTTCGCCGGCAAGCTTTGGACTGTCTCGGTGAACGGAGGCATGCCGAAGGAGATTCCGCTTCCGGAAGGAGGATTCTGCTCCTATTCGCTTGACGGAAAGAAACTTGCCTACAACCGGGTGATGAGGGAGTTCAGGACATGGAAATATTACCGTGGCGGAATGGCCGATGAGGTCTGGGTATATGACGGCAAGAAGGTCGAGAAGATCACCGACAACCCGGCTCAGGATATATTCCCTATGTGGGTCGGTGACGAGATCTACTTTGCATCCGATCGTGACATGACGATGAATCTTTTCGTCTACAACACCAAGACCAAGGCCACGGCCAAGGTGACATCCTTCGATGATTACGATGTGAAGTTCCCGAGCACCAACGGAAAACTCGTCGTGTTCGAAAAAGGCGGCTACCTCTACAAACTTGACCCGGCCACTAGGACCGCCGAACAGATCCACATCACCCTCGGTTCAGACCTTGTCTATGCAAGGGCGGAGAGAATGAATGTCGGCAAGAAGGGCCGCTCGTCGTTCAGCCTTTCCCCTGACGGAAAGAGAATGGTTGTTACTGCCAGAGGTGAAGTGTTCGATGTGCCTGTCGGAAAGGGAATTACCCGCAACATCACCAAGACCCCAGGCTCCAACGAGCGCAGCGCTGACTGGAGCCCGGACGGAAAATACATCGCGTTCATCGGTGACGGGACAGGGGAGACCGAGGTTTATCTCTACGATGTCGCAGCCGGCGGCGAGCCTGTCCAGGTCACCAAGGACAACGACACCTACATCCGCAGTCTCCAGTGGAGTCCGGACAGCAAGCACATCCTTTACACCGACCGCAAGAACCGCATCGTAGAGGTGGATCCGTTCGCCAAGACCGCCAGGACGGTGCTCCAGTGCCCGGAGCAGGAAATCAGGGATGTTGAATATTCCCCTGACGGCAAATGGCTTGCCTACAGCCGCCCGGCGCCGAACAAAATGAGTGTGGTCTATGTCCTGAACCTTGCCTCCGGCAAGGAATATCCTGTCACGGAAAAATGGTACGACTCCAGCTCACCTGTCTTCTCGACTGACGGCAAGTACTTGATATTCACTTCTGATCGAGATTTCCGTCCGATCTACAGCTGGATCGAGTGGAACTTCGCCTACACAGACAGAAGCGGGGTCTATATGACAATGCTCGCTTCCGGCACGCCTTCTCCGCTGCTCCCTACTGACAGCGAGTCGGTGAACGCTTCCGATGTAAAGGAAGATGAGGCGGCTCCTGCAGAGGCTTCCAAGGATAAAAAGGCCGCTAAGGATGCCAGGCCTTCCAATGACAAAAAGGTTTCCGGCAAGAAAACCGAGGACGTGAAGATCGATGTGGACGGCCTGCTTGACAGGACCATCAAGCTTCCGGTAGGTGGCTCACGCTCTTATTTCAGCGACGGCAAGAAACTCTGGTACAGGGATGGCCGTGGCACCCAAGTGTTTGATTTCGAGACGGGCAAGTCCGAGCAATGCTCTGACGGGATGGTAATCTACCGGCATGGTGACAAAAAGGCTCTTTCGACCGCCAAAGGCAAATGGACGGCCGTGAATTTCCCTGCGGCCAAAGTAGGTGGCGGTGAGGCCGTTGATGTCGACAACATGTTCACTACAGTTGATTACTCGCAGGAGTGGCCTCAGATCTTCGACGAGGTCTGGAGAGCCTTCCGCGACGGCTACTATCTGGAGAATATGCATGGGCGCGACTGGAAGGCGGTCAAAGAGAAGTACGCCGCGCTTCTGCCATACGTCAAGACACGCCTGGATCTCAACTATGTGATCGGCGGAATGATCGGTGAGGTCGGCAGCGGCCACGCCTACGTCAATCCGGGCGACTACCCTAAGCCGGAGCGCATACCGATGGGGCTTCTCGGAGCCAAGATGAGCAAGGACAAGAGCGGTTATTTCAAGATCGACCACATCTATTCCGGTGCCGTCTACAGAAGCGAGCTCCGCTCCCCGTTGACCGAGCCGGGAATGAACATCTCCGAGGGTGACTTCATCACAGCCATTGACGG
>ERZ808242.848-NODE-848-length-20109-cov-14.896130_pt1 | contig 20109 bp, 14 predicted proteins | sample MGYA00521244_ERZ808242 | MGnify/ENA primary metagenome ERZ808242 (study PRJEB31516, sample SAMN03275573) | gut metagenome | biome: mammalia-associated habitat; material: feces | host: Papio cynocephalus | place: Kenya | collected 2012-07-27 ... | reverse complement strand
AGTGCTTTTTTTTATCATAAGTAAAGTCTTCTTTTATCATAAGTAAAGTCTTCTTCCCGTCCTTGTAGAGTTCCTGCATTTTTGTCCCGATGAAAAAATATTTTCTTCGGGAAGAAAAAATAATTGCATCGTGTGGAAGAAGTGGGGAGGATAAGAGTTAACAGTGTCAACAGTTAACAGTTATATTTTGCATACTCCCCACCCATACATAAGAAATAATATATATATATTATTATATAATAAGGTACGCGCAAGGGGGATACCTTTGAAAAAATAACTGTTAACTGTTGACTGTTGACTTTGTTAACCCAATATGTTTAGCGATTCGCATCCGAAGCTTTATTTCGAAACCGGGAATACATAGTACTCTCTATCTACATCGAAATCGAGCACCCACTGGTCGATGATGATGTCGTCGTCCAATGCTTTGATTTCGATGTCGTGGTAACCATCCAGCAGATTCACGTAGAAACTCTTCAGGGCTTGTCCTCTCCAAAGGTCGAACTTCCATTCCTTTGAGTTGACAGGTGCATTCATCTGGCAAACCACTGGGGTGGCGTGGTCGATGCTTACACTTACCCTCATGTTCTTAGGGGTTGGCAAGTAACTAGGAATCACGGCTAGGGTGAATCTCGCATCTCCTATGTTGCTGGTGGCGAAGGTGTAGTTGAGGCTCGCTCCTTTGGCTAGTTTCACCGCCTTGTTGCTGTGACCCAACAGTGGCACCACTTGTATGCTTTGGGTTGCGCCATTCGAGCTAGCTTTGTCGTTGGCATAGGCTTTGTCGTTGGAACTTTCGCTCTTGCTTCGAGGATACGATACGGTGGTCCATTCCCAAGCATTCTTCGCGATGATGTCGCTGGTGGAGATGGAGAGGTCCTGCAAGTCTTCGGTGCGGTCGAAGGCATCGTCTTTGAGGAGCTTCACGTCTTGGTCGGATAGTTTGCCAGGAATTTGTGGAGCTTGCATCTCTGCACTGTTCAGGGCGATGAAATTCTTCCATTTTCCCTTGCCTATCCTCTGATAGTAAGCGTTGAGCTGTCGCAAGGTGTTGTAGGCGTTGAGGCTCACGGCTGCCGCTGCTTTCGCTTCGTCGTCCTTGTAGAAAAGACCGGGACGAGCGATGTCTCTTGCTTCCTGTGCCTCCAGTTCCTTCTCGGCGATGAGGGCGGCGGAGTAGATGGGATATTTCACCACTTCGAAATAACCGTCGTTCTGGATGGCTGGCAAGGTCTTCTCCACACGTGCCACCTTTGCCTTCAACAGGTCGTAGAGGTAGAGGTAACGCTCCAACTCATTGCCAAATTCGCCCGAATGGAACTTCGTGTCGCCGTAAGGCATGGTCATAAAGGCTGGCTGTCGGATGCTGGTAAGGCGGTAGTATTCCTCCATCAGCGGCAGGATGCGCTTGCCTGCATCTGTGCCGAAGAGACCGCAGAGCCAGTTTTGGAGATAGCTTCTGCTGTCTCCTTGTGAGGTGTATTTGCTGTCTCCAGCCACGGCTGATATGTCTCCAGTCACGGTTGGTATTGCGTTCTTGCTCCACGCCAAATCCATCATCATGGATAGTTGTAGGGACGCTTTCTTGGGATTCACCACGTTGGCTATCCAGGCACACTCCTCGTCGTTGTGAGCCTCATGGCGATGTGATTTCTCGTGATGCGCCGACTTGCTTTCCTGGTAATCCTCATTGTTGAGCATTTCGAGCAGCAGACCTGGTGAGAGGTTGCCTATCGCCATTTGGTTGTCGTCGCAAACCATCTTCACGTTCTCGATGGTCTTCTTGTGTTTCTTTTTGTGCTTTTTGCCTGTAAGCTCCACTACCTTGTAGTTTTCCGCCATGCAGATGTCGAAGCTATCTACCACCGCCTTGTCGTAGTCGGCTTCGTGCTTCCCGTCCACTTGCCAGAGGGTGTTCGCCTTGAGGCGCAACATCAGTCGGGCGATGCGGCTGTAGTTCTCGGGCTTCATCCATTGGCTGTTGTTCAGGGCAAGACCTCGGAACTCGATTCTCGGAATCTCTATCCACTCCTTGCCGGTAGGGATGGAGAGTGAGCGGCGAGGCTGTGGCTTCAGGTCGTTCCAAGCTGCCATAGGCGATACGCCAGCCAATTGCGAGAGGTGCATTATGGCGTAGGCAGTGCCACGGGCATTGCTTCCCACCACGATGACCTTGTTTTTTCTTGTTCCGATGTAGTAGGCATCCTTGACTGTGATAATCTTATGCAGTGGTACGCCCAATTTCTCCACGGCGGAGAATTCTTTGTTGGAGAGTAGGTCGAGCTGGAATATCTGAAGGTTGGCGTTCGACTTTTCGTTTGCCTCGTAGCCCGTCACCGCCTTCATGTCGTTGGCGAACATCTTGAGGGCAATCTTCACTATGGGGGCTGTGGTGGCATTGATGGAGTAGCTCACCTTGCCCGCATTGTCTGTCCAATATACGTTGGCTGCCACCGCCTCGCTTTCCGTCTTTTTGCTCTTGGTGAAGGTTTCGGCATTTGCTTGCTGTATGGCAAAACAACTTACAGATAGTGCGAAACCGAGTATGATTTTTTTATAATTCATTTTGTTCTAAAATTATTATAGCTGCAAAGATACACAAAAGTGTTTAATAACTGAAATTATTTAGACTTTATTTGCTTATTACATATTTTATTGTTACTTTTGCAAAGATATTGGTTGGGTTTAGCACATCTTTTGCTCGACTTAGGCTGATAGTCATAGAGATATTAGCTTTTCACAAGTAAATATTTTCATTGGCAAATAATATACGAATATAAAATAAACAAAAATGACATTATATCCAAAATTGATAGAAGAGGCTCTTGCCACGGTGATTTACCCGGGTACGAAGAAGAACCTCATCGAGAGCGAGATGCTAGCCGATACGCCTAGCATCAATGGTATGAAGGTGAAGGTGGTGCTGCTCTTCCCTCGCGATACAGACCCATTCCTCAAGAGCACGGTGAAGGCGGCTGAGGCTGCCATCCATTATCACATCTCCAAGGATGTGGAGGTGGAAATCGTCACAGAGTTCAAGTCGGCTCCACGTCCAGAGGTGGGCAAGATGTTGCCTCAGGTGAAGAATATCATCGCCGTAAGCTCTGGCAAGGGTGGAGTGGGCAAGAGCACCGTGTCTGCCAACCTAGCCATCGCCCTCGCCAAGTTGGGCTACAAGGTGGGCTTGCTCGACACCGATATTTTCGGTCCTTCCATGCCTAAGATGTTTGGCGTGGAGGAGGAACGTCCTTACTCTGTGCATAAGGATGGTCGCGATCTTATCGAACCTATCGAGAAGTATGGCGTTAAGTTGCTCAGTATCGGCTTCTTCGTCAGTCCTACCACAGCTACCTTGTGGCGTGGCGGAATGGCTTGCTCGGCCTTGAAGCAGTTGATAGCCGATGCCGATTGGGGTGATTTGGATTACTTCATCCTCGATACGCCTCCAGGGACCAGCGATATCCATCTTACACTTCTCCAGACACTCGCTATCACGGGTGCAGTCATTGTAAGTACTCCTCAGCAGGTGGCTCTCGCCGATGCTCGCAAGGGTATTGATATGTATCAGAACGACAAGGTGAATGTGCCTATCTTGGGTCTCGTTGAGAATATGGCTTATTTCACTCCTGCCGAATTGCCAGAGAACAAGTATTACATCTTTGGTAAGGAAGGCTGCAAGAATCTTGCTCAAGAGATGAACGTTCCTTTGCTCGCCCAGATTCCTATCGTTCAGAGTATCTGTGAGGGGGGTGACGACGGTGCTCCTGCTGCTACCAAGGTAGATACCATTACTGGTCAGGCTTTCTTGAGCCTCGCCCAGAGTGTGGTTACCGTGGTGAATCGTAGAAACAAGGAGCAGGCTCCTACCAAGATAGTAGGAACACATTAATATGCTCAAATAAATATACTTAAATTAAAAAGCTAGGATTGCATGTCTGAGTTGTTCTCAGTGCAATCCTAGCTTTTCTATTATATTGTTAACAGTGTCAACAGTTAACAGTTCATTTTTCGATACTTCTCCCTTTCAAGTTTCTTTAATTTCTTGCACTTTCTTTTTCTAGCAAGGTTTCCGCCTCATCCTCTTCTTCCGCTAATTCGGCAGGAAGATTAGCTTTAAGTCTGGCATTTCTCAATTGCTGGCGGAATACCAGACAAGTGCCTAAGAAATAGACACCTGTCTGTATCCACAATGCCCTGAACTCTGGCAGAATATCTTCTAGCGAAGCCCCCATGCTGCTGATTCTGAGGAATCCTCTTACGCCAAATGTCGAAGGGAATACCCAGGCAAATCCTTGCCAAAAGGCGGGAATATTGCTTTGTGGCCAAGAGATACCCGTCATAAAGAGCAATGGCACGGAGGTAAACACTACCAAGAGCATCACATTCTCACGGTATCTTACCAAGCAGGAGAGCATCAGTCCGAAGAAGATGCATGATAGGATGAATGGCAAGAGGAAACCTAGAATTGTGGTCCACGATACCATGCTTACAAAGCTAAAGAGCTTCGGAACCACCAATGCCAAGTACATACCCATCACGGCGTAGATCATGAAGTAACAGAGCGCCTTTCCAAAGACGATGCGGAAGATGCCGCCATAATGTTCGCTCACGGGGATAAGCTCTCTGTTGCGGTTGAGTTCTCTCGATGTACCTGCCGCCATTCCGATGCCGAGCAAGAGGGTTTGCTGCAAGATGAGCATCAGTACACCTGGCAGGATGGCATTGCCGTATCCACCAGTCGTATTAAATATCGGCACTTCGTCGAAGGCTAGTGGCTCGGTGGTAATCTCGTCGTCTCTGTTCGTAAAACCTCCTCCTTGCTTCACTTGAATGCCCGAGTTGATGTGGCTCGCCACGGCTTGTGCAGTCTGGTAAATTGCCTTGTAGGTAAGCATGAGGCTCATGTCGGTATAGACGCTCACATGGGCTTGTTCGCCACGGTTCAGCTTGGTGTCGAAGTCGGCAGGGAAATACAGGATGCCATGCACGGCTTGTCGCTGCACCAGTTCCTTGGCTTCGTCCAGACTGTTGCAATAGTATGTCGCCTTGGTGTCTGGGGCTGCGTCGTAGTCACGGATAAACTCCCGGGTGCTGTGGCTATGGCTCATATCGACGATAGCTGTATCCACCTCTCTCACCACCTCGTTGTTGTAAATCCACGAGTAGAGCAACGGATAACCTATCGGCACCAAGATGCAGAACATCAGCACACCTTCGTCGCGAAACACATTGCGCATTTCCTTCGCCCAGATGTAGCACATGTCCTGGAATCCTCGGATAATCTTATATAATAAACTACTTCTTAACATTGAAAATTGAATTTTATGATTAGCTGAAGACAGCTAATGAATTCTTCACTCTTCGTTCTTCACTCTTCACTCTTCGTTCTTCACTCTTCTCTTCCCTCTACGGCAAGTACTTGTAAACCAGCATTGCCTTCTTGATGTTCCAGGTGGTGAGCATCGGCAGGGCGCAGAAGAGGACGAGCGCTCCCCAGTGGAGTATTGCGTCGCCCATCGGATAGCCATTGAAGATGTTCATCTGGTAAATCATATAGTAGTGGCGCATCGGGAAGAGCTGGCCGATGGCTTCGATAGGTGCGTCCATCGAGAAGAGGGGATAGGTGGCACCGCAGATGGAGAAGCTCACCACGCTCCAAAGCGAGCAGATGCTCATCGACATACGGAGCGACGGCATCAGTCCGAAGGCGAATATGCCGAAGCATTGGCAAGACAGCACGCTCATCACGCCCAGCAGGATGATGGGCACAGCACCGCCCGGATGGGGAAACTGCAATACATAATAGATGTAAAACTCGAAGAGCAGGAAGATGGTCACGAAGATGAGGGTTTGCGGAAGCATCTTACCAGCGATGGCAAGATAAGGGTTGTTGTCCGCCATTCTCATCCAGTCTTTCGCACGATTGAATTTCAGTTCCGTTCCGATGGAGTAAGGGGTGATGAGGAAGACGAACACCAGGAGCAACCCTGGCACCATTACGCTCGACAGGTAGTAGTTGTAGTTGGCGTATGGATTGCCTATCATGTGCAGATCCACGGCGATGGGCTGCAAGAAGGTTTTAATCTCATCGTTTGTTTTTCCCAATGCTGCCAACTTGGTCATTCCTGCCGCCGCACCTCCCAAGGTGGAGATGGTCTTCAGGTCGCGGAACAGGAGGGAGCCTGCCGCCAACGACACACTGCTGTAATAGAATGAAATCTTTGGTTGCTTAGAAGCCATGAGCCCTGCCTCCGTACCTTCGGGTATGAGCAGGAAGGCATAGATTTCGTTCTTCTGGATGGCGTGTCGAGCCTCGGCGATGTTCTCGTAGTGTCCCACCACATGGGTGGTCTGGAAAGCATCGAGCTTATGCACCAACTGTCGGGATGTGGCTGTGTTGTCTTGGTCAACGATGCCCACAGGCATATCGGTAGGTACACCTTGGCTCATCAGGGTGGTGAAGAAAATCACCACCACGATGGGGAAGATGACCATGCAGAAGATGTAAATCGGGTTCTTCCACATGATGCCGCATTCTCTGAGGGCTATATGATATAATCTCTTTAACATTGAACTTTAAACTCTATGATAAGTAAAACAAATGAGTTCTTCACTCTTTGTTCTTCACTTTTCGCTCTTTGTTCTTCACTCTTTGTTCTTCACTTCTTTATAACGAGAGACATTCCTGGTCGAAGACCTTCCAGTTTTGTGATAGGACGAGCCTTCACCTCGAAGGTCTTACGGTCGTAGTCACCATTGTCCTTGGTGGCCTTCCAGGTAGCGTAAGAGCCTTGGTCTTTCAGGTAATACACCTTCATCTTGATTTCCTTGTTGAAGGCAGGTACGAAGGCTGTGAACTCATCGCCCTTGTTCAATCCTTGCAGATGGTCTTCACGAACATTGAAGGTGCCCCACATGTCGCTCATGATGGAGATGCTCATAATTGGGGAACCGAGGCCCACCAATTCGCCTACCTTAGGATAGACGTTGCTTACTTCGCCCTCGCACTGGGCGATTTGAACGGTCTCCTTCAAGAGGTTTTTCACGACATCCACTGCACTCTTGGAAGCCTGGGTGTTGCTCTGTGCCACACGCTTCTCCTGCTCTCTTGCTCCATTCTTCGCCATCTCATACTGGCTCTTGGCTGCTGCCACTTGCGCCTCGGTTGCCTTGTAGGCTGCGAAAGCCTCGTCGCGCTTCTGTCCGCTGATCACTCCCTCGTTGTAGAGGTTCTGCATACGGTCGTAGGTCTTCTTGGCGATGGTAGCCGCAGCCTCGGCCTGTTGTACCAACTGGTAGGCTCCCTGTATTTGTTCTTTGCGGGCACCTGCGTCGGTCAAGTCTTTCATTGCCTCGGTGGCTGCGTTGGTAGCCTGGAGCATCTGCTCCTGTGATTTCATTTCTGGTACTTCGAGGATGGCGAGGGTGTCGCCCACGTGAACGTAGTCTCCCTCTTTCACTCTGAGTTCCACTATGCGTCCAGGTAATTTGCTGGATACGCGATATTCAGAAACTTCCACCTCTCCCTGGATAGTGTCGTCCTTAGGCTCAAGGGTAAAGAAACCGATGACACCCACCAGTACGACTACTGCCGTAAAACCGATGACGGCGAGCAATATATTGTTATGTTGTGACTTCTTGCTAGACATAATTCTTTTCTTCTTATATATTAATAATGTATATTATTGCAGGATACCGAGTGCCTTGTTCAAGCCCACCTGAGTCAACTTCACGTCGATTTCTGCATCTATCTTTTGGCTCTGAGCTTGTTGCCAAGCCGTCTGAGCTGCCATCACGTCGGTTACTTCCATCACGCCTTCCTTGAATCCAAGGTTGGCGCACCTTAGGTTTTCTTCGGCACTGGCAATGTTTTTCATCGCCATATTGAGTTTCTTCTGTGCCTCTTTCACCTTGAATTGGTTTTGCGCCACCTGCAAATGAATCTTTTCTCGTGTATCGTCGAGGTTCATCTGTGCGATATGTGTGGCTGCTTTCGAGGCTCTTACCTTATAGGCATTATCGAACCAAGTCCAAACAGGCATCTGCACGAGGATTCCTACGTTCCAAACGCCAGTAAACTTCTTTTGGAAGCCATTGAATACATTCGGATTGGAGATGGTGTAACCACCGGTGAGGGCTACATGAGGAAGATAGACCGCACGCACCAGGTTGGTGGCTTGCTTGGAAATTTCTACGGCGTTTTCCAACATGCGCAACTCAGGGCGAGTGTTCATCGCCGAGTCGCTGGCTGCTACTCTCTGCTGTTCTGTATCCACGCTAGCCCCCGATAGGGTAAGCGTCTCCTTGTCTTCGTCGGCAAGGGTTATCTCTTGGTTCATCGGAATACCACAGAGCTGACAGAGCAGCATCTTCGAGAGAGCCAATCCGTCTTCGGCTTGTGTCATTTGCATTTCTGCCTCGTTTACCTTCACATCGACCTTCAGTCCATCCGCCTTGGTGGCAACACCCTGCTTAATCATCTTATGCACATCAGTGTCCAGCTTCTTCACCAAGTCGCGGTAGCTGGTGGCCAGTTTGTGCTTCTGTTTCAGTGATACGGCAAGCCAATAGGCTTGTTCGATGCTATAGAGGGTGGCTTGGGTCTTCATGTCGAGGTCGTTGTCAGCGATTTGCTCGCCGATGTCGGCTATCTTGTTGGCAGCTAGGATGGCACCACCCATATAGATAGGTTGTCTGAGCATCACGCTACCTGCCCAGATGTTTCGGGTATCTGTGCGGAAGGCATCCACCACGCTTTGTCCCAGGGCATTGCCCTGCTGCTGGATGGTGCTTCCCTTCTCGTTGATGATAGCCCCAATCTTTTGTGCTTGTTCAGGGGTAAGGAATCCCTTGCCCACGAGTTCGGTCATCATGTCGCTGGCAGAACTGGATATTCCGCCCACGAGGGTAGAACCCACGTTGCTGAAAGCCGTCTTCTGTCCATCGTTCAGCAATGAAATCTCTCTGCTGAACCATTCATATCCGCCCATCACATCCACTTTGGGCAAATATTTGGTGCGTGCCGATTTCCTGAGATTCATCGCCACGTCTTTCTTGAGCCTAGAGGCATTGATCTGCTTGTTGTTGCGCAATGCCATGGCACGGCAACTGTCAAGGCTCAGCACTTGCGTCTGCGCCTCGGCAGCAGTCATTGCTCCCATCAGCACGATAAGAGTTAATATTTTTTTCATCCTTTTACAATAATATTATATAATATTGGGTGCAAAATTATGAAATAATTCCTAAATGGCAAAGAAATTTTGATTATCAAATCTTTAAGAATCGAAAAATACCTTATTTTGTGGAAAAAAGGAACATGTCTATCAATTTCTTGTTTCTTTCAATCGAACTCTTTGTTCCTTTCAATGAAATTTCTAGTTCTTTTCAATCAAACTCTACGATAATCTCTCCATCCCATTCCGGGTTGATGGTGAAGCCGAATCCGCCTTCCTGTTCATCGTCTTTTCGCTCTTCCTGCTTCGGGTCGCTGATGGTCTCGTCCTTGATGCTGATGTCCGCCTTGGTGATGTTGTTACATTTCACGGGCATTTCTTCCTTGTTGTATTCCTTGATAATCTTGGCTTCGGTGTCGAGGATGCTGACGGTCATGTCCAGTCCGTTGTTGTCTTCGTGTGGAAAGGTATAGACGGCGTAGTCTCTTTGTCCTTCTTCTAGCTTGAAGCTCTCGGTTTGCCTGCTTTTCACGCATCCATAGCCAGTGGTCGCATCCAGAGTGCTGCTTCCACCGGTGTAGTAAAACTTGATGCTATGCGCTTCTTTGGGAATCACTGTGTCGGTGATGTGGACGTTTACTTGTGCCACGGCACGGGTCAGCTCGATTTCCTCTTCCGTGTCGTTGCCCTCTTCCACGCTGAGTTTGCCATAGTAATAGAAGGTGTCAGTAAGCTTGTTCTTGTAGAACTTTACTTTATCTGGTGAGCTGATGGTGCAGTTGCCCGCTCCATTGTGCCCGATGGCCACCATTCGGTAGTCGCCTTCGTCGAGCGAGAGCGTAATGTCGCCGAAGCCCTCCTTGTCAGCTTTCAGATTGAGGAGCTTCACTTTCTCCTCTCCGTCGAAAATGGCGATGGAGAGCCGAGAACAATAATTCTCCAGGGGTTTGGAAACTTCCTCGTTGTTTTCATCCGTGGCTCGGGTTGGGATAGCGACGCTATTCATCAGTTTGGATGATGCGTTGCTTTGCTTTTTGTTAGCTACAGATAGATGGAGGGTTACATTGGCGTTTGCGTCATACGTGCTAGTGCCCAACTCGTCGAGAGCGAACTGTTCGCATGAGGTAAGCGTTGCCACCAGCATCAACAAGAGGGATGCCAGCCAAGCGTAGGTAGCCTTCTTCATAACCTAAAGTTTTATGTTCTCTTTCTCAGTGTGTTGCAAGAAGTTTTCTCGCACCGGAAAGATGGCGCAAATATACGCTTTTTCTGCGAAACGGCAATGAAAAACTAAATAAATCTGCATATTTTTTGTGAATTATCCGTTTTTTCGTAATTTTGCACCCGAAAATTGCATGATAATTTCGAAAGAGACATATATAATAAGGTATAAAGATAAAATTATGGATAAGAAGATAAAAGCACTGTTTTTCGACATCGACGGCACATTGGTAAGTTTCAAGACCCACAAGATTCCGCAGAGCACGGTGGATGCCTTGGAGCTGGCCAAGAAGAATGGGGTGGAGGTGTATATTTCTACGGGTCGTCCGCAGATGATTATCACGAATCTCGGTCAGATAGAACATTTGATAGATGGTTACATCACCACCAATGGTGCCCGCTGTTTCGTGGGAGACAAGGTGGTGAGCGAGGAAGCCCTCCTTCCATCGGATGTACAAAAGATTGTCGCTGCTGCCAATCGGGATGGTTATCCTGCGGTGGTAGTGGGAGAGCATCGCATAGCCATCCATCATTTCACCCAAGAGGTGTTTGATGTTTTCGCCAAGGGCTTGGGAGTGGATTTCGATATTTTTCTGAAGAGTGTGGAGGAACTAGGCGATGAGCCTGTGCTTCAGGTTACCCCTTTCTGCACCGAAGCACAAGAGGCAGCCCTGATGCCTACCTTGGAGCACTGCACGTCGGGCAGATGGCATCCTGCCTTTACCGACATTACTGCTGGAGGAGCCGACAAGGGCAAGGGACTCCATGCCATGGCTGAGTATCTAGGCTTGAACATCGACGAGACCATGGCATTTGGAGATGGAGGAAACGACATTTCCATCGTCAGGGAGGCTGGAGTCGGCGTGGCGATGGGCAATGCCGGCGATAATCTGAAGGCGATAGCCGACTACATCACCACTTCGGTGGATGAGGATGGAGTGAAGAATGCTTTGCAGAAGTATGGGGTTATCTGATAGGGAAAGTAGAGGATTGCTGATATAGGCATTCCTCTATTTTTTTTATTATTGGCAATGCTTTCTTTGTTTAATTGTTTTTTGGTAGCAGAACTTTTCTGTCTTTTTGCTGCTATTTTTGCTCTTTTTAAAACTTTCTGTCATTGTCTGGTTTTTGTCTTAAATTTACTTTTTGAACCTATTTGTGTTGTTATTTCTGACGAAAAGTAATAAAATATGCAGAAAATATGCAAAAAGTGGTAGAAAAACAGTTCTAACTTACAATTTGTTTGCTAAAAATTTGTTTATATTGCCAAAAAGATGTAACTTTGCACCCGATATTTGTAAGTTGTTTAATTTAAGAGAGAGAAATTATGGCAAAAAGACTAACCATGTTAATGGGGGGGCTTGTTCTATCTACAGGAATGGCTCTCGCACAAACTACTGTTACAGGTAAGGTTGTTTCTCAGGATGACGGTGAGCCAGTGATTGGTGCTTCTGTTAAAATTGCAGGAACAAAGACCGGTACTGTGACTGATGTCGATGGTAACTTCATCCTTCCTAATGCTAGCAAGGATGCAGTGCTTGAGATTACTTATCTCGGCATGGAGACCAAGACAGTAAAAGCTACTCCTAAAATGAAAATCGTTTTGGTTTCTGATTCCAAGAACCTTGACGAGGTGGTAGTAACCGCTATGGGTATTACTCGTAATGAGAAAACCTTGGGTTATGCAGCTACTACCGTCAAGAGTGATGAAATTGTTGGTGCTCGTACTACGAACGTAGCCGATGCACTCTCGGGTAAGGTGGCTGGTGTACAGGTTAGCGCAACTAGCTCCGACCCAGGTTCTGTAACCAATGTCGTTATTCGTGGTTACGGATCAATCAATGGTAGCAACCAACCTCTTTATGTAGTGGATGGTATTCCATTGCAGAATAACGTATTCTCAGGACAAGGTAAGAATGTCTCTACGGGTGGTATCTCTAATATCTCCCCGGAAGATATTGCGAGTATGACGGTGTTGAAAGGTGCCGCTGCTACCGCTCTTTATGGTAGCCGTGCAGCAAATGGTGTCATCTTGATAACTACCAAGAATGGTGCCAAGGGACAATCTCGCAATTATACCATCAATTATAGTGGAAGTGTACAGGCTCGTAGAGTTTCTACGTTGCCAGACATGCAGGATGAGTTTGGACAGGGCTGGAACGGTCGTCAGACTTTTATTGAGAATGGTTCTTGGGGTCCAGCTTTGGATGGCTCTATGCAGGTATATGGACCAGAGTGGAATCATCAGCAGTTGCTCCACCCATATAAGGCTTTGAAAAATAATGTGAGAGATTTCTTTGATACAGGTTGGTCACAGAACCACAATGTGTCTTTGAGTGGTGTCTCTAACGACAGCAAGATGACTTATTACTTGTCTTATTCTTATGCTGGCGATAATGGTATCATGCCAGGTGACAAGGATAAGTACACTCGTAATACCTTGGCTTTCCGCAATAGCTATCAGGCAAACGACTGGTTGAAGCTTTCTTCTTCCATCAACTTTGCTCGCAGCAATACCGATGCAGTGGGTTCCTTTCAGGGTACTTCAGTAATTGATGGTCTCTATGAATTGCCACGTGATGTTTCTTTGCTCGACAAAAAGGATTTGAGTAGTCCTTTCAATACCCCAGAGGCATATTTCACCCCTTATGGAATCACCAACCCATATTGGGCTTTGGAGAATAACTATAACCACACTGATGCCAAGCAGATTAATGGTAAGGTGCAGGCTGATATTACTCCTTTCAAGGATTTGACTTTGACTTATCGTTTCGGTTTCGATTATACCGATTATGATTCAAAAATTGGTTATCCTCAGATTTCCCTTGATGATAAGATGATTACCGATGACAAGGGGTATGCACCTAGCCACATGAATCAGAGTGGTTATGTATATACTCGCTATGGTCGTATGTATGAGTTCAACCATGATTTCATGGCTAACTATAAGAAGAAATTCTTGGATGACAAACTTGATTTGGCTGTGATTGCCGGTGTCAACATGAATGAGCGTTATTGGACCAACATGACTGGTGAAGCTGATGACTTGACTTTTGAGACTGGTTTCTGGCAGTTGAGCAATGGTGCTACCAAGAAAACTTTGTCGGAAAGTCAGACCAAGCGTCGTTTGGTCGGTCTCTTTGGTGATGTTACTTTGGGATGGGACGATATGCTCTATCTCGACTTGACTGCTCGTAACGACTGGTCTTCTACACTGCCAATAGAAAAGAACAGCTTCTTCTATCCTGGTGCAACTTTGAGCTGGATCTTTACTAAGTTGATTCCAGAAAACAAGGTGTTGACTTTTGGTAAGGCTCGTGTTGCTTATGGTAAGACTGGTAACGACGCCAATCCTTATCTTACAGGTGCTACTTACGATCAGGCTAGCGTTCGTGGTTATTATGGCACAGGTATCGCTAAGTTCCCAATGAATGGTAAAAACTCTTTCCTCTTGGGTAACACTAAGGGCAGTAACTCTTTGAAGCCAGAGATGACTACTGAGATAGAGGCTGGTCTTAACTTGCAGTTCTTTATGGGACGCATTGGTTTGGATGCTTCTTTCTATAACAGAACCACCAACGATCAGATTTTCACCTTGCCAGTAGATCCATCAACGGGTTATTACTATCAGGTAACCAACTTCGGTTCTGTTCGCAACCGTGGTATTGAATTGCTCCTCACCACCGTTCCTGTTCAGACCAAGAACTTCAAGTGGGAATTGGCATTCAACTTCTCAAAGAACTGGAATAAGGTGCTTGAGATGCCATCTAGCCTCGAGGGTGGTCGAGTTGCCATCTACAACTTCTCCGCAGGTAACGATGCTGTCTATATGTATGCTGAAGAGGGCAAGCCAATGGGCGAGTTCTATACTTACTTGCCACAATATACTGAGGATGGTAAACTGATAGTTGATCAGAATGGTCAGCCAGTAATTGGTACTACTGTTGAGGATACTGGTAAGAACATGAACAGCGACTGGACAGGTGGTGTAACAACCTCGTTGACTTACAAGGGCTTCACTTTGAGCGCAGCCTTGGATATCCGCAAGGGTGGTTATATGTTCTCTCGTACCAAGAACTTGATGCAGTTCACTGGTAACGGAACTATCACAACTTATAATGAGCGTCGTCCATTCATCATCCCTAACTCTGTAGTGAAGAGCGGTGATACCTACGTGGAGAATACAACTCCAATCTATCAGACCGATGGTAGCTACCAGAAGTATTACAATGACTATGGCTATGGTAACGCTGGCGAGGCTTACTTGCTCGATCGTTCATACGTTAAGTTGCGTAACATCAGTTTGACCTGGAACTTGCCTCGCCCTTGGGTAAAGGCTTGCTCTTTGAGCAATGTAGCTTTGACCGTATTCTGCAACAATGTGTTCACATGGACAGCTAGCAGCAATACCTTCATCGACCCAGAGACCACAACTATCAGTCAAGGGGCTTATGGTGACCTCGCTACTCAGTTTGGTGAGTTGTACTCAAACCCAGCTTGCCGTACCTTCGGTGCCAACTTGAGTGTGACATTCTAGTTTAGTGATAAAGAATTATTAATAAGGATATCAATATGAAGAAATATATATTCATGTCTGCTCTCGCCTTGGGTCTTTGCTTTACCTCTTGCGACAGCTATCTAGACATCAACCAGGATCCAACCTCTCCTTCAGAGAGCAATGTCACATCTTCTATGATAATGCCTGGTGTGGAAATGTCAATTGCCAGTGCTTATGGCAACTACTTGCGTATCACGGGTGGCTATCATTCTGAGATTTATGCTCAGCTCAATGGAACATCCAACTATGTCGATTACTCTGAGTTCCAGCAGTCTGCTACCCGTAGTGGTACAGCTTATACCCAGTTCTATCAGCAGGCTTTGGTCAATTTGAAAACTGTATTGGAGAAGTCTGAGGCATCAGAGGATTGGGGCACATATCTTGCTGCCACAACACTTCGTGCCTTTGCCTTGGAAGCTTTGGTTGATTGCTATGGAGAAACTCCATATACCGAGGCTTTGGATGCAAGCAATTTAGCTCCAAAATATGATGATGGCAGAACTGTATATGACGGTATTATCGCTGAACTTGACAATGCTTTGTCTAAGGTCACAGCATCAAGCAGCGTATGCACAAACTTCCTTTTTGAGGATCAGAATGCCGAGCCATGGATTAAGTTTGCCAAGGCATTGAAGTTGAAGTTGTTGATGCGTATCGCTAACGTTGATTCTTCGGTCTTGCCACAGGCTAAGGCTCTCATCGATGAGAATGATTTCCCAACAGAGGATATTGCTTATACCAGTTGTTGGGGTAATGAGTCGGGTAATATGAACCCATTCTATTCAGAGGAGTTCTCTTCTTCTTGGGGTTCTAATCAGGAGAATATTTGTGCTAACTTGGCCATCATCGGTTCCATGCAGGTTAAGGAAAATGGTGAGGTGGTTTATACAGACCCTCGTCTCTCTGCTTTCTTCAACAAGAATGCCGATGGCAAGTACGTAGGTGGTGTGTCTGGTACTAACTACCCTAGTACGACAACCTTGACCAAATGGTGTCGTCCTGTCGAGACTGCCAACTCTCCACTTTACTTGTTGACCAAGGCAGAGACAGAGTTCTTTATCTCAGAGTATTACGCTCGCAGCAATGATGAGGCTAATGCTACTGCCCACTATAACAAGGCTATCGAGGAATCATTTGCGACAGCAGGTGTTGAGGGAGCTGCCGAGCACATCGCTCGTTACCCATTCGATATGGCTAATTACAAGAAATCCATTGGTGAGCAGAAGTGGGTTGCTCTTTCTGGAGTCAACACTTTTGAGGCATGGTGTGAGCTTCGTCGTTTGGATTATCCTGCATTTGATACCTCTGTGAATGGTACAACATTCTATAAAAAGGGAGATGATTCATCCTTCTCTGATGCATCTTACAAGGCATATACTCTTTATACCCCTATTGATGTGTTCAGTCAGGTAGGCGACAATAAGCTTTTGGAGCGTTTCCCTTATGCTGAGGTTTCTGGCTCACGTAACAGCAACACTCCTAAGTTCACCAACTCAGACTATGTAAAGCCTGTGTTCTGGGGTGAGTAATCTTTTAGAGTTTCATTTTTAAAGTGAAAAAAGCAATGAAAAAGAATATATTTTATATCATGCTGTTGCTGCTGACATCGGCTGTCACTTTCTCTAGTTGTGACGATGATAGTTCGGCAGGTGTAACGAAAATTACATATTATCCAGTACTTACCCTAAATGGCGATGCAACAATGTATGTTGACAAAGGGGCAGCTTTCACAGACCCAGGTTGTGCGGGTGAGATGAATGGAGAGGATATCTCTTCTCAAATAAAAGTGAGTGGTTCGGTTGATACCTCTAAGTCTGGCATCTATACCTTGACTTATTCTGCAACCAATGCAGATGGATTCAGTGCTTCTGCCTCTCGTACTGTTGTCGTAACTGACCCTACAGATGCTCATGAGGGTGTTTTCACTACAACTTCCGTGACATGTAACGGTAGTAATAAATATGATGGTCATTATGAGATTATCATATTGGGTAATGGTGATGGTACTTACAGCGTTACCGACTTGCTTGGTGGCTGGTATGCTCAGGGTCGTGCTTATGGCGATAATTATGCCATGAAAGGTGTTGTCACTATCGCTGATGATGGTACGATGACTCTTAAAAGCAGCCATATAGCTGGTTGGGGTGACAGTTTGGTCGATTTCTCTGGTAAATATGATGCTGCTACAGGTACTTACACTTGGGATTCTGAGTATGTATCAAGCATGAAGTTCCATATAGTATTAGGTAAATAATTTAATGTAGAATTCTGTTATGAAGAAATTAATATATTTATGTATGGCCGTCCTTTGCATGACTTTTGCATCATGCGAGAAGGATGAGGTGGGCGGAACAGCCACACAGGCTCTTGCTGGTGAATGGTATGTTACTGCTGATGCTGTAGATGCCAATGGCAATGTCATCGAAGGTGGTGAGGATTTCTTGGGTGCTGGTAAGTTCTTGCTCAACACTTACAATACCGCCGCCAATGTGGATAATCAGATGTGGATAGACGACAATGGCAATTTATGGAACTTTAAGTGCAAAATGACTTCTGATGTCAAGAACCTTACTTTCACAACCAATGGTGAGGCTGCCAATGCAGCCTTAAACAAGGATGGTTCTGTGTATGATTGCAAGGTGAATGTCGAGGGCGGAAAAATCCTGCCGGGTATGGGCAAGACTGCGCAAGGTACTTCTGCTGATAGTATCGTGCTCTACGTCTCTTTCGACGATGATCCTTATCCTGCTCAGTATGGTTATGCCAAGTACAAGATTTCAGGTCATCGCTATTCTGGATTGACACAGGATGATTAATCTAGTGCTAGTATAGACAATTGTTCTATAATGAATATAAAGATATAAGGCAAAGTGATTTGCCTCGTTGTTGACTAGGTCAACACTTATATCTCTCTCGTCTTGGGGACTGACGGTGGTCGGTCCCCTTTTTTTGTTTGCTACGTCAATGAGCACTATTCATTCAAATTAGGGTATTATTCGTGATAACTTACATTTCTCATCGCTTTAGGTTTGCTGATTTCAAAGTTTTTGATTATCTTTGCACCGTCAGTGTTTGGGATGGTATGCGTATTATTCCTAGCTGGCAATATAAGCAACTAATAATATAAAGGTTAAACTAGCAAATCATAAAAAGAAAAATGAAACGACAATTATTATCTGGACTTTTGGCATTGGCTGCCTTTGCACCGATTTCTGCACAAAACTTTGTGAAGGGTGATTATGGCTACCTCTATTGCCACATGAGCGACAAGGGGGAATGGACCGCATACGCCGTGTCTCGTGATGGTTATCATTACCAGGACATCAATGATGGCAAGCCTATCTTCGACCCAGAGGAGCATGCTCGCATCGAGGGTGGCACACGCGACGCTTATATTACTCGTACTCACGATGGAAAGGGCTACATCATGGTGACCACCGATATGTGTGTGCGAAAGAGCCATAAGTGGGACAACTATGGCATCGACCTCCTCAAGAGCGATGACCTCATCCACTGGACAAGCGTCACCTTCGATTACCGCAAGGGAATGCAGAACTTCTGCGATGCTGCCACGGCACAGTCTCCTTATAAGGATTGGAGTACCATCAACCGTGTGTGGGCTCCTCAGATTTTCTGGGATCCTGATTACCAGTGGGAGAATGGGGAGAAGGGTGGATACATGATTTATTACTCTATGCTCAATCGCCCAGAGGAGAAGTACGACCGTATGTACTACAGCTACGCCGACAAGAGCTTCACCAAGATTACTACTCCAAAATTGCTTTTCGACTGGGGATATGCTACCATCGATGCCGACATCAATTTCCTGAAGAGCGACGGTCTCTACCACATGCTCATCAAGAAGGAGGGTGGTAAGCCAGGCATTTATACAGCTACCAGCAAGCATCTGAACCATGGATGGGGAGAGCCTGTTGAGAACGACTACGTGAGTTTCGAGGGAAGAAAGAATTGTGAGGGTAGCTCTGCTTTCCAACTCATGGGCGATGATACGTGGCGAGTAGCTTACATTCAGTATAGCGACAATCCTAAGCATTATCGCATCTGCAAGGCGGATAAATATCTTCGCAATTTCACCGACCCAGTGGATATTCAGGGAGTCACGGCTCCTCAGCATGGTAGCTTTATGCGAATTACCAAGAAGGAGTACAATCGACTCTTGAAGTGGGACAAGGAGCTAAAAGCTAAACGCTAATTACGCATACATGTAACAAAGTTTTTTGAATTTGATGTCATTGCTGTCACGCCTTGGTTTATCTGTTTTATATTCAGATAGTTAAGGCGTGACAGCAAATGTTGTTTTGCTGTCATTTTGGTGTCATTTGCTGTCACGTTTTGCCTCTTTTCCTACTTTTTTCCCTATTTTTTTGTGTCACAACAAGCTTAATTTTGAAATAAACCAGCGTTTTGGTCAACTTTTTTCAACCTTCAAGCAAATTCGCCCGGAGCTTCAAGCAAATCTGCCCAAGGCTATGGGTGTTTTTGCCCATCGACCTCGGGCAAAACTCCTCCAGCCGCAGGGCAAAAGTGCCCGGAGCCACAGGCGGAGTTGGGCAAAGCCCGAGAGGTCTCAGAAAGTGCAGATTGAAGTTTCAGAAGGAGTGATAACAGTATTTATATATGCGTGCCCATGTGTATATATGCGCGCTTATGTACACATGCGCATTGTGTGTATGTATATTATAAGGAGTAGTGTAGATTTTTAATCTTTTTAGTGTTTAAGACTGTTAAAATCTTGCTAAAAAAGAAAGTTTTTTCTTGAAATATTTGGCAGTTTCGGAAAATAGTAGTACTTTTGCACTCGCTTTTGAGAAATCACTTCTCTTAGCAAACATAAAGAAAGAGTTCTTTGAAAGATTTTACATAAACAGACAAGTAGTACAAGAAGCGGTTAACTTCTTAGAAATAAGAAAGTTGACTGGGTAAAAGAAACGAACCGTCAAGAAATTGACAATTCAGGTTTACTAAGCTTCAATAAATCAAATTATAAATTATACATTATATATTATAAATTATACATTTGAATCGGATATTCGTCCTAAGTACAGACAACAAACAACCGAGTCACTCAGCAATGAGTTGACGAAGTAAAAAGATATTTTACAATGGAGAGTTTGATCCTGGCTCAGGATGAACGCT
>ERZ808242.839-NODE-839-length-20260-cov-20.941302_pt1 | contig 20260 bp, 18 predicted proteins | sample MGYA00521244_ERZ808242 | MGnify/ENA primary metagenome ERZ808242 (study PRJEB31516, sample SAMN03275573) | gut metagenome | biome: mammalia-associated habitat; material: feces | host: Papio cynocephalus | place: Kenya | collected 2012-07-27 ... | reverse complement strand
ATGACTCTCTCTTCAAAGCTGTTGTTCTGTCACATAGTGACTTGCAGTTGAAACCTGTCAAGGTTTCTCGTCAGGTCGTAGCAGGAATGAATTATTGCTATGAGTGCGTGGATAACAACAAGAAAAGAGTTGTGGTTATAGTCTATGAACCACTTCCAGGGCAAGGTGATGCAAGAATATTGAGCATTAATGGAAAAGACTATACCAAATAGTTACTGCTTTTTACTTGACATTCGAAACTGAAATCGAGTAGGAGGTAAACACCAATCATAGGTGTTTGTCTTCTACTCGATTGCTGATGTTCTTTCATTTTTTTCTTTTTACAGACCCCCCCCCAAGCCAATGTTCAGTGTTCCGTCCCAATTCGTAAGTTGGTCAGCGCACCCATTAGAACCGCCAAGTGAAACGTATGTGTCTGCACTGCATGACATGTGGTCAACAAAAGCGAGAAAGGTGTCAATCACATTATCTGTGAACTGAACTTCATTTGTAGCAAATAGCTTAGTCCAACTGCTGATACATTCCTGCTTGAAGTCCGTAAAACCATGCCACGACATATCAGACAAAAATTTGATGGTTGCTGTTTCAATACCGTTTTTTGAGTCCAAGCCTATATTGTGCCTTGCGGCAAGAGCCATTATTCCGTAGTATATGGAGGCTGATTCTTTCTCGTTGAAGTTGATTCTGTCAGTCTTTGAAAATGAGCGCAATGCTTCGTGTCCCTCATGGATGAACTTGTCAAGCACACCCAAGTATCGGCTTTGTCGAGCCTGACTTTCACGTTTGACTTCAGCTTCTTTTCGAGCCATTTCTTCTGCCTCTTGTTTCTTACGTTCCTCCACTCGTTTCCAAGCATCTACCATTTCTGGCTCTTGCCAAATGGCATTCCAACGAGCCTTCAAATCATTGTACATTTCCATAAGTGTAGTATTATAACTTTTGGCACTGGCGAGTTCTCCCTTCGCACAGACAAGTTGGGCAGTCACTCGCTCCACAGCCTTCTCGTCAAGTTGAGAGATGCGTTGTTTGACTTTGTTGTTCTCAGTCTTTAGCGCATCATTCTCGGCACGAAGCGACTTGTTTTCCTCTATCTGCTTGTTGAGGTTCTGCATATAATAGGTGTATGTCTTGTTGACGGAAGCACGCACACCTTCATTCTGTTTGTCACGCTCGGCATTGATGGCTGCAACAAGAGACTTAATAGCAGCGTTGATATTGGTCACACGCTCCTCACGCCATACCTTTTGTCCTATAAGCGTAGGAATCGGGATGGCAAGTTCTTTCTTTACGGCATTCATCGCTTCTTGTACTGGAGCCTTGATGTTGAGAAAGGGAATGGTCAGTTCTTTCTTGTCAATCATGGCAAGCACAGCATACTTCTCTACTTTGTCAAGAGCGACTTTCGCCTGACGTTCCGCTTCAAGCACCACCTTGTTCTTATGCTTGCGTCCTCGTTTCTCTTCCTCTGAAAGTTCATCATAAGAGAAGCCTCTTGCCAAGCCATACTTATGACCGACCTTGTTGTAATAGTCAGTATGCAGTTGGGAAAGGTATTGTGATTTGTCCTTTGCTCGCTCTCCCCACACTTTGGCATAAGAGACCCTTTCAACAACACCCTTTGCCGCTTCCGATTTTGTATAGTTGTCACGTTCTTCTTTTGGAAGTGCTCTCCATTCCTTTGTTGAGAGGACCTTTTCGGGATTGTCCTTGTGAACATACTTGCTGCCGATGCGCCCACGTTTCTTGACTTGCTCTACAGGTACGGTCTGCACATGAGCATGTATGCTGGTCTCGTCACAATGCACGTCAAAGCCGATGACATTCTCCTCACCCCATTTCTCGCAGGCGAAGCGGTAGGTGTCCAATGCCCAGTCATAGATACCTTTATGTAATGTCACCTTGCTGTGGTCGACATTCGGATCTGAAGTGTCAAGCTTCTGTTCACCGAAGGCGAGCCTGTTGAGCACATCATGGTCGCCACTAAAGATGATGCCGACAGTGCAGTTCGGACTGTTTCTTGAAACTTGGTCGGGACGCTTAGCATCCATGTATGGCTTAAAGCCAAGTTCGTCAAATCTGTGCTGCAAGCGTTCATGCAACGGAACAGACTGGGAACCAAGAGGAATAATCTTTCCACCCTTGATAATCTCAAAGTTGAGCCTCTTGCGTGAGTAATTATAATGGTTGTTCTTGTCTATATCCGCATTTTTGAGTTGGTAACGCTTCTCGTCCCAACCTCTGCGTTCCGCCTCGTTGCCCACTTGGGACGAGAACGTTTTCTTGTCTGTGCCTACATGGATGGCGGCACGTGGTATGTTTCTTTCCATAAGAATCTTGTTTTAGTTTGTAACATTGTTGTAGTATGACTGGTAGCAGGTCTCGGGCGGAGCCTGAGCATAATAGAAGGACTTTTTAAGTGAACAGCGTCAGCAAGTGAATCAAAAAGTCCCTATTATGTTTTAGGACTTTTGTGAAAGTCCGTCATTCCTATCAAGCAAGTCCTAACTAACTCATTCCATCAGTCTGTATCTCATCCATTCGATAAGTAGGATTACGATAGACTATCTTCGCCATCATCTCATTGAGGCGGTCTGCAATTCTGTCACCATAGCGTTTGCGAATGTCCTTCGGGTCAAGATTCGTTGTCACAATGGTGAAAAGCTGGGCTTCGTATCTCTTTGTCAACAGGTCAATGATTGGAGTTATGATGTTGCCGTAGTCCATTACCTCAACCGGCTCGGTACCCAAATCGTCAATGGCAAGCATGTCATCTTGTACCAGTTCAAGATACTTCGTATGGTCACTCTTACATAGTTGAGTAATCTGTAGGGCGTCTACAATAGTCAATCCATAACAAGCGCCATAGCTACTACCATGGTCTGCCGTTGGTCTACGGATTTGCAAACGACTTATAAGGTTTCGCAAAGCTTTGAGCATGGTTGTCTTGCCGTTACCGCATCCACCGCAAAGCACCATTCCAAATTTGGAAGAACCAGTGGTGAGCCATTTGGCTATCTGTCTAAGCTGATCATCAATGAACTCGTTATAAACAAATTTTCGATGACGGAACTGCACCTCTGCAATTACCGCTGCCAACAGAAGTTCATACGCTTTATCTTCGTTCACGGGCAATCTAAAACGTGCTATCATAGTCCGCCCCTTCTGTAGAAACAGGACATATTCTGCGATTCTCTTTTTGCTTGCTGAATCCATTTTTACTTTCCTTTTTACTGTTGAAATTTTCACTCGACTTCCTTATAAAAAGTTCTTTGTCTTTATCTTTTATAAGTGTCAAGTCATGTGTCAAACCATCTGTTAAGTTATTTGTCAAATCATCCGTCCATTTAAGCATTGTGTATTTGGACGGTACATGGCGCGATTTCCCCTCAATAAAAGAGATAAGCTTACGTTCGGCAAGGTGTTTCCGTGCTGTAATGACTGTTTGTCTTGAAAGGCGCAAATCATCGCATATCCTTGTAGTGGAACACACAAACGGCATTTTCCAATACCGCTTGTTGCACTCGTTCACAAGGTACGCAAACAGAGCTATTTCACTGGCTGGCATTGGCGACATCATAGCGGAACGCCACAATTGGTTCATACATCCGATATAAGTCATGACATCACCAGTTTAAGGGGTTCGGCTTGCGCTTGTTTCCTGCAAGAATGGCTGCGTTCTCCTCCTCTGCCGTGAGAGGTACAGGATTCTTGCGGTTAGTCTCCAGCCACTTGTCAAGTTCATCTTGATAAAGGCAATAACGCTTGCCCGGCTTGGTGGCAGGAATGCTGCCGTTTCCAAGTTTCATGTAGAGAGTTGCCATCGGCATTTTCAGGTATGCCGATGCTTCCTCCACACTCATAGGTATGTGCGTGTTCGCCTTGTGTGGCTTGTTCTGTGATTGCAGACTGACGATCATCTGCTTCATGCCCACCACTTCGTCCCGAAGCTGGGCAACGACCATTGGAAGGTCGTTGAAAGTTAATTCCTTAGTCATATATCAATATTTAAAAAACTGGGACAAAGGAACAGAATGATGCCTCCGTTACTGAGGTTCGTGACAGTCATTTGTCATTCACGAAGGAATAACTCTAACAATGGGGATTATTCGGGATTTTACACCATGAGAAGCCATTTCTTGCTTCCTAGACCAGCCTAATCTCTGAAAAAAACATAAAAGAAACAACTACCTCATTGTAGTTTCATTTATTTGATATACTTTTGTAACCAAATAACAAAACAAAATCATTTATGGAAAAGAAATGTGAGTTGGACTTTCAGTCCTTGCAAGACACTATTGACGTAATAGGCACGAAATGGAGGGTACAAATTTTGTGCTCCATTTGCGAGTGTGGCAATACAAGATTTCGTGAAATAGAGCGCAGCATACCAAAACTGACAACACGGATGCTGTCCAAAGAACTTAAGGATATGGAGCAGTTGGGTCTCGTCACACGCACGGTCACAGATACAAGACCTGTCACAGTGGAATATAAAGAAACTGAACTTTGCCATACATTAATACCCATCTTTGACAAAATGCTGGAATGGGGAGAAAAATACGGGGCAACAGTAAAGCAAAACCCAAAAGAACAACAATAAAGACTAATTTATGAACGAAAAAAATCAAGAGAGCATTATCTTGCAAAATGGTATCAAAATGCCTGTTATCGCTTATGGCACCATGCCGACAGATTGGACAACAGGCTATGGGGATGAATTTATCGGTGTCGTAAAGGATGCCATCAAAGCTGGTTACCGAAATATTGACACAGCCGTTGTATATAACACTGAGGAGTATGTGGGTGAAGCCGTAAGACAAAGCGTAAATGACGGAACAATAAAGCGTCAGAATATGTTTGTAAGCACCAAAGTGTGGAATACAGATCGTGGCTACGACAAGACGCTCAAAGCCTTCGATGCATCCATGAAGCGGTTAGGATTGGAATACCTTGACCTTTATCTTATCCATACTCCTGCTGTCGGCAAATGGCATAATGACTGGAAAGAGATAAACCATTCTACTTGGAAGGCTTTCGAGAAGCTCTACAAAGATGGTCGCGTACAAGCCATTGGCGTCTGCAATTTCCTACCGCACCACTTACAAGCACTAATGGATATGGCAGAAATCATACCTATGGTTAACCAAATAGAGGTGCATCCTGGTTTTACTTCAGCGCAGACTGTGCAATTCTGCAAGGACAATAAGATTGCGGTTGAAGCATGGGGACCATTTGGAAACGGTCAGGTTCTTCAGAATGAAACGCTTGTTGCCATGGCAGAACGACATGGCAAAAGTGTGGCACAGATTTGTTTGCGCTGGCTTGTACAACAAGGCATTGTACCGATACCTAAGTCTATCAATCTGCAACGCATGAAGGAAAATCTGCAAGTCTTTGATTTCATGCTGTCTGATGATGACATGCAAGCAATTTCAGCTCTTCCTAATTGCGGCGGTTTCTGCGTGGATGCAGACAATGCGCCGGAAGATTAAAGTCTCCTGGCTTTAGTGGTCGGAGGTTCATATGACTCATCATGCACATGAACTTTCGACTTTTTCCTTAAAAAGAACACTCTCCATTAACAGGCTCATCAATAGGAATGACATCATTGGAGCATGGAGCTTTGAGGTTCTTCAATGTGCTATAGTCCAATCCTTCAAACGGCTTGGGAAACAATGCCTTGATGAAGGCTATTCGCATTGCCATTGTGTAATCACGTTTACCCAAACGCTCTGCGATATTCCAGACAAAGTGTCTGAGTGGAATATTCTCAACATTTTCTTTGAAACGATTGATTGCTGTTGGGGTATGATTGCAGTCGTTACTCCATTCCTTGACTGCCTCTATAACCTTATTCAAATCTTCTTCATAAAGGAATCTTGACATAGTACGATGTGTATAGTCAAGCACGATTTTTGTTCGTCTGTCTTTTTCCTCCTGTGCTTCTTTTTCTTGTACCTCAACACACTTGGCATAGTCATCATGGGTATATGCTATTGGAGCTACTTGTGGTATTGTGTGCATCAGCTCTTCTTGCTCTGTTGCAGGATCTGACTCTACAAAGACTTTCTTTGTCTTGCTGTTGCTACCTATAGTCATCAGTTCATAGGGACAATTCACCATGGAAATGAATATCGCCCACAGCAGGATGTTGCTTCCTACAAAAGTTATGGACTCGACAAACAGACTTTGGTGAAAGTCATTGCCCACATACATCGCCACTACAAGAGAAATGGCGAGAATAGCTGTACCTATCATTGCGTAGATGGTACAATCTGAAGTTGTCTTTTTTACTGTCATAGTTTTGTCTTTATAATTTTACGTTCAAAAATTTCCACAAAGTTAGATGCAGAAGCATATAAAATCAGCATGTCCTTTCTCGGACACTCCATCTTTTACGCTTTATTAGCGTTCTAATATGATTTCATACTCTGAATCATACTTGAAACTGCTCGGTAGTATCAGTTGTCGCTGATTGTTGGGTGCAAAGGTAAGGGCGAAAGAATGAGAAATTTGCAGTTATGCTCAAATACCAATAGTTTTTAGGATGTATATGTCAGATTGGTTCTATCCACGATAAAGAATAGAACCAACAAAATGAGAAAAGGACTGCTGGAAGATAATCTTTCCAACAGTCCTCAACAAATGAAGGTCTTGTTATTTCTTCAACGTAATGCAGCCAACCGAAGCACGCTTCTGTGCATCGGAAATCTTGGCATAAACCTCTGTCGTTGCTACATTCTTGTGGCCGAGATAACGCTGCACTACGGCAATACTTGTCCCTGCGTCCAACTGGAGACAGGCAAAGCTGTGACGAGAGCAATGATAGGAGATATGCTTGGTGATCCCTGCATCTTTCAGCCAATTTTTCAATGGTGCCTGTGTCATGGAATCCTTGAAGTCGGGGAATACCTTGCCTCGTTTCTCTGGTGAATAGCCTATCAGTTCCAAGGCTTCCTCACTGATGGGATTATGCACAATGTCCTTTGTCTTCTGCATTCGTGTGGTGACATACATCACGCCATCGCTGCCGTATGGCTGTATCTCCTCCCATGTGAGTTTCTTAATGTCGCTCTTTCTCAATGCCGTAAGGCAAGAGAAAAGGAAGGCTCGCTTCAAAGCAGGAGCGGAGCATGGCGTGGATGCCAAGCGGATAACCTCGTCTTGTGAAAGATGTTCCTTTTCAGTCGGGATGGTCTCGATACGTTCCAGAAATCCATTCGGATTCTCTTTTATCTTGCGGTCACGATAGGCTGTGTGGATTGAAGCACGGAACGTTACCTTTCGGTTTCCTCCTTCGCACCTCGGCAATTCAAACAAGTTTGATTGCTCTCGGTTTGGCGTCGGTTGACCAGTAGTTGGCTGCTGAGTTGATATGCAGCTTTCTGTTCTTATGCAGTCCCTGTGGTGCTGTCAGCAGATACTCACGAAATCTGTTGCACAAGTCCACGTTTATCTCCCCAAAGGTACACTTGCCTTGCGTGAAGGTATGGAAGTGCATATAGACGTGTTGCCACTTGGAGTTCTTCTTGTCTGCCAGTTTCTTGAAGTAGGCGAGGAAATCGCCTTTCATTTTCTCCTTGTCGAAGAAATCGTAACGCTCGTTGACGATAGCCTCAAAACGACGGCAGCGTATTGCCTCGGCTCTTGCCGTAAGGTTGAGGTTATACTTCTGTTCCATCTGGTTCTTCGGCTTGGCATAGATGTAGATGCCAAGCGACTCATGGCGGATGACTTTCATCGTGCTCTCGTCACGATAGCCTGGATAATAGTCAAGATAATAGGACAGCATGTGTCCGTCCTTGATTTTGCGTGTACGCAATGATACGGTCTTGCAGATATTACTCATAGTTGTATTGATTTATTGATGAATATTCATGGTGAAGTGTCTCTTCACGGCTGCAATGACAGTGCAAACTGAGAGCAGAAGCCAAATTTATTTGGATTATGCCGAGGTGCAGCCTGTCTTCGCGAATGCAAAATAACTGAATGATACTTCCGTGACTCCCATTATTTACAGTAATTGATGGATAATGCTGAAATCATTTGCTTTCACAGTCCTTTAGCTGCTCTTTCTGCCATTGCTCGCTCTACATCCACCTTCAAAAGCAGATTCTTCACTCCGATTTTTACCTTACTGATATGGTGAACTCTCACGATATGGCAGATGTTGGCACTTGTCAGACCATACAATTGCTGCACCTGTTCTGTGGTATAATAGTTGTCATCGTTCATGAGGTCAGTCCTGCGCAGTTCTTCAAGATGCTCCTTGGAGTAATAAGTACGACCATACTCACGTTTGGTCGGTATCTTATGGCGATAGGTGTATGCCCGAAGTGCAGTCTTGCTCATACAAAAGACAGTCTCCACCTCATCGGCGGTCACCCATTCCGTGATGCTGTTGAGGTCAATGGCAGTACCAAAAAACTCGTCAATATGACGTTTGCTGTAATAGTTCTTGCCAGCGATACGGCACATCGGTATTTGGTTGCGCTTGGCAGATGTATAAAGCCAAGACTTCTTGACTTTATAAAGGGACATAACCTCCTCGCCAGAATAATAGTCAAGCACCTCATTCTCTTCTTTCCCTATTATCGGTTCTTGCTTATCAGTTTTCTTTGAAGTCTTTGACTTATTGCTTGACTTGCTTTTGCCACACGGAATGACACGCTTGTAAGGATTGCTCTCAAACATCTTCTCTATATCGGGAAGCCCTCAACTTGCCGTTAGCCACAAGTTTGTAGATATACTGTCGTGTGCATCCCATCAGAATGGCAGCTTTGGAGAAGGTAAGATACTCCTGATGTTGCAGACCCATGATTGGCTCAATACCGTTAATCAAGTCCTGCTGTCTTTTCTTCCTAAGACGTTTTGCCTCTGCCTGGCATTCCTCGGAACAGTATTTCTGCATACCGCTCCTTGGCACGAATGTCTTGCCACAAAATTCACATTTTCTTGTCGGTCTCATACTCTTTGATATTGCTATGTTGGATTTCATCCTTCGTTTTCTCGCCACGGCATAGCTCAAGCAAGCTTGGCTCTGCTCGATTGGCTTAACGAAAACGTTCTACATGCTTTGAGTATTCCACCGATGGAGTAAACGGAAGTGAACCATTGACAGCCTTTGTCAACCCAGCTCACGATATAACGCCTTTTGCCTATCAGCTTCAAATCTGTCCTCCATCGTAACCACTTGTCAACCCTTGTCAACTACGTTCACGATATGACAAAATAAAAGCTCCGCAAATTCTCCACGGTAGAAATACGCTGCAAAAATATGTGGAAAATCGGGAACTGCCAAAAAGCACTCAGAAAGTGTTAAAAATCAAAGAGTGTTGAAAATCATGGCTTTAGACATGGTTAGTTATAAGTAGTTATGGTTGATTATAAGGGGCTAATTACAAATCTCGTATATTCTCAATCAAAGAGTAAGTGTGAATTAGGTGTTCAAATGTAGACAATGTACATTTATTCTTTCCCTCCACGGCATCCACAAACCCTTTTATCGTATCATAATAGCCTTGGGACACAATTTGATTATTCTCCTGCAAAGGTATAAAGTTATTCCGTTCATACAGACTGACGGTGGCCTTTCTGCACGGAAACACCTTTTCCATCGGGATTCCCATCATAACTGATGGCTTGTGCCGAAAAGTCAAACTATCGAATTGCCCCATCTCATAAACACCACTGTCTGTATTGATGGTCCATTGTTCTTTTGCATCATTCCAGGAATAGCCCGTTGAAAGTTCAGGCATGCCTGTGGCACAATGGTGTTCAAGAATAAGCATCAATGTGTGTTTCCCGACGCTTTCCACATATTTCACTTTGGCATCGCCAAACAAATATGCCATGCAATCTAATGGGTGGATAAAGAGGTCGAGCAATGCATCTCCTTCCGGGTAGGCACCTGTAAGATATTTAAGGTTGTAGCAAACAGAGCAGAAATTAAACTTAAAACATTAGTTGTACATGATATTTTGCGCAGAACAAGTGGCAATATTGCCATTTTCCCGTGCAAGATATAAGTTTCCCCCCCCCCTGTTGGAGAACAAATCGGACAAATGTTTTTATTTCAGCAAAGCCAATACTGTTGTTGGGGATACTTCCATCTTTGTAATGGCACAAAGACTTGTACCCATATCTTTTACACTTGCACCAAGCAGATAAACATCATCATCGATAATAAGAAATCGGTCATGTGACTTATGAGGGAGTTGGATGAAATCAATAGTATCGTATTGCGTGTTATGTTTGTCTAAGTCAAGTTTGAACTGTTCTGTGTATCGAGAGTGGATGGTTGCAGTCACTCCCATGTTCCTCTTGGTAAGTAATGTCAGCACACGTTCATCTACAAAATTATCTATCAAGACAATACGTTCTTTAGCACTGCGTATCAATTGTGACACATAATCCCAAGCGTCCCACACACAGCCAGTGGCAAATATTTGTTCGGGAGTAACAGTCGGGGCCAATTCATCCATACGTTGCAATACCTGTTCCATCTTTTGGTCTGTCAGCATCTGATGCTGTTCCAATCTTTCTATGCGTTGGAACATACCGGCATTAGCTGAAAGAAAGCGGCGCATGGCCACAAAAGCACGCATAATAGCTACATTTGCCTTTATTGCGACTTCACTTCGCAGCAATCCAGCCAGCATGGCTATGCCTTGTTCTGTAAATGCATGTGGCAAGGCTCTTCTGTCACCGCCCCAACTTGAAGTGCCATTTTGGCATTTCAAGGTATTGAACTCTTCTGTTGTAAGTTGAAACATAAAGTCTTCAGGGAAACGTGTGATATTTCGTTTTACCTGACGATTGAGCTGGGATGTTTCCACTTGATATAGCTTTGCAAGGTCGCGGTCAAGCAAAACTTGATTGCCACGGACAAAGTATATGCAACTTTGAATGTAGTCTGCATTCAGAGCAGGTAATTTTATATCGTTATTATCATCTATATTTTCTCTTATACTTTCTACAATTCGTCATTTTTGCGTAAACAATGCGTAAACAAACTATTTGAGTTGGGGATATTCAGTGGTACGCAACGAAATATCGAATACGGATAACTCGCTGACAATCAATAAAAATTCGCTATAGAGGAATATCGCGGACTATCATTCTATTGGTCTCATAATCTGGAGGTCCTGTTTTTTTCGGACGTAAAGTCCTCAACATGGCAAGCAGTCAAGCCATAGCTGGCCACACGAAAAAAGCAGTTACGAAGGTCGTAACTGCTTTTTTCGTGTGGCCGGCGTAATTAGCCGAACATCGCCCTGATGTCGCCCAGCACCTGAGAGGCTGTCTCCCATGTTCCTTCGTCTTTGCTGGCGGCCAGGCGTGAGAGGCCTTGGTAGGCTTGATGGAGGAGCGTGTCGCCTACGGGGTCGTTGATGATTTGTTTCAATACTTGACGGTCTCCAGCCATCAGGATGCTGCCGTAGAGGTCGATGGCCTCGTCGGTGTCGCCCTCTCGTTCGAGTTGGATGGCCTCGGCCAACTGGCTTTTCATGGTTTCTTGCTTGTTCATGTCTGTATTGGATAAGTAGGGTTAGTCCGTGGGATGAAAGGCATTAATAATGTCTGCATAATCGTTGTGTAATTATCATTTTCAAATGTGTCAATGATATTTGGAGATAGTCGCCTGTAGATATTTTCCTCTATTTATAATCGTAACATGTAAGATTGTTGTGGGTTTCCGCAGTTTTCTTTCGCAAAATTAGCTCTTTCGATTATCTCGCAAAAGGTTTTTGCGGATTTTCGTAGTTTTCTTTCGTGGAATTAACTGTTACGGCTTGATATTTTGAATTCGTTAACATATAATGGGAATACGCCGCGTTGGCGCATATAAAACTGCAATATTGCTTCACCCCTGACGGAAGCTTTAACGGGCATGCGCTGATCATGAAAAGAGACTCTGTGTCGGTTGGCGGTAAGAAGGTCGTGACAGATTGGGAAAGCGTAATAGACAATGATATTTACGGCAGATGGAATTTGCTTTATGACTCGAAGTTAAAGGAAAGGGTCGTCATCATGCAATATGCCAGTACTATTAAGTTTCACAGCAATCTGTTTTTTGAAAGTGTGAATGACAGCATCCTGGAAGTGTCTGTTTCTTTAGGCGACACAATCATCAAGATGCACCGCGACAACTAATGTTACTCAAATTTGAGAGAAAAGCCGCAAGCTCCATCATGGACCTTGCGGCTTTTCTCGTTTTTTTTGCTTTGTATGGTGGGCTACGTGTCCCACGTCGCTGCGACCTGTCCGTTACCTGTGGTGGCTGTGCGGCGAGTCATCGCTGCGAATGATTTCCGGCTGCGCAGGAGGGACCAGGTCGAGCGAGACCTGTTTTTTACCTATGAATTCAGAAAGAACGTATAATTTTAGCGGCAAACAGGCATCTCATGTCGAAAATATTTTGTACATTTGGCGGCACCTATTTGGTTACCAACCTCAAGACACGACATGGATCCAGAAATATCATCCCGGCTTCGCGACTTCTCGTGCGGCCTGTTCCTTATGTTCCAGATACTCGGAACGGTGGCACTCTATATCAAGGGGCGCACGCACCAGTTGCAGCGCTCGGCCTTTTACTTCATGCTCTATCTGCTCGGAATAAGTCTTTTCGAGTTTTTCGAGTTTTTTGTCTACAGTTTTCTCGGCGACCGCCAGACTGCCATCACCAACATGTTGCAGATGACGGTGGTGCCCCTGGCCCTGATGCTGCTCTACCGCCTGACCCATTCCCATGGCCTGCGCCTGTCGCTGGCCGTCCTCAATGCCTCACCTTACGTGATGTCGCTGGCCGTCTATGCCATCCGCCCGTCAGACATGATCTACAAGGGCATCCTGTGGGTGGCCTTGGCCCACTCCGTCTTCACCATCGCTTACGGCGTGGTGGCCGTCAGGCAGTTCAACAAGCGCCTGGTGGCCTGCTTCTCCTCTGACGACAACCTGTCGTTGCGCTGGATGAGGCTCTTCCTCCTGCTCTACGTCGCCTTGGCCGTGGTGTGGTTTGTCACCACCAAGACGTCAACCCACTACGCGGCCGCATACTATAATGTGATGTGTTCGGTCATACTCGCCCTGTTGTGTTACTTTGTGTATCGGCAGGAAGACATGCTTGAAGTCTTGCAGAATTCGGCAGCGGGCGACGGTCATGATGCCCAACCGGACGACCCGTCCTTGGCGAACCCTGCAGACGGCCGGTCCCGTTATCATTTCGATGAAGTGTTCCGTGAAGTGTTCCGTGAGAAGTGCATCTACTTGAATCCGCAGCTCAACATCAACGACCTGGCGCAGGAACTGGGCACCAACCGTACCTATCTGTCCAACTACATCAACCAGCAGTTGCACTCCACGTTCTACGAGTATGTCAACGGTTGGCGGATTGAACACGCCATGAGGCTGCTCGCCACGACAGAACTTTCGCTCCAGGAAGTGGCCATGCAGTCGGGCTTCAACTCCATCAGCAGCTTCCGTAGGTATTTCGTGGGCAAGATGGGGCAGACCCCTTCGGCCTACAAGAAAGGCCTCAGGGAATAGAAGAGCGTGAACCATCCACCATGTCGTGGGTGATGATGACAGCGGAGGGACGATGCTTTTTCAGTAAAGTTGCATGTTTGTTTCCAGTTCGAGGCGTTGCCAATGCTTCAAGCCGTAAAAAAGAAGCGCCAATCGGTGCAAAAGGGCTGTCGGCAACGTGTTAGGCCTTGTGCGCTTGCCATGGAAAGTCTAATTTTGCAAGCGGAAATTCGATTGGTTACAACGCTTAAACTTTACCGTTATGAAACAACTTTCCCTTTTTCTTTTATTTCTCGTTTGCATGACGCTTCCACCGTGGGGCGTACACACGGCAGAGGCACAGACTGCTCCAACATTTGAACAGGTGTTTGACGGACGGTCGTTGCCCACCTTCTTTGCTGATGTGGATGGCGATGGCAAGCAGGAATATGTCATGGAGAACCCGCACCAATGGCGCTCGCTTTCTGGGCAAAAAGTGATGCCCATGCCCGATGACATGTATGTGTCGTGGTTTGACTGGAGCATGCTTCAGCTCAATGCGGAGCCATGGCCCGCCTTCGCCAGATTCCAACGCAACAGCTATGACAGCTTTGGCGACGTGGTTATTTTCCGTAATGGGAAATATCAGCATGACGCATCTCTTTATCCGATGAAGAACTGCGTGGGCGGCACCTGGGCCGACATCAACCTGGACGGCCGTATGGACATGCTCTACTGGCAGAACGAGAGCAAGAGCTACAAGGGTAAGCGGTATGTGCCCTATGTCATGATGCAGCGGGCCGACGGAACGTTCACCAGGCAGCCTTTTCTGGTGGTGACCGACCCTGACGAACTGCGCAATGCCGAGTATGCCGCCGGAGGAAACGGCACATTCTCGGTGAGTACGGGCAATGCCTTCTCGGGATTTGCGTCTGCTGACAATGGCGGTTTCTCCACAGGCCCCATGACAGTGGTCGACTTCAATCAGGATGGCTATCCCGACTTCATCGACAAGGATGGCAACTCCTATATCTCGCTCGGCGACGGACGCTACTACCAGGCTTCCATCAAGGGCGACGTGCATAGTGCCGATGTGAACGGTGACGGGCTGACCGACCTGCTCCTGTATTACAACGGACAGCTCACGCTGAAGCTCAACCATGGAAACGGGTTCACGGACACCGACCTGCTGACAAACTATAACCTGAAGGGTGTGCATGTGCTCGACTGCGACGGCGATGGCCTGTTGGACATTCTCGTTACCTTGGCAGCAGAGGATGCCAGCTATCTGGCCTTCTTCAGAAACCAGGGCAACGGCACCTTCAAGCGTACCGTGAGAAGCTTCACGGGATACCACAACTGGCAAGAGCCCTGTTTCGTCAACAACAACGGACGCCCCAGCATGATATCCTTGGCCACGCAGTATGGGGGCGATCAGTCGCGTGTCATCTGTTGGAACTGGGATGCCTCGTTCCGTGTGGACACGGTGGCTCTCAATCCAACAAGGAGTCATGCGTGCAGCATGCCCGTCAAAGATATGGACGGTGACGGCAAGGTGGACATCCTTTGCGAGATGAATGACCAGAAAGGCCTCCTGCATTGTGCGGTCGACAAGGCCAATACGCCTCCCGCCAAAATGGCGAAGCCCCGTCTGGCGCTCGACAAGTCGACGGGCATGTTGCGTGTGGAGTGGGCGCCTGGCAGCGACGCGGAGAATGCCGTGGGCGACTTGACTTATGAACTCGAGATAACGTCGGCGGATGGGAGATACCTCTTCCGTGCCGTCACCAAGAGTCTCTTCTCGATGGCTGCAGCGGGTAGCTGGGGCGAGCCGAGCGTGCAGGTGCGTGTGCGTGCCGTCGACGCTTGTGGCATGAAGGGCGAATGGAGCGACAAAACCGTGCAGTCTGACATCCTGCAGGTTCCGTCCTTTGCGCTCAGCCACACGGCCATGAGCGGCTGCGACACCCTCTTCGTCGATGTGCTCAACGGTGCTGAGTGCGTGATGAGAGGCCTGCCCGACGGCACACTCGTGACCGCCGCTGACGGGCGCAAGGGCATCCTCTTCGCCTCGCACGGCAAGAAGACGGTGGAGCTGACCAGCGCTGACGGCCTGACAGCCAGAAGGGAAGTGGACGTGATGCCCCTGCGCGTCACTGAGTTTGGCAGTCCGGGATTCTGTGACACGAATGATGTGCCGAGCGGCCTCTATTTCGATTATGCGCAGACAGGTGTCATGCAAGCCATAACGAGCAGCGGCTATTTCTGCTGGAACGGGCAGAAATACGAGAAACAACCCGTCTTTGGCTTTTCAGACGGAGGCGTGTATGGCGGCTACATCGGGGATGCGAACATGGACGGACTGCCCGATGTCCTCGGGAGCACGGGCCGCACTTCTGGCTCGCAGGACAACTACGAGATTGAGGTGGCCATCAACCAAGGTGATGGCGAGTTTGAGAAAAAGAAAGCATCATTTACCTTCTCATCACTACCTAACGGCGGCACCCCATCCTTCACTGCACCTGTCGACTTTGACAATGACGGATGTGTGGAGTACATCATAGGCTCCGACCTCTACACCAACGGAATGACCGGGATGAGCCAGGCGCTTCCCCTTGACTTAGGCGATGAGAAACTTGATCGCATTGCCAAGTATGCCATGGCCGACTTCGACAGGGATGGGCGCATCGACCTGTATGCGACCGTGAAGGATGCCAACGGCGGCTACAAGCCTGTCCTCGTCTTTAACGAAGGAGGCGGGAAATGCTCTGTGGCGGAGCTCCCGGCCGGCATTGACGCAAGAGACAACTGGAAGGCTTATGATGTGGATGGGGACGGATTCATGGACTTGGTGTATATAGACACGTCCTGGAACCAGTATAAGATTCTCCGCAACTTGGGCGGACGCCGTTTCGCGGACCAGGTGGAAGACACCGACTTGTGCCTGATACCCCTGGATGTGGACCTGGATGGACGGGCTGACTATGAGGACAAGAACGGCAATTTTGTCGTCAGCAACCATGGGACTCCCCTTGTCGTCCCCAATGCGGCAGGCATTCAAATAGCGAGAAATGGTGGTTGGCAATATGCCGACATTGACTGTGACGGCGTGCCCGACTGCTTGGGCGCAAACCAATATGATTATTGGGCCGACGCTTTCCTGAGGATTGCCAATGTCAACACGCCGCCTACAGCTCCTGTCACCGTGATGGCCACGCAGACGGAAGACGAGGTGGTGGTCAGCTGGGACGGTGCCACCGACAAGGAGAGCACCGCGGGGCAGTTGCGCTACAACATCAGTATCAAGGAGAAAGGTGCCACTGGCGACAATGCTTACGTGTGGTCGCCCCTCAACGCCACCAGTGACAAGGCACTGATGACAGAGACACTGGGGTATCTCACCCATTACCGGCAGGCCACCCGCTTGCCCATGCCTGTCGAGCGGTTCCAGGCCGGGAAGACTTATGAAATATGCGTTCAGACCATAGACCCCTGGGCTGCCAGCTCGCCGTTCTCCAAGGTGATAGAGTTTAAGCCGCAGGCCGAGTGCCACATCGTGCTTCCTGAGAAGGGTGGAGTGGGAGAGTACATCCCTTACCGCACGGTGAACAATGTGAAGGGTTCGTTGGCCATCCGCAAGGCCGATGGCATGGACCTCTCGCGTGACAATCACATCCTGTGGAACACACCGGGCCTGAAGACCGTGACGACCACCAACACAGGCTCATTGAAGGAGAGCACCACGCAGATCCTGATTGTGGATAGGCCGGACCTCAGTGTGCAGGTGCCTGCCAAGGTGCTGGCCGGGCAGACGCTGGTGCTGGACATGCCCGAGTGTATGCGTAATGAGGGAGCAAAGGCCACTGTCACCTCGGCGGAAGCCCATGTGGCCTATGATGCCAACAGCAACCAGGCAGTGGTGGCGATACCCGATGATGCAACCCGCTGCACGCTGACGCTCTCTTATGCCGATGATGTGTGGACGAAGGCCGTGACGCGCGACTACACCCTGACGGTCACCGGGCAGGGGTGGAGACCTCAGATAGCCGAGGTGAAGGTGGAGGGCACGCACGCAGCGGTCACCTGGGACGCGCAACAGACGTTGCCTGCGACGGAACTGTTCACGGGCAAGGTGAATGTCTATCGCGAAGGAAACGTGACGGATGCCTACGAACTGGTGGGACAGGCCGACCTGTCTGAGGGCGAGTTTGTGGATATGGAGAGCCGCGCCGATGTGCGCAGTTACCGCTACTTGCTGACGTTGCCCACCATCTATGGGGTTGAGAGCGTGCCCAGCCAGGCGCATGCCACCGTGCATGTCATGGCCAACCGAGGCATGGCCAACGATATCAACCTGCGCTGGACGCCCTATGAGGGTGCCGATATCGCGCAGTATGTGGTCTATGCTGGTTCTTCGCCCGAGGACCTTCGCGTGGTGGAGCGGCTGCCGGGAACGGCCCGCAGCTATGTGCACCACCGCACATCCGGTGATGTGACTTACTATGCGATTGGCTTTGTGCAGAAGGTGGCCCGTGGTGCGAAGGCCAAGGGAGCGGCTCGCAGCGGCGAGACGAAGGTGTCCAATGTCATCAGCAGTGCCGATGCCTATGACGTGAATGCCGTGACAGCGATAGAAATAGTCACCATGGAAGAGGTGGATGACTTCACCGAAGCCCTTACCGCACTTCACTTGCGTGCCTATGTCACGCCTGTGCAGGCTACCATCGGAGCGGTGGAGTGGTCCATCCTTTCCGGAGAGGCGACTGCCACACTGTCCGCTGGCGGAACATTGAGCGTGATTCCAGGCAGCAAAGGCGGTGATGTGGTGGTGCAGGCCAAGGCCACGGACGGTTCTGGCGTTACGGCCACGCGCACCTTCAATGTGCCTGTCAACGTCGGTGTGGATGCCATGATTGACGAATCCGAACCTGTGCGAATCTCTGCGTCAGTGGGCAAGGTCATGGTGTCGAACGTGCACAAGCCTATGCCGATGCTGGTGACCTCGCTCAGTGGAACGCCGGTCTGCTCTGTCACGGTGAGCTCCGACCATTCCGTTTCATTGCCTGCTGGCCTTTATGTTGTCAAAGTGGGCAACACCGTGCGCAAGGTGATGGTCAAATGATCTTGTGAAGGGAGTGCCGAAGGGGGGGCGGCACTCGCCTTTGCTTCAGGCCCGGCGTGCATCGCCTCGGAAACGGGATGGTGTGCGTCGGGCTTCTCCGTTCCTACAGGTTGCTCATCTTGCCTTGTGCGACATCTTGCGGAACCGCCACCACATCATGGCACCGGCGGATGTGAGGCCGAAGGGAAATGCCATCCAGACGCCCACCAGGCCGAAGCCCAGCACGAAGCCGCAGAGGTAGCCCATCGGTAGCGAGATGACAAAGAAGGCGATGAAGGCGATGACCATGAGCGGCTTCACGTCGGCGATGCCGCGCAAGGCATTGGCATAGTTGATCTGCAGGCCGTCGCCAAACTGGTAGATGAAGAAGGGCACCATGAGCGTGAGCACCGTCTGCGACACTTCAGCTGAGTCGGTGAACCAGCCGCCGATGTGGTTGCGCAGGAGGAAGATGATGCCGCCGAGCAACAGCTCCAGAGCCACCATGACGTGCAGGCCTGCCGTCACCGTGTGCTGGAGGTTCTCGTAGTCGCGCTGCCCGTTGAAGTAGCTGGTGCGCACGGCAACGGCCGCCCCCAGGCCGTAGTAGACCATGAAGGTGAACTGTGAGATGGTGATCATCACCTGGTGGGAGGCCAGGGCGATGGTGCCCAGCCAGCCCACCATGATAATCGACAGTGAGAACGAGGCGGTCTCCATGCCCATCTCGAGGGCTATCGGCGTGCCGAGCGCAGCCAGGCGGCGCACCAGCTGGCGCGGCCATCCCTGGTGAAAGAATCCCTCGTGGTAGGGACGCATCTTCTTGCTCGACAGGAAAACGGCGGCGAACAGCAGCACCATGAACGCACGCGACAGGAGTGTGGCCACGCCGGCGCCCACCACGCCCAGCTCGGGCAGGCCCGCCTTGCCGTAGATGAGCACGTAGTTGCCCACGATGTTGATGAGGTTGCCCGTGAGCAGAATCCACATGGAGGTACGCGTCTCGGTGATGCTGTCGGTAAACTGCTTGAAGGCGTTGAACAACATGACGAACGGCAGCGAGGCCAGCAACACCAGGTAGTAGGGACGCATCAGCGGCAGCAGTTCCTCTGGCTGGCCGATGTTGCCCAGGTTGAAGAAAAGAATGGCCAGCGCCGCCATCATCAGCAGGCCTGCCAGTGTGTTGGTGAGCAGCGAGCAGCGCAGCGCGTTGCCGGCCTGCGGCAGCTCGCCGCGCCCGAAGAGGCTGCCCACGATGGGCGTGAGACCGTAGGAAAAGCCCGTTCCGGTGATGATGACGAGGTTCATGATGTTGTTGACAAACGAGGCGGCGCCCAGTTCGGTGGTGCTGTGATGGCCCACCATCATGGTGTCGGCGAAGCCTAAGATGATCATGCCCAGTTGCCCGATCATGATGGGCAGTCCCAAGGAAAGGAGCGAGCGGTAGTGGTATGGATAAAATCTCATGTCTCTTGTTGTCTTGTTGTGCTTAGGCGCCGTTGATGCGGCGCCAAAGTGCAAAGTTACGGATTTTTGGCCGTATTCTAAATCAATTGGAGAAGATTTGGAGTGATGAGACTAATGTCTTCCGAAATAACGTAACTGAAGTTTCCCACCCCTCTATTATCAGAGAGTGAGCACTATACAAAATTT
>ERZ808242.836-NODE-836-length-20305-cov-4.079704_pt1 | contig 20305 bp, 20 predicted proteins | sample MGYA00521244_ERZ808242 | MGnify/ENA primary metagenome ERZ808242 (study PRJEB31516, sample SAMN03275573) | gut metagenome | biome: mammalia-associated habitat; material: feces | host: Papio cynocephalus | place: Kenya | collected 2012-07-27 ... | reverse complement strand
CTGATCATTTATACTTTTGTTATGCCGGCACTTACCGCAGCGATCGTCAACTGTCTGGTGATCCGAAAGAAACTTTCCAGACCTGTACTTTCCATGCTGCGCAGGGAGCAGAAGGCAGGCAGGATCCGGGATCTGAATCTTGGCAATATGGGATTTATAGCAAGATTCCGTATCCGTCAGATGCTTCGTGAACTGCGGTCAGCATTTGCAGTTGTTTTCGGTATGTTTGTTTCCATGCTGATCGTTATGATGGGTCTTGATATTTATGTGATGTGTCAGAATGTCAATGTTGAAAATAAAGCAGACACGAAATTTGCCTATATGTATACTTACAAATATCCGACAGAGGAAGTACCGGAAGGTGGCGAAGAAGCATTTGGCAAGACACTGAAGAAGGAACGGCTCGGTTACAATCTGGATGTCACACTTCTTGGTATCCATGACGACAATCCGTATTTTGATGCCAGGGTGGAGGATGGTAAAAATAGGATCATCATTTCCACAGCGGTTGCACAGAAATACAATGTCGGTGAGGGTGATGTTTTTGTCTTAAACGATGAAGAAACCGATACCAAATATGCATTTGATATTGTCGGCATTGCCCAGTACTCAAGTTCTCTTTATATCTTTATGGACATTGACAGCATGCGGGAACTGTTTCATGAGGGTAGTGATTATTACAATATTATATTTTCTGATAAAGCACTTTCCATTCCGTCCGGCAGATTGTATGCGACAACAACAAAAGAGGATGTGGAAGAAGCATCCGGTATTTTCATTAAGATGATGCGGCCTATGATCTCTATGCTGCTTGCCTGCTCCGTGATCATCTTCTGTGTTGTCATGTATCTGATGATGAAGGTAATGATCGACCGGTCTTCGTTCAATATCTCATTGATCAAGATCTTCGGATACCGCACGAAAGAGATCGGCAAGCTGTATCTGCGCGGTAACTTTTATCTGGTGGCAGCAGGTGCACTGCTCTGTATCCCGCTTGCCAAAGCATGTATGGATGCAATCTATCCGATGCTGGTTGCCAATGTCGGCAGCAGCATGAACCTGACGTTTGGCTGGCAGTTGTACGCAGGTATCTATGCAGCGGTAATCCTTCTTTATCTGCTCATCAATCAGCTGCTGGTTGGCAGACTGAAGAAGATGGTACCGGCTGAGGTGCTGAAGAATCGTGAATAATGGCAGGGAGCAAAACGGAAAAGCAGAACGGACTCAAATATAAAACAGAGAGAAAACCGCAGGGAAATATTGAAATCCCTGCGGTTTTTTCGTATGATATAGTAGCTGCTTGAAAGAAGCGGCTGCAGAGCATGAATGCAGATCTGCGAGTCTTAGAAACAAAGGAAAACAAGAAAACATGACAAAACGCGTACTTACAATGCAGGATATTTCCTGCCTGGGACAGTGTTCCTTAACAGTAGCACTTCCGATTATATCAGCCTGTGGAATCGAGACGGTGATCCTGCCTTCCGCAGTGCTTTCCACTCATACGGGTGGATCGTTTAAAAATTATACATTCCGGGATCTGACGGATGATATTCCGGGAATACTGAATCACTGGAAGCAGGAAGGCTTTCGGTTTGACTGTCTGTATACAGGATATCTGGGCAACATCCGGCAGATCAATCTGGTAGAAGAGATCAGAAAAGAACTGCTGACGGATGATGCTCCTTGCATCATTGATCCTGCTATGGCTGATTTCGGCAAACTGTATACAGGATTTGATACTGCCTATGTACACAAAATGAAGGAGCTTTGCGGGCAGGCAGATGTGCTTTTGCCCAATCTGACAGAGGCAGCATTTCTGACCGGGCTTCCGTACCGGACAAGAATGTCCGAGGCAGAGGTGCATGTGCTGCTGAAAGGGCTTGCAGCCTTAGGACCTAAACAGATTATTTTAAAAGGTGTCAGTGATACACCGGATCAGATCGGTGTAGCGGTCTATAATTGTGAAGACGACAGAGTTTCTTATTATTTTACGAGAAGATTACCGAGGAACGGCTATGGAACAGGGGACTGTTTTGCATCTGCTTTTACCGGTGCTTATATGAAAGGAATGGAAGTCAAGGAGGCAGCAGCACTTGCCGCTGATTTTGTCCTTGCAGCCATGGAAGCAACAGCCGGAGATGAAGAACACTGGTATGGCGTACATTTTGAACAGGCACTGCCGCTTTTGATGAAACGACTGGTTATAGGCTAAAACTATAACAGGTTGTTTTATTTTCCTATTAGACAGATAGGAAAACCCGTGCTACCATAAATACATCAAAAAGAAATACCAAAAAGAAAAACCAAAAGAAACAGGAGCGTGAATAAAATGAGTAAAAAACCATATGCAGAAAGAAATTTAAAATTTGAAACATTACAGCTTCATGTAGGACAGGAAAGCCCGGATCCGGTAACGGATGCAAGAGCCGTTCCGATTTACCTGACTTCCTCGTATGTATTCCATAACAGCCAGCATGCAGCAGACCGTTTCGGTCTTCGTGATGCAGGTAATATTTACGGAAGACTGACAAACCCGACAGAAGATGTATTTGAACAGAGAATCGCAGCACTCGAAGGCGGTGTTGCAGCACTTGCAGTCGGCAGTGGAGCAGCAGCACTGACTTATGCATTCCAGGCAGTTGCACACAAAGGAGATCACATCGTAGCAGCCAAGAATATTTACGGCGGCACCTATAATCTGCTTGCACATACGCTTCCGGATTACGGCATAGAAACAACATTTGTAGATCCTTTTGATTATGAAGGCATTGAAGCAGCAATCAGGGAAAACACAACAGCGATCGAGATCGAAACACTCGGCAATCCGAATTCAGAAGTGGTTGATATTGAAAAAATCGCAAACATTGCACATTCCCACAATATCCCGTTGATCGTAGATAACACATTTGCGACACCTTATCTGGTACGTCCGATCGAGTATGGTGCAGATATTGTCGTACATTCCGCAACAAAATTCATTGGCGGACATGGAACCACGATCGGTGGCGTGATCGTAGACAGCGGCAAATTTGACTGGACAAAGAGTGACAAATATCCATGGCTTGTTGAGCCAAACGTATCATATCATGGCGTCAGCTTTGCAAAGGACTGCGCACCGGCAGCTTTTGTGACATATATCCGTGCGATCCTGCTGCGTGATATGGGAGCAACTTTATCACCGGTACATGCGTTTATCTTCCTGCAGGGACTTGAAACATTATCACTGCGTGTAGAGCGTCATGTGGAAAATGCACTGAAGGTCGTACAGTTCTTAAAGGATCAGCCACAGGTAGAAAAGGTAAATCATCCTTCCGTATCCGATGATCCGGAGCAGCAGAAGCTTTATAAGAAATACTTCCCGAACGGTGGCGGTTCCATCTTTACTTTTGAGATCAAGGGAGATGCGAAAAAAGCACAGGATTTCATCGACCAGCTTGAACTGTTCTCTCTGCTTGCCAATGTAGCAGATGTGAAATCGCTTGCGATCCATCCGGCATCTACGACACATTCTGAATGCAACGAGGCTGAACTGTTAGATCAGGGCATTAAACCAAACACGATCCGCCTTTCTATCGGAACAGAGAATATTGATGATATCATCGAAGACCTGGCAGAAGCATTTAAGGCGATTGAGTAGGCAAACTGCACGGCAGCATAGACATTAAGAAGGAAAAGAATAAACATGTGAAAACACCGGCAGATGCTGCAAAGCATAAGCCGGTGTTGTATTTTATAGGTGAATAACAAAAAAACATATAAATCTTATTCAGTCCGGGTAGAAGCAACAAAATTCTTGATCGCCTGAAAGCTTTCTTTGCTGACAACATGTTCCATCTTGCAGGCATCCTCTGCTGCAATTTCAGGATCCACACCAAGCTTTGTCAGCCAGGAAGTCAGAAATTCATGCCTTTCATAGATCATATCCGCAATTTCACGACCTGCATCGGTAAGATTGATAAAGCCGGCATCACTGACTGTGATCAACTGCTTTTCACGGAGATTTTTCATTGCAATACTGATACTGGATTTTTTAAAGCCAAGTTCATTGGCAATATCAACGGAGCGAACAACCGGGAGCTTTCTGCTCAGGATCAGGATCGTCTCTAAATAATTTTCTGCTGATTCATTAGGTGCCATTTCAATTCCCTTTCTTACGCAAAACGTATTAAAATAACGAGCTTTTTTGTATTGACGCAAGTATAGCACATTTCTCAAAAAAAAACAATAAAAGTTGTTGACATCTAATATTCGTTAGAGTATACTAACCTCGAAATGAAAGAAAATTATCGATAAGCTCCAGAACGGAGCCGAAAAAGAAAGAAAGGGATGAATATGATGCCTCTGTCAATGGCAAAAGAAGGAGAGCCTAATGTAATTAAAAAAATAGGCGGTAAAGAAGAAACCAGACAGTTCCTGGAAAATCTTGGGTTTGTAACGGGCGGCATGGTTACGGTGATATCCCAGATGGGTGGTAACCTGATCGTAAATGTCAAAGAGTCCCGCGTTGCCATAGGAAAAGATATGGCAAATAAAATTATGATCTGATGAGCAGGGTAAACTGTCAGGCATCGTCAGATGCGTGATAATATAATAAAGAAAAGGAGCATAAAAATGGCAAACGAGTCAAAAACACTGAAAAACGCTGCTGTTGGTGCAACTGTCAAAGTTAAAAAGCTGACGGGTGATGGTCCTGTCAAAAGAAGAATCATGGACATGGGCATCACAAAAGGCGTAGAAATCTATGTAAGAAAGGTAGCACCACTTGGTGATCCGGTGGAAGTTACAGTAAGAGGCTATGAGCTGTCACTGCGTAAGGCAGATGCAGAAATGATTGTTATTGAATAACAATTTTTTTTGTCTGTACGTTAGTAAAAACTAACAAAAGTAAGCAACAGGCTATTTTAATTAGTTGTATAAAATAAGAAAGAGGAGTAGAGAAAATGGCAATTAAAATCGCATTAGCAGGTAACCCAAACTGCGGTAAAACAACTTTGTTTAACGCGTTGACAGGTTCCAACCAGTTTGTCGGAAACTGGCCGGGCGTTACGGTTGAGAAAAAGGAAGGTAAGCTGAAAAAAGCTTACAGCGGCAAGGAATCAGATGTCGTTATCATGGATCTTCCGGGTATTTATTCTCTGTCACCATACACACTGGAAGAGGTAGTTGCCCGTAACTATCTGATCGCAGAGAGACCGGATGCAATCATCAATATCATTGATGGTACGAATATCGAAAGAAACCTGTATCTGTCTACACAGATCATGGAACTGGGTATTCCGGTTGTTATGGCTGTTAACATGTCAGACCTTGTTGAAAAGTCAGGCGACAAGATACATATTGATAAATTAAGTGCAAAACTCGGTTGTGATGCATGTGAGATCTCTGCACTGAAGGGAACAGGCATTGATGCAGCGGTTAAGAAAGCGATCGCAGCAGCAAAGGCTAACAAGTCTGTGGCACCTGTTCATGAGTTCAGTGAAGATGTTGAGAAATACATCACAGCAGCAAGCGACAAACTTGGCAGTGATGTAAAAGAAGAACAGAAGCGTTTCTTCGCAATCAAACTTCTGGAGAAGGATGACAAGATCATTGAGCAGATGCAGTCCAAAGTAGATGTATCTGCAGAGATTGAAGAGATGGAGAAGGAATTTGATGATGATACAGAAAGTATTATCACAAATGAAAGATATGTATATATCTCTTCTATCATTGATGCCTGCTACACAAAGAATAAAAAGAAAGCAATGTCTACATCAGATAAGATTGATAAGTGGGTAACAAACAGATGGTTAGCACTGCCTATCTTTGCTCTGGTTATGTTCATTGTATATTATGTATCTGTTACAACAGTAGGTTCTATCTTGACAGACTGGACAAATGATACATTGTTCGGTGAATGGATCGTTCCCGGCGTACAGTCAGCACTGGAAGCTGTCAACTGTGCAGACTGGCTTACAAGCCTGATCGCAGATGGTGTTGTAAGTGGTGTCGGTGCAGTTCTTGGTTTCGTACCACAGATGCTCGTACTGTTCATTTTCCTTGCATTCCTTGAGTCCTGCGGTTATATGGCACGTGTTGCTTTCATCATGGACCGTATCTTCCGTAAATTCGGTCTTTCCGGAAAATCATTCATTCCAATGCTGATCGGTAGTGGATGTGGTGTTCCTGGTGTTATGGCTTCCCGTACGATCGAGAATGACAGAGACCGTAAGATGACGATCATGACAACAACATTTGTTCCGTGTGGTGCAAAACTTCCTATCATCGCACTGATCGCCGGTGCATTCTTCCAGAATGCAGGATGGGTTTCATGGTCTGCATACTTCGTTGGTATCGCAGCAATCATCTGCTCCGGTATTATCTTAAAGAAAACAAAAATGTTTGCAGGTGAACCTGCTCCATTTGTTATGGAGTTACCTGCATATCACTGGCCAACAGTTGGTAATGTACTCAGAAGCATGTGGGAAAGAGGCTGGTCATTCATCAAAAAGGCTGGTACAATCATTTTATTATCTACAATCGTACTTTGGTTCTTACAGGGATTCGGCTGGGTCGATGGCAGCTTTACAATGCTGGAAGCTGAACAGCTCAACGACAGTATTTTGGCTAAGATCGGTAATGTAATTGCTCCTATCTTTGCTCCACTTGGTTTTGGAAACTGGAAGATGGCAGTTGCAACCGTTACAGGTCTGATCGCAAAAGAGAACGTTGTTGCTACATTCGGTATTCTCTTCGGCTACGGCGAAGTTGCAGAAGACGGTGCAGAAATCTGGCAGGTACTTTCACAGGCAATTACTCCTGTTGCTGCTTATGGTTTCCTGGTATTCAACCTGTTATGTGCTCCTTGTTTCGCAGCAATGGGTGCTATTAAGAGAGAAATGAACAACGCAAAATGGTTCTGGTTCGCAATCGGTTATCAGACAGTTCTGGCATATGTAGTTGCACTTTGCATCTATCAGATCGGTACACTGATCACAACAGGTGCATTCGGAATCGGAACAGTTGCAGCATTCCTTCTTGTGCTTGGTTTCCTGTATCTGTTATTCAGACCTTATAAGGAAAGTAAGACATTAAACGTAAACATTGACAAAAAGGCATTTGCAAAATAAAAATGCTGATCCGGAGGTGATCAAATGGGTACAGCTTTAGTACTTGCGATCTTAATCGTGATAGTTGGATGTATTATCCGCAGTATGATAAAAGACAAAAAAGCAGGAAAGTCCCTGCAGTGCGGCGGAGATTGTAAAAACTGTCACGGTGGCTGTCATTAAATGCCATAGGAGGTAATATATGCGGAAAGAAATGATCATTCAGCGCTTAAAAGAGCGTGGCTGTCGCATTACAAAGCAGCGACTGTTATTACTTGACATTATACTGGAAGAAGATTGCTGCTGCTGTAAAGAGATTTATTATAAAGCATCCAAAAAGGATCAGAATATCGGGCCTGCCACTGTATATCGTATGATCAATACACTGGAGGAGATCGGTGCGATCACAAGAAGAAGTACCTTTACGGTCAATCTTCCACCGGAAGAAGAAAAAACAGCAGTTTGAAGTGAAGAATTACAGAAATAAATAGCAGAAAGACCGGAACATTGTGCTCCGGTCTTTCTGCTATTTATTTCTGTTGAGGGCACCCTAAATATAAAGAAAAAGAAAGATTTCACTACAAATCTATACAGAACAAGCTGACAGGAATAAAATAAAAGAAAAAAGTAATAGTACACAAAGAAAAATCAGAAGAATGTATGAGAAAGATAAGGAGAAAGCTATGAAGAAAAGAGTATGTTTGTTGATGCTGGCAGTGGTGATGGCACTTGTTGGCTGCGGAAAAAGTGAGAGCAGCCTAAACGGGCAGGACAGCAGTGAAGAAATAAATGCAAATGAAACCGGGAAAGAAGGAGAACGGGCTGATACTGATGCAGAGGATGCATCAGACAAGAAAACGGATGCGGCAGGTACAGTCAAAAATGCAGATACAACCGCCGCAGATCAGACGGATCATGCAAATGGGACTGCAGATACAGAAAATGCTCTGGCAGAATATGCCCTGCACCTGGATGGCAGCAATCTGGATGGCGTGTCCTTTACATATACAAAGACAGCGGATGGTATGTGGCAGAGAAGTTCACTGGATGACAGCCCGTTTCAGGTGGCGGGAAATCTGGATTTTGTGATCCGGGATTTTGACGGGGATGGCAGTGAGGAACTGCTTACCTATGATATGGAGAAGATAGGCGGAGACTGGGCAATCACAGCCAGTATTTACGAGCAAAAAGATGGACAGGTGCAGAAAGCGGATACCAGAACTTTACTGGAAAAGGCATTTTCATTTTGTGACAGCGGTGATGTCAGATTTTTCCTGAAGGATGATAAATATATCTGCATGGACAGCGGACTTTCCTGTTTTGTTATTGCGGACGGTATGCAGTATGCGGTCAAAGCCTGCAGCTATAATGGAGAAAAGCTGGTGGAGATGGCAGATGAAGAATTGCAGGGTTCCGATTTTTATGAGGTTGGACATTCCATGACAGAATATGTGGATCAGCTTAATACGATGGGTTTTTCCAAAACGGCGGCTGCAGTCTATGACAGAGATGTACTCAGGGTCTGTGCGGCAGACAGCGGCATTACCTTTTTGTCAAAACTTCTTCTGCATCATTCTTATCTGGAGGATGATAAGACATGGACATATGATCCGTATGCCTGTATGGAATTTGTAGAGGGTGAAGAAGCGGAAGATGCTTATGTGTTACCTGAAAGTAACGAAAAAGAGCTGTCAGCAGATGAATTGAGAGATCTGGGAGAAGACCGGCTTCGGATTGCCAGAAATGAGATCTATGCCAGATACGGCAGAAGCTTTCAGGATGAGGTGTTAGCGCAGTATTTCCAGAAGAAAGCATGGTATTGCCAGAGCGAAAATATAGAAGATACGGTACTTTCCGAAACAGAGCTTGCAAACCGCGATCTGATCCTGCAGGCAGAGCAGAATGCGGCATTGGAAGACCGTATGTTACCGGAACAGTATCAGCCGGCGTATGAAAAGCAGGATGCAGAAACTGAAAAGAATATGGAGCAGCTGCTGAACACCACAGCCTACAATGGTTTCTTAAGCGGAACATATCAGAATGTGAAGGATGCAGATCTGGGAGAAATCTTCTATAATGGAGCAGGCATTTCTGACAGTACGGGAGCTTCGCAGGAAGAACTGGAAGCGGAGTATCTGAAAATCAGCGGACAGAATGAAATTTACACAGATTTCATGGCACTGCCTGAGAAGGAAATGGAAGCTTTTTTGCAGAGGGAAACAGGTCTGGCGATGGCAGATTTTAATCATCGGATCGGCTGGTATTATCTGCCTTCTTACGGCGCATTTGCAAAAGAAATCAGTGATACCAACTTCAAGCAGATCAAGGTACAGGATGTATATTATAATAAAGCAGAAGATGCTTACTCTGTACTCTACAGAACACCGGGGATCACAGAGGAAGACGGAGAAGAAGGTCTGTACCGGGTAACGCTGAAGAAAGCGGGAGATCACTGGCAGATCATAGCAAATACACAAATCTGACAGACTGGTAATGATAAAATGGAAAGAAAGGGAAACAAACAGGCATATGAAACAGTCAGATAATGAGAATGTACAGATAGATGAGGCAGTCAGGCAGACCCTTCTCAGGTTTACGCAGGATAACATTTATATGAGGAATCTGAAGATAGAGATTCTGGATATGGAACAGGGATCTGTAAAAGCGAAAATGACGGTGACAAAGGAGATACTGAATCCGTATGGCTCCGTTCACGGGGGCTGCCTGTATTCCCTTGCGGATATCGTGACGGGCGTGGCGGCATGTACGTATGGCTATTATTCCTCCACGATCAATGGCAGCATGGATTATATTCTTCCGGCAATGAATACGGCATATATCATCTGTGAAGCTGTGCAGATCCGTCAGGGCAGGCATGTGTCGTTATATGAAGCTGATTTATACGATGATAAGGGGCAGTTAATAGATAAGGGCAGATTTTCATTTTATATGATGAACCGTCCGGTTGTCTCAGATGATTCCGGGCTGAATAATTGTTGAATGAGTCAACTAATTGATGTATAATGGACTGAGTCAACAATTATATAAGTGAGGTATATAAATATGAAGAAAACTGCGAATCCACGATGGATGTTAATTGTATCCATGATAATATTTGGTACATTGGGAATCTTTGTAAGAAATATTCCGGTATCATCCGGTGAACTGGCTCTGTATCGGGCAATCCTTGCGGCACTTTTGATCGCAGGATATCTGGTTGTGACAAAACAGCATATCCCATTTGCCAAAATAAAAAAAGAAATTCCGCTTTTGTTATTATCCGGAATTGCTATGGGAATAAACTGGATTCTCTTATTTGAATCATATAAGTACACAACAGTTTCTCTTGCAACACTCAGCTATTATTTTGCACCGGTAATTGTTACCATAGTATGCCCGGTGCTTTTTCATGAAAAACTGACAGGAAAACAGATTTTATGCTTTATAATGTCTACGATAGGTCTTGTTATGATTACAGGTATTGGGGATATCGGCAGCGGCAGCGATTTTGTTGGTATTTTGTTTGGTCTTGGTGCGGCGGTATTTTATGCAACGGTTATTTTGCTGAATAAATTTATTAAAAATGTGGAAGGAATTCCAAGAACTTTTTTGCAATTTCTTTCTGCTATCGTAATACTGATTCCTTATGTGATGCTGTCAGGCGGGGTGACTCTTGGCCGTATGAATGCATCCGGATGGATAAACCTGCTGATCGTAGGGCTTGTGCATACAGGAGTGACCTATTGTATGTATTTTTCATCACTGAAGGAATTGCCGGGGCAAAAGGCTGCTATTTTAAGTTATATTGATCCGCTTGTTGCTGTTTTGATTTCAGTAACCATACTTGGAGAAAAAATGACATTCTGGCAGATTGTCGGCGGATTGTTAATTCTTGGATTTACATTTTGGAACGAGGTGGCCCCAAAACAGGGAAAGAATGGGAGGTAATGATGTTTTCCGCAGATCAGATTGCTGATATTCAGGGATTTAATAAGGTATACCAGAATTTAATGAAACAGATAGATACTGCGATCCTGGATGCAGGATACACATTGACAGAAAAGGATGTTTTATTTGAAATAAGTAAGACTGAACGCTGTACGGCGAACATTCTGATACAGCAGCTGCATATTGACCGCAGCTATATGAGCCGGATGATTGCAAAATTTGAAAAGCAGGAGCTGATTGAAAAGACGCAGTCCCGGACAGACAGCCGTATCCGCTATATCAGACTGACAAAGTCCGGTCATAGAGAGATCAACCGGTTAAATGATATTCAGAATCAGCAGCTGGGATCAATATTCAATAAACTCAGAGAGAAAGATCAGGTAAAAATCTGGCAGGCAATGGTTATGATCCGAAATAAACTAAGTGATGCCAATGATGTCATTATAATACGGCCCTTTGTGCAGAGTGATATCGAATACGTGATTTCACGGCATAAAACCCTGTATTATGCGGAACGGCATTTGAATGGAACATTTTCTGCTTACGTAGATAAGATCGTATATCATTTTGTGCAGCAGTTTGATCCCCGGACCGATTGCCTGAATATACTGGAGTGCAATGGATCCCCGGCGGGGAGTATTGCTATTGCTAAAGTTGATGACGAGACTGCGCAGCTTCGGTTTTTTATGCTGGAGCCGGAGATGCGGCAGCGTGGATTTGGAAACAGGCTTATGGATATGGCATTGCAGTTCTGCCATGGAAAGGGATATAAAAGGGTGTTTCTGTTAACTATCACGGCACAGGTTATTGCAAGACATGTGTACGAAACGCATGGATTTCATAAAGTTTCGTCAGCGGACAAATCTGAATGGGGAGAAGGCGTAATTGAAGAACGCTGGGAATTAGATATCCCGGAACATATTTAAAACAGTATGCAGTTATTGGATGCTGACAGGGGAAAATTAAATGTAACATTTGCAATTACATTGACTTTCTGATATGCTTACTGCCAAAGAGAGGTGTTTGTAATGCAGATTTCAAGCAGATTTACAATGGCAATTCATATGTTTGCCTGTATAGATACGTTTTCGGATCAGAAGATGACCAGTGACTTTATGGCAGCAAGTATTGGAACCAATCCGGTGATTGTCCGTAAAATATTGCAACAGCTGAAGGCTGCAGGACTCATAGAGGTAGCAAGAGGGACTGGCGGTGTGACGATTACCAGGCCGCTTGACCAGATTACGTTTCTTGATGTGTATAAGGCAGTGGAATGTGCACCGGATGAAGAGCTGTTTCATTTTCATGAGAATCCGAATCAGAAATGTCCGGTGGGAAAGAATATTCACCATGTTCTTGATAAGAGGCTGTTAGAGGTGCAAAGGGCAATGGAGGAAAAACTTTCGGAAATGACACTTGCTGATGTGAAAAAAGATATCGCAGCATATACAGAAAAAGAATAGCAGATAAGGCTTCGGATGTGTGGTTATATCATCATAACTTATATTCTGATCAGAATTTGTGAAAGCTATGAGTGAACAAAATGAATAAAACAAAAGAAAAAAATAATTTGAAGAAAAAGAAATTCATGGGACTGAATAATGCAGGCCGTATTTTTGTAATTATGGGGCTTTCGATCATTCTGGCAATAGTGGCATACACATTTATTCTGCAAAGTGCTTACACTAAGACAGCCCTTGAGACAGAAATTGCGCGTGACACAGCGAGTGCGGATGCAGTGCATAAGCTTATCGATGAAAAAATCGGCAAAGAGGATTTTGAACAGATTAAAGACCGATCGGATGAAAATACGCAATTTTACAAGAATATTTCTTCCTATCTCAATGAGATCAGAACGCTGAATTCGACGCGGTATCTTTACACTGCAGCCAGAAATGAGGAGGGAAGGCTGATCTATGTGGTGGATGGACTGGATCCGGATGCAGAAGACGTAAGACATCCGGGCGACTACATTGAGGATGAGATGATCCCTTATATTGACAGGGCACTTTCAGGGGAAACTGTATATTCCCATGATATTGTCGATACAACATGGGGACCGATTTTCACGGCCTGTTATCCGGTAAGAGCAAATCTGGATGGGACAGGAGATATCGTTGGTGCTTTTTGCATCGAAATGGATATGCAGTCGGCCTATGGGATGGTTGAAAAGACAAAGCATATCTCCATAATTTGTGGCGCTGTTGCAGGACTTGTTCTGCTCTTGATCTGTTTGAGCAGCTATTTTGTATATCAGAAAAGCAAGGCAGAAGAACAGAAGCAAAAACAATTATTACAGAAAGCCGCAGAGGAAGCAGACGCTGCAAACAAAGCCAAATCTGTCTTTTTACTTAACATGAGCCATGACATCAGGACACCGATGAATGCCATTATAGGATTTACAAACATTGCGCTTCATCAGGATTCAGTTCCGGAAATCCATGGCAGCCTGGAGAAGGTTCTGGAAAGTTCGGATCATCTTCTTTCCCTGCTGAATGACGTTCTGGACCTTAGCCGCATTGAGAGCGGAAAAGCCAGTTTTTCACCTGCGCCGATGGACATTACGAAATTGACAGATAACGTTCTGGCAATCATGAATGGACTTCTTTATAACCGGGACTTAAAGTTTGAGGTGCATTGGGAAAAACTAAAGACACCTTATGTACTTGCAGATGCTGCGCGTATCCGGGAAGTTCTGATGAATCTTCTCAGTAATGCTGTGAAATTTACAAAGGATGGTGGACAGATAACGCTGGATATCAGTAATCACCCGGGAGTGGATGAAAAACATATCACAGTCCGCTATATTGTTCAAGATAACGGTATTGGTATGAGTAAAGAGTTTCAGAAAGAATTATTCAAGCCATTTTCACAAGAAGATGATGATAGTGCCAGGACACAATATAAGGGAACGGGTCTTGGCATGGCTATCACAAAACAATATGTGGAAATGATGGGAGGTACGATTGCTGTTGAGAGTAAGAAGGGTGTAGGTACTACGTTTACCGTGGAGATCCCACTGGAGCTGACAGAACAAGTTCTTCAGTCAGAACAGGAACAGCCGCTGCATAGAGATCTCACTGGCGTCCGTGTTCTTATGGCAGAGGATAATGACCTGAATGCTGAACTTGCTACGATCATGCTGGAGGAAGCTGGCATGACCGTAACGCGTGCATCGGATGGAAAGGAAGCTGTAGAGTTGTTTAAAAATCATCCACGAGGCACGTATGATCTGATTTTGATGGATATTATGATGCCAAACATGGACGGACACCAGGCAGCGAAAACTATTCGAGCCATGGGGATAGAGCGCCCTGATGCAGTTACGATCCCGATTATTGCCCTGTCAGCAAATGCTTATGCAGAGGATATCCAGACATCCCTGAATTCCGGCATGAATGACCATATTTCAAAGCCATTTAACATGGAAGAAGTAACCGCTACAATCGAAAAATATATTTGATCAATGCCGTGGAGTGATTTTTTAGAATAAGATTTCCTTTAACTGTATTTTTTCGGAACCATGGTATACAAAAAATAATGCATGAACTCCATTTACAACAGGGATATCTGCCCGGTAATCTGTCCATTCAAAAGAGTTGCCGATAGCAATTTCTCCAATTGCCGGTCCGTTTTCCTCCAAACGGATCTCCAAAGAAGGCTTCCTGTATTCTACAGCGTTATTATCCTTTGCGACTGGCTGATCATCCATACAGCGTACATCAACACGCAATGGACCATTATATACGACTTTATTCTCCGGGGTTTCAATTCTTGCTGTAACACCAATGGAATTGATCCGGTCGAATGAAAAATATTTATACCCAATGACCGTACCATCCTCGATTTCGGCAATAAACCGGTCCTCTCCCTTATTTGTAATATTCGGGAATTCAATCTGATAAATGCTGTTAGAACCGTGAGGCATATTTCCGTTGGTTAAATTACAGGCAATAACGGAAGGATAGTGTGATCCGGCTTCTGCTTCAAGTGGACCGTTATTAAGACCACAGCTTGTGATTTCGACCTGTGCAATTTCACCGTTTTCATCTATACGGATTTTCTCGGCGCATGACTGTCTGGAATAGTCGGATTTATGTGTCAGTCTGTGGTAGAAAACATACCATTGACCATTAATGAGTTCAATACTTCCGTGGGTTGTTCCTGTCATGGCAACTTTCTTATCATTTGTTCTGCCTTGAAATCCTATATCACCATTAGATACAATAGTTCCACGGAATATAAAATCGCGATCCGGGAAGGCACTTGTTGCATAACATAATTCGTGATTCTGCCAGGATGAATAAATGAAGTAGTAGGTGCCCTTGATTTTACGCATGGAAGCACCCTCAAAAAAAAGGATGTTCTTCAAAACTGGTGCCTTTCACCTTGTATGGAATAATATGATGAGGTTCTTCTTTGATGGTTACCATATCATCACAAAGAACTGCCATAACCGGTCCCATAACACTGTCGGGATCATTTGGATTACCACTTTTACAGCTTTCCGGATGACTTCTGTAGCTTAAAATTTCCTCTCTGGTTTTTCCGAACATTTCCATTTCCTGTTTTATGTATTCTTCCTTGGAATCAAAATCATTACACTCTTCAAAACCGTATCTTGTACCGTAAAACAAGCGGATTGTACCGTTGTCATTCATAACGGCGGGATCAAAGCAGACATATTTCTTCATAATACTGCCATCTGCGAAGTGGACATGACCAAGATATGTGAACGGTCCCTGCGGATATTTGCTTACAGCAACGCTGATCGGACGGCTGTATCCGCCAATTCCATATTCGCCGGCCATGCAGTAATATAAATAAAAGCATCCGTCATTGCCTTTCACGACATCCGGTGCATACATATATGGAAATTCCGCATAGTCGGGATCCTGCTCCGCGCGGTAAGAAACACCTTCGCATTTCCAGGCTGTAAGATCATCCACTGGTGCAGAATAAACGACATAGTCGTCCATACAATAGGTATATCCCCCTTCCCGGTCATGGGATCCGTAATGATAGACTCTGTCACCAAATACATGTGGCTCTCCATCCGGAATATACTCAGATAATGGTAAAAATGGATTATAAACTTGTTTTTTCATGTTAGCACGCTCCTAAAAATATATGATTCAGTTATTACTCTAAATAGTTACATGTTACAGGCATTTTATGATTTCATTTCGTCTGGAATTGTAATGTTCATCAGTTAATCCGGAACCAAAACATCCGATTTTTTTTGCACAGGCGCGGTAGTCCGTCATATCACCGGGATAGTCCATTGAAATATTTGAAATGACGGGCTGCCAGTAAGCACCCTGATGCGTGAATAAAAACGGCTCATAAAAATGGAAATTGTAAACAATGTTTGCGTCCAGAGGAATATCCAGCTGCGAGAGAGTATGAACACTGTTCCAAAAAACGCCACCGACAATGATTTTTTTGTCAGGCACAATTTTGCGAAGCTCTTTTATTGCTTCTGCAGCTAATGAATTCCATACACCTGCATCAATATTTGTGATTTCATTTAATAATTCAAATAGACTTTTGTGTTGCAGCTTTTTAATAAGTATCTGTTAAATATCATATAAAATCAATGATTTATTGCACAAAAACAATGACATATTCTGTTTTTTTGAAACGGATTGCTGTTTACTGAAGGAAGTAATATTGTATAATCGGAAAACGAGGAGAGAATGCTATGCAGATCAATAACATTGGATATCACCATTTTCATGATGCAGATTTTAAAATAGAACGTCCGAATGGGTCAGGGGACTATCTTCTTTTACTTTTTGAAACCCCGGCTGTTTTTATATTGAATGGAAAAGAGGTCGCTGCGGCGCCCAATTCTTTTATTTTATATAAGAAAGGAACACCGCAGTTTTATCATGCTGACGGAGCAAAATTTTCTAATGACTGGATTCATTTCGATATGACCTGTGAGGATTTAGCCTATTTAAAAAAACTGGAAATTCCGTTTGATAAAGTGATTTCTCTCGGAGACATGAATGAACTGTCCTTATTTGTAAAGAATATGTGTTTTGAGCGATATTCCGATAATAAACATAAAGAAGATACCATTCAATTATATATGCGGTTATTTTTTATTAAGCTTAGTGAAAAAATTCATTTTGACAGAAAGAACAGTCCAAATTCGTATTATGAAAAGCTGTCAGTTATTCGGACAAACATTTATAACATGCCGTACTTTGATTGGAATGTGGAAGGAGTTGCCCATCAGCTTACCATGAGCAAATCCTATTTTCAGCATTTATATAAAGAACAGTTCGGAACAAGTATTATAAATGATGTCATTCAAAGCCGGATTGATCATGCCAGATATCTGCTGTCATCAACGGATCTCTCTGTTATTAAGATAGGTGAAATGTGTGGATATACATGTACCTCACATTTTTTCAGACAGTTTAAACTCCGTATGAAAGTGACACCATCTGAATACCGTGAGAATCTGAAAATTGTAAAGAAGTCTTGAATCAGGTGTCAGCATTAACTTTCCTTTAGATAGTATCTCACTTAATTGTGCGTACTTTCACTATATGGCAGAAAAAATAACGCAGATCAGAATTCATGCTATGCAACAGCAAAAGACGAGCTTGCAAAAAATGCCGGTGCAATGAGAAAACTTGAGGATAAATTTAATGTAACTATTGACATTACATCAAAAAGGTGCTATCCTACAGTTACAAGATGTAACAAACGATGTTACAACAAACTTAAGGAGGTACTTTATCATGCAGAAAGTAGTAGAATTTTTACAGAAAAACCCGGTTCAGTATTTGGCAACAGTTGGAAGAGATGGAAAGGCAAAATGCCGTCCGTTCATGTTCTGCTTCGAACAGGATGGAAAGCTCTGGTTCTGTACCAACAACACAAAGGATGTCTACAAGGATATGTTAGCAAATCCTGAGGTAGAAGTTTCCGTTTCTTCTCCTGAATATGCGTGGATTCGTCTTCATGGCAAGGCAGTATTTGAGGACAACAAGAGTGTAAAGGAAGGATGCATGAACAATCCGATCGTTAAGGGGCAGTATCAGACAGCGGATAATCCTATTTTTGAGGTGTTCTATCTTGAAAATCCACATGGTGTGATTGCTGATTTTTCAGGAAATCCACCTTATGAATTCTAATTGCAAACAAGCCCCGCAGAAAATCCTTTTCTGCGGGATGTTTTAAATTATAACTTACACCGGTTCAGAAAGGAGAGACCTTGAAATGACAAAAATGGATTATCTCAAACTTCTGGTGGATGAAATTCATTCTACCACAGTTGCAACAATAGGCGCAGACGGGCATCCGCAGACAAGAATCATAGATATGATGTATTATGATGAAGAAGGTGTGTATTTCCTGACAGCAAAGGGAAAAGCATTTTATGACCAGTTAATGGAACAGCAGTATGTGGCAATATCTGCAACAAAAGATAAGATTGCGGTGTCTCTCCGCGGAAAAATAAAGAACATTGGGAAAAAGAATCTTGATATTATGTTTGAGAAAAACCCTTATATGAAGAAAATTTACCCGGGAGATACGAAGGATGCGATTGAAGTGTTCCAGCTGTATGAGGCACAGGGAGAATATTTTGATATCAGGAATCCTTCCAATATTGTGAGGGATACCATAACAATAGGAAAAGTGAAGGCTGTTCAGACAGGTTATTTTGTGGGAAAAGACTGTATCGGATGTAAGCTGTGTTATTCTGTATGTCCGCAAAAGTGTATTGATATATCTTCTGTTCCGGTTGTGATCAATCAGAATCACTGCCTGCATTGCGGAAGATGTGCGGAAATCTGTCCAAGACAGTGTATTGGGAAAAGAGGCTGATTATGATATTTAAGAAAATCAGAAAAGGACATGTTGACTGGAGAAACTTTTTATGCAGTACTCCGGCAAGGGATTATATATTCCAGAAGGAGCCGTATGAAGACCAGGTTGACAGAGCGGCAGAGCTTATAAAAAATGCAGATTGTGTCCTGATCGGAGCCGGTGCAGGGGCATCGACGGCAGCAGGAATCCGGTATGGCGGTAAGCGGTTTACGGACAATTTTGCGGAATTTATAGAGAAATACGGGAAACAGTATATGACAGATATGTATGCAGCCGGATTTTATCCATTTCCATCGGAAGAGGCAAAGTGGGGATACTGGTCGAAGCATGCGCTGATGAACCGGTTTGATCCTCCGGCATTGCCGCTTTATACTGAGCTTTATGATATTGTAAAAGATAAGGAGTATTTTGTACTGACGACCAACGTGGATCATCAGTTTTATAAAGCGGGATTTGATGAAAGCAGGATATTTGCGACACAGGGAGATTACGGTAAAATCCAGTGCCAGAAGGCCTGTCATCCAAAGACTTATGATGCAGAAGAACTGTTTAGAAAGATGGATGCGGCAAGAAGGGATTGTCTGATTCCGTCAGAGCTTGTACCAAAATGCCCGGTGTGTGGTGGCAATATGGCTATGAATCTCCGTTGCGATAATTCTTTTGTGGAAGATGAAGAATGGCATGAAGCCGCTGACAGATATGCGGATTTTCTGGAACAGAATCAGGATAAAAAAGTTGTTCTCCTGGAACTTGGAGTCGGATTTAACACTCCGATCATTATACGATTTCCTTTTGAAAAAATGGTGCGGGAGAATCCGTCTTACAGCCTGATCCGTCTGAATATGGACGAAGCAGTCGTACCGGAAAGTTTTGGAAAACGTGCGGTCGGTATCGGTGGTGATATGGCAAGGGCAATCACAGATATAAGGAGGCTTGTAGTATGACACAGGATGAACGAAGAGAATATCTGATCCGGTATCTTTTAAAAGAAGAAATACGTTATGGCAGACAGCAGATTCCGGCAGATAAGCAGGGACAGGAGAATCTGCTTCGGTCGCTTATGAATGTCAGACCGCCAAGACCGGTCAGCAGGGAATTTTTAGAAATACAGGATAAATATCTGACGGAAAGAAATATAGAGCGTGGCATCACAGACATTGCGGATCTTGTACCTGTAAAATCTGATCCCGGATTATATATCTGGCAGGGCGATATTACAACATTGAAATGCGATGCAATCGTAAATGCCTGCAATTCACAGATGCTTGGCTGCTTTTCCCCCATGCATGCCTGCATTGATAATTTTATCCATACTTATGCCGGTGTGGAGCTTCGCCTGAAAATGCATGAAATCATGACAAAGCAGGGACATGAAGAGGAAACGGGAAAGGCGAAGATTACTTCCGGATATAATCTTC
>ERZ808242.835-NODE-835-length-20317-cov-4.099990_pt1 | contig 20317 bp, 11 predicted proteins | sample MGYA00521244_ERZ808242 | MGnify/ENA primary metagenome ERZ808242 (study PRJEB31516, sample SAMN03275573) | gut metagenome | biome: mammalia-associated habitat; material: feces | host: Papio cynocephalus | place: Kenya | collected 2012-07-27 ... | reverse complement strand
GCGACGAGGTCTACCGGGAATTCTGCTACGACGACAAATTCGGCGTGCCCACCATGGCTCGGTTCCGGGACATCGACGAAAACTTAGTGATTGTGGATTCCGTGTCCAAGCGGTTCTCCGCCTGCGGTGCCCGGGTGGGCTGCGTGGTCACCCGGAATCAGGAGCTCCAGGCGGCGCTGCTGAAATTCTGCCAGTGTCGGCTGTCCGTGGCTACTGTTGACCAGGTGGGCGCGGCGGAGCTGTACAAGGTGGATCCCGCCTTCTTCCGGGCCAGCAAGGCCGAGTACAGGCTTCGCCGGGACACGGTGATCCGGAAGCTCCGGGCCATTCCCGGGGTGGTGGTGGAGGAGCCTATGGGAGCCTTCTATCTGATGGCGAGCCTTCCCGTGGACAATTCAGACAAGTTCCAGCGTTGGCTTCTGGAGAAATTCGACGACCATGGGGACACGGTGATGTTCGCCCCCGGCGCGCCCTTCTATGAGACCCCCGGCAAGGGCATCAACGAGGTGCGCATTGCCTACGTTCTCAGGCAGGAGGACCTGGAGCGAGCTATGGACGTGCTGGCCAAGGGCATCGCCCTCTATCAGAAAACGGTGATGAAGGTTAAGGCCGTGCCCGTGGCGGAATAAGCGGAATAAAAATATGGAGACGGAAGCGGAGCGCGGCGGCGTTCCGCTTTCTTTCGTCATGCCCCTTTCGCTATGATAGAACCATCCATACGAAAGGGGAGAGGGACAATGAAACGGGTATTCTGGCTGCTGGCACTGGTGCTGGTGCTGGCTCAGCCTGGGGCGGCCGCGGAAAACCAGGGCAGCGTGAAAATTGATCTGGACACCGGGGAGCTTCCTGTGACCAACGGGGCGGTGACGCTCTACCAGGTGGCGGAGCCTGCCGAGGAGGGCTATCGGGTGCTGGACTACTACGGCGGGGGTACGGTGCGCTATCAGGACGCGGTGTCGGACAATCTTGCCATGTACTATTCCGAATTGGCAGGCTCCGGCCGGGAGCGATTGCTGGATGTGGACGGCCAGGCGGTGTTTACGGGACTGGAGCCGGGGCTGTACCTGATCCGGCAAACGGAGCGGACGGACGGCTTTTATCCCTTCCGCCCCTTCCTGCTGTGCATTCCCACCAAGGGTCAGTGGGACTTGAAGCGCAGTCCCGCCATTTCGCCCATCACCACCGGCTGCCCCCGGACGGCGGACTCCGGCAGACTTATCCTGGGTCTGTGGGGCATGGGACTGTCTGCTCTGGGATTGACGTTGTGCGCCTGGCCGAGAAAACGGAAACGCCAGGGAAAGGAAGTACTAGATTAAGAGTACTACATACAAAATGAACAGGAAACGATTATGCTGTCATTGCGAACCAGTGACCGATGTCACTGGTGTGACAATGACACCGCATCTTTCAGGCTTTTTCAATAGACTCACCCATAGAAAGCCGAAGTATTTTGAAGCAGTTCGATAGTGCGGCCGGGGGGTACTTAGGGGGGCGGCTTTTCGGCAGCGCCCCCTAAGCCGGCTTCTTATCAATGTTCTTGCCGGGACAAGAACATTGCCCCCGGAGGGATCAGCACTGAAAGCTTCTACGAGTTCTATTAAGGTCTCCGGAAGAACCGGGGGATTGTGACCGGAGGGAATCCCTGGAAGGGGACACACCAGCGTTGCGCTACATTAAGGTATGACTGCCACTGGCAGTCATTCGGATTTGGATTCGCTGCGCGGAGCACCACTGGTTCGCAATGACACCTTCTATTTCAGTGCGCTGTGCTTCGCATGACACAATTCTATCCAGCTGCTTTCCTTGTGAAGGCAGCCGCTTTTTTCTTGCCTTTCCGGGAAAAATGCCGTATAATGAGAAAAAACCACCGTCAGGAGGCACGTCCTATGACCCGAGGCTTTATCACCATCGCAACCGGCGCGGACTGGTATTACCAGCTGGCGGAAAATCTGCTGCTGTCCTACCGGCTGTTCAGCGAAAGTCCCATGCCCTTCGCCATTCTTTGCGACAGGGAAAATGCCCATACCCGACAGTTTGACGAAACCGTTCTCTTTTCCCCCAGCGGACGACCCTTTTTCGATAAGTTCGAGCTTCTGCGCCTGGCTCCCTTTGACGAGACCATTTTCATTGACGCGGACTGCCTGGCCTACCGGGATCTCAACGAATTCTGGGATTTTTTTGCTCAGGCCGACCATGTTTCCGGCGCGGGATATAATGTTCCGGCCAACAGCGAACGGGGGCTGTATCAATTGGCTGACATTGGTGACTACGCGCCCCGGATCACTCGGAAATCCAGCATTCACGGCGGCCTGTATTTCATCCGGAAGGGTTCGGTCTGCAATGCGGTTTACGCCGACTGTCAGAACATCATTGCCCATTATGACAATTACCGTTGGCCGGATTACTGCGCGCCTTACGCCGATGAGCCGGTGCTGTGCCTGGCCATGAATGCCAACGGCTGCCATGTGGAGGAGGCCGTACCGGAAAACTACGGCATTCCCTGGGAGGTCACGTCCCTGAAATGCGACCTGTTTACCGGCCTTTGCCGCTACGCCACCGACTGGCACCCGGAGACGGATCGGGGTCGGATGATCCACTGGTCTACCCGGTACACAAAAAAGCCCCTGTACCGCTTCGAGGCGGAAAAGCTCCATCTGATGGTGAAAAACCACCTGCGCCCGTCCCCGTCCGGCGTGCCCTTGGGTCTGAAAGATACCCTTCTTTATCGCTGGAAGCTGCGCTATGACTGGCTCCTTGCCTGGGAGTTTACCCGCCGGGCGGTCAATAAGCTCTGCCGGATTATTACCCGCACCCCGCCCAAGGACTGATTGACCAGAAAAAAGGCTTGTATTTCAAGGCGTTTCGTGGTAGAATAACCATCGTATTATCGAAAAAAGTCCATAGGAGGATATACATGAGCTATCATGGACGTTTTGAACAGGCAAAGCAGCCCGGAAAGAAAAAGGGGCTGAAGATTTTTCTGATTGTGATCGCCGTCATTCTGGTGGTGCTGCTGATTCTCGCCGGCGCGGCCTACCTCTATCTGCAAAGCAAGCTGAAGAAAATGAACATCATCGAGCTGCCCAAGGATACCTATGCCTATACCGAGCCCACCGATGAAGTCACCCGCCCCCCGGAGACCGAGGCGGCGCAGACCACCGAGGCACCTACTGAGACCACCATCCCTCCGATGAGCGCGGATGATATTGTCAACATTCTGTTTGTGGGTCAGGCGGCCCGGGCCGGTGAGGAAGCACTGAATGCGGACAGCACCATGCTGGTTTCCATCAACACCTATACCAAGGAAATCACCTGTATGTCCATCCTCCGGGACTCCTATGTGAAGCTGCCGGATTATAAGGGTCATACCTGCGGCCGGAGCAAGTTCACCTTCTGCTATAACCTGGGTTACCAGTGGGGCGGCGGTGTCGCGGGCGGTATGGAGATGACCAACATCTGCCTGAAGGACAACTTCGGCATTGAGGTGGATTATAATGTGGAGATCAGCTTTGACAGCTTCATCAAGATGATCGACTACATTGACGGCATTGACATTGAGCTGACCCAGGCCGAGGCGGACTATCTGAACAAGGACACCCTGTATGTCAAGCGTACCATTGAGCCGGGCATTCAGAGGCTCCAGGGCATGGAGGCTCTGTCCTATGCCCGGATGCGCAAGGCCGCAGGCGACTCCGAAAGCGATATCAAGCGTACGGCCCGTCAGCGCAAGGTGGTGGAGGCTCTGCTGGAGAAGTTCCGCTATATGTCCCTGAGCAAGCTGAATAATTGGGTAGATATTCTGATGCCCATGGTCACTACGACCATGACGCCTGGTGACGTGACCAAGCTGGCGGCAAAGATTCTGCCCATGCTTCCGGAAATGAAGATGAGCGGCACCACGGTTCCGATGGAGGGCTGGGGTGATATGGTGGACGTTGACAAGGACGGACAGCTGGACAGCGTCATGCGCTTTGACACCGCCAAGGAGAAGAAGCTGATCCGGGCTATCACCGAAGCGGAAGTTTCCACGGATTAAAAATCAGGACACCCCCTGGGTTCGCCTTTGCGCCCAGGGGGTTATTGTATTCAGAGAAGCTTTTCGATATACGGATGTCATTGCGAACCAGTGACCGATGTCACTGGTGTGGCAATCCGTTCTCCAAAGCCTTCCCCCGCAGGGCAATGTCATCAACTTAAGCTCACAGCAGTATTTTCTCGCAGGAACAAATGCCTGCGCCGACTTTAAAACATCTGATCGTCATTGAGAAAAAAGAAAAGTGCTATTTTTGATGTGCATTTCAGGCGGGTTTGTCCTAATTTTCATAGCGAAATTCCTTAAGCTGATGACATTGCCCCGCAGGGAAGGTGGCTCGCGCGTCTCCCGCAAGCGCGAGACGGATGAGGGCCTTTAGTTGGCTCCCCTGGCGGGGAGCCAAGGGGGATACGGATTGCCACGCCAGTGTGAGCACTGGCTCGCAATGACATTCTCCTTCTGCGGGCTGGTAGTGTTATTCTGGGCAAAAGGAACGCCGCCGGCGGTGAGCCGACGGCGGTTTGTTCACCTCTCAATGCTCGTGAATCGGGATTTCCAGCGAGCCGATGTCCACAGCCCGAAGGCCGCCGTCCATGTCCTCCGCCGGAACATAGGCCTGCAGGGTCACAGACAGCTCCTGAATTTCCGTCAGAGCTTTCTCATCCTCCAGGTTCATGTACATCTGACCGATAGCCTTGGTATGGGCTGGGATATCCACATACAGGGAGGATGTGGAATCTTCCTGACCGTTGATCGTGCAGTTCACGGTGCCGACGGAAATTTCGTCATTGGTGGTATTTTCCAGGCAGAATACCAGGCTGCTCATCAAGTCCTCATCGTAAGCGTCCGGCTCGTAACCGGCGTAGGAAATGGTCAGTCCGTCCTGATCATACAGAAGCTCCGTGGAGATTTCCCCTGAGGAAGGCGCGATGGGCAGCTCTTCCGCCTCCGCTCCCAGAGGGCCGATTTCAAAGACCTCCTCGTAGCTGTCCGCGTCGCAGAAGGTCAGGGAGAAGATCACATTTTCTACCGTGTCCGAGCCGGTGTATTTCAGGTACTGGGAATCCAGATAGAGGGTAGCAATGGAGGTGCTTTTCTTTGGCAGGTCACAGTAGAAGCCCAGGTCTGGCAGCTGATAGCCGTTGACCTGAATGCGTTCGCTGTATGCCGCCAGATCCTGATCGGTGTCGTTCCGGATGGACAGCGATATCCCGTCGCCCGGTACCCGAAGCTCCCTGTCCTGGGCGGTGATGGTGATGCTGTCGTCGGAGAAGAGAACGGTGTCGTAATCCTCGGGAATTTCCGGAACCGGCTCGTGGCTGCCGGAAAAAACACCCCTGGCGGCAAAGCCGGCAATCAGATGGAAGGCCGCGTTGACCAGGATCATCACGGCGACAAGAATCCCGAAAATTCTTCCGATGGAAGTTTTCTTTTTCGCCTGACGGCTTCCTGATGTCCGGCGGTCGCTTCTCGTTTTCCGGTCGCAGTCAAAGGGATCCTTCGTGGGGATGGGTCGACGCTGGGTATCCTCAATGACGAGGGGTTCTCCCTCGTGGGTATGGAATCCGTGGGCGATTTCCTCGGTGAAGTTTTCGTACAGGCAGTTGCCGCATTTTCGCCCGTTGTAGGGCTTCCCGCAGCTGGGGCAAAGCTTTCTTGCCATTCAAATCTGCCTCCTTTCTTTTCTTCTATTATAGCAAGAAGGCGGGACGGCTGTCAACAAAAGAATCCGGGGGTTAAGGCTCCGCAACTTCGGGGATACTTGGAACAATCTGCCCAAAATGCAAAATTTACCCTGTCCTTGACGGGTTTTACTTGACAAAATGGAAAAATACCAGTATTCTATAACAGGTGTGGAGCAGACTGGAAACGTTTCCTTCCTGAAAAGGCATGGCAGGTGTCCGCTCCACGTTGTTTGCTTGCAACCGCGTGGCGGTTTGAAACACAGGCGGGATTCCCGCCGATATGATGGAGGCATAGTCAATGACAAACCTGAATTGTATGAACATTCTCAAGTGGACGGAAGCCCAGCTGAAGTACAACTTTGACGTAGCTCTGAAGGACGCCACCCCCCAGGAGCTTCATGAGGCTCTGGGTCAGGCGGTGATGATGGCCATCTCCGATAACTGGAGCAAGGCGAAAAAGACCCGGCTGCATGCGCGCAAGGCCTACTACTTCTCCGCCGAGTATCTGATCGGACGGCTGGTTTACAGCAACCTGTTCAACCTGGGAATCTTAGACGAGATGAAGAAGCTGTTTGCCCAGCGGGGTGTGAACCTGGCCGTGCTGGAGGACATCGAGGACGATGCCCTGGGCAACGGCGGCCTGGGTCGCCTGGCTGCCTGCTTCCTGGACAGCGCCGCTACCTGCGACATTCCCCTGTCCGGCTACGGCCTGCGCTACAAGTTCGGCCTGTTCAAGCAGAGCTTTGACGGCAACGGCAACCAGGTGGAGAAGGCCGACGACTGGACCAAGTTCGGCGATCCCTGGTCTTACCGCCGGTATAACCACACCGTGAAAATCCACTTCCCAGATCACACCGTTCTGGCGGTGCCCTATGACGTGCCCATCATCGGCTACGAGACGCAGAATGTGGGAACCCTGCGGCTGTGGCAGTGCGAGGCCGAGGAGGAGCTGAACTTCGATGCCTTCAACAGCCAGGACTACCTGCGCGCTCTGGACGCCAAGAACAAGGCCGAGGACATCACCCGGGTGCTGTACCCCAATGATTCCACCTGGGACGGCAAGCGTCTGCGCATCAAGCAGCAGTACGTTCTGTCCTCTGCGTCCCTGCAGGATATGCTGCGCATCTACAAGATTGCCCACGGCGATGACCTGAGCCGCTTCGGCGAGTTCTATGCCGTGCAGCTGAACGATACTCACCCCGCCATGTCCATCCCCGAGCTGATCCGGCTGCTGGAGCAGGAGGGTATGCGCTTTGACGATGCTTTCAAAGTTGCCCAGAAGACCTTCTCCTACACCAACCATACCGTCATGGGCGAGGCGCTGGAGAAGTGGCCGCTGGATCTGCTGCGCTCCGTGGTGCCGGACATTGTGGACATCATCTGCCAGATCGATGCCAAGCTCAAGAGCGAGCATCCGAACCTGTTCATTGTCCGGGACAACGTGGCGCATATGGCCTACCTGTCCGTGTATGTGGGCAGCTACGTCAACGGCGTGGCGGAAATCCACTCTCAGATTCTGAAAGACGATCTGTTCAAGGACTGGTATCAGGTCTATCCTGAGCGGTTCCAGAACAAAACCAATGGCATTACCCCCCGCCGCTGGCTGGGTCTGTGCAACCCGGAGCTCACCGAGCTGATCCGGGAGCATGTGGGCGGTGACTTCCTGAAGAATCTGGATCTTATCAGCGGCATGAAGGATCAGATCACCGACGAGACCGTAGCCCGGTTCAATGCCATCAAGCGCACGAAGAAGGAGCAGCTGTGCAGCGTCATCGCCCGCCACGAGGGCGTGATGCTGAACCCGGACTTCCTGTTCGACGTCCAGGTCAAGCGTCTGCACCTGTATAAGCGGCAGCTGATGAATGCCTTGTCCATTGTGGACATCTATTTCCGGCTGAAGGAGGGTCGCCTGCCCGATTTCCATCCCACCGCCTTCATTTTTGGCGCTAAATCCGCCCCCGGCTACATGGATGCCAAGTCCGTCATCCGGTATATCAACCGGGTGGCCCGGATGATCAACAGCGATCCCGCCGTGGCCGATAAGATGCGGGTGGTCTTCGTGCAGAACTACAACTGCTCCTATGCCGAGCATATCATTCCCGCCGCCGATGTGTCCGAGCAGATTTCTCCCGCCGGCACGGAAGCCTCCGGCACCGGCAATATGAAGCTGATGCTCAACGGCGCGGTGACGCTGGGTACTCTGGACGGTGCCAATGTGGAGATCGCCCAGGAGGCGGGCAAGGAGAACGAGTATATCTTCGGCCACACCGTGGAGCAGATCAACGAGGGCAGAAGCTCCTACTATGCCCGGGGCATTTATGATGCCAACGCCGACCTGCGCCGGGCCATCAACACCCTGGTGGACGGCACCGTGCCCACCGACGACGGCCTGAGAAACCTGTTCCATTCTTTGCTGGATTGGGGTCAGAACTCCGATCAGTACCGGCTGCTGCTGGACTACGATTCCTATGTGGAAGCCAAGCTCCGTGCCAACCGGGACTATGCCGACCGGATGGCCTTCGGCAGAAAGTGCCTGGAGAATGTGGTCTCTGCCGCCAAGTTCTCCTCCGACCGTACCATTCGCCAGTACGCCGAGGAAATCTGGCACATCAAACCCATTGCGTATTGATTCCTGGAAGCATCAGCCCCGGCCAACCGGCCGGGGCTGGTTTTGTCAAAGAACCATGTCATTGCGAGCTGAGGAAGAATGTGGTATAACAATCCGAAACATTCTGACGCACTTCCGGCGGTGCGGCCGGGGGGTTCTTAGGGGGGCGGCTTTGCCGGCAGCACCCCCTAAGCCGGCTTCTTATCAATGTTCTTGCCGGGACAAGAACATTGCCCCCGGAGGGACCAGAACCGAAAGTTTCTAGAAGGCTTGGAATATAAGGATAAATTTGCAATTCACGGGCCTGAGCATTGGCTCCTACGGATTCTGGATAGGCTTCTGGAACGACCGGGGATTGCAAACCATCCTGCGGGATGGTTTGCAATGACACGTTCTTTTGACAGCCTAAAAGAAATACACCCCGTTTTCAGAGAATTTTCTCCGAAAACGGGGCGTTATGTATCACTTCTTGGAATTTTCCACAATGCCGCAGATGATATCCACGCACTGCTCGATGCCCAGGGCACTGGTATCCAGGCAGATGTTATAGTTCTGAGCCTGACCCCAGGTGCGGCCGGTGTAGTGCTGGTAGTTCACTCTGCGCCGCTTGTCCTTCTCGTTCAGTCGAGCCTCGGGGCTTTTGTCGGACTCGCCGTAGCGATGGACGATCCGGTCAGCCCGGAAGGCCATGTCCGCGCAGATGAAGGTATGCAGGGCATCCGGCCGATCCTTCAGAATGTAGTCCGCGTTCCGACCTACGATAACGCAGGGACCCTTCTCCGCCAGCTGCAAAATCACGCTGCACTGGATGTTCCACAGAAAATCTGCGGTGGACAGGCCGTTCATCACGCCGGGCACCCCCTGGGGGGCAAAGGCATAGGAGAACAGACTGCTGCCGGGGGAGTGCTCACCGTTTTCCTCCACAAATTTGGGGGCAAAGCCGGACTCCAACGCGATCTGGTCAACCAGCTCCTTATCGTAGAAGGGAACCCCCAGCCGCTCGGCCACCATGTGACCCACGGAGCGTCCGCCGGAACCGAATTCCCGGCTGATGGTGATGATCTTTTTTTCCATAGTGCTTACCTCCTTGGGTAGTATCTTACCTCTATTATAGTCAAGCTGACGGCATCTGTCAATCTTTCTTTGCATCTGTTCGTGCAAATTGCCCTAGTAACCGCTGATGAAATCGTCTGCGGTTCTCAGCGGATCTTTTGCCCCGACTGTGCAGTTTGAAAAGCTTGAAATACACAGAGTATTCCGGTGCTTTTCAAACTTTCATTCGTGCCAAAATCTCTCGCTGATAACGCTTGCCAATTTCATCATTGGTTACATTAGCGGCGGCCGGCTGCCGTATTCCTGGCAAATCCTTGCCAGCACATTCACATCTGCCGGACAGAACGCGAAGTTCGGAATTTCCTCCGGCCGGATCCAGCGCAGCGCCTTGTGCTCCAGAAGCTGGGGTACTCCGGAGGCGATGGCGCAGTGAAAGAGCGTCAGCCGAATGCGCATATCCGGGTAGTCGTGGTACTCCTGGAAGAAGGGACTGCCCACCTCCACCTGAATGGCCAGTTCCTCGGCGCACTCCCGGGCCAGAGCCTGCTCCGGAGTTTCCCCCGGCTCCACCTTGCCGCCCACGAATTCCCACAGAAGCCCCCGGGCTTTGTGGGCAGGCCGCTGGCAGATGAGAAATCTGTCCTTTTCCCAGATCAGGGCGGCCACCACATCCACCGGCTTTTTTCGGGTAAGCACCGTGGCGGAGCAGGGGAGGACGGTGATCTGTCCCTGGGCGGGGAACAGGGGGGCTGTGCCCGCGGTTTTCCCGTGGATGTTCACATCCCATATCCCTTCGGGCAGATTCATGGTCAGGGAATCGTCGTCGGCATTGAAAATGGCAAGAATGCTGTGATACCGATCCTCCACCCGGTAGCATACCGCTTTTGGGCTTCCGGTTTCCACCGGGAAGACACTGGACAGAACCCCTTCCCGGCTGGTTTGCCGCAAACCCGCATGAGCCTTCCGGAAGGCGATCAGACCCCGATAGTAGGCCAGGGTCTGCTGATACTCCGGGATTTCCAGGGTGTCCCAGCGGATGGCGTTCACCCGATCCGGGGAGCGATAGCTGTTATCGTCGAATTTGCCGTGACCTCTGGGCTTGGTGCGAAGGATTTCCTCCCCCGCCTGGAGGAAGGGTACCCCCTGGGACAAAAATACGAAGGCCGCCGCCAGCCGGTTCTGACGGATCAAGCGTTCCCGGGGAGCGTCGGGGCTTATGAGGGTCAGCCGGTCGAAGAGGGTGTTGTTGTCGTGACAGGAGACGTAGTTCACGCTCTGCTCCGGCTGGGAAGCCCAGTAGGGCAGCCCCCGGAAGCAATCATCCAGGGCATTCTTGTCGCAGATGGATCCGGAGACGAAGCCGGGAGCGCGGGAATCGAAAATGGAACCCCGGAGCAGATCCCGACAGGTGTCGGAGAAGAAGGAAAATCCTGGGGGCAGGGCGGCGTGATACTGGGTGGCCAGCTCCGTGCCCGGCCGGACGGGACTGGTGTTCATCTGCCAGCCTTCGCCGTAGAAAATCACATGGGGATGGCGGCTTTTCACCGTCTGGACGACCTGATTGACGGTGCCAATGTCGAGCAGTCCCATCAGGTCAAACCGGAAGCCGTCAATGTGGTATTCGTCCGCCCAGTAATTCACGGAGTCCACAATGTATTTTCGCACCATGCTCCGCTCGGAGGCGGTGTCGTTGCCGCAGCAGGAGCCGTTGCTGGCACCCCGGCTGAAATAGCCTGGGACGATTTGGTTGAAGCAGAAGCCGTCCCGGTCGTAGACGTGGTTGTACACCACGTCCATCACAACGCTTAAGCCGGCATCGTGGAGTGCCTTTACCATCTGCTTCATTTCCCGTACCCGGCAGGCTCCGTCAAAGGGATTTGTGGCGTAGGAGCCTTCAGGCGCATTGTAATTCACCGGGTCATAGCCCCAGTTGTATTGGGGCTGAGGACTGGCTTCGTCGGTGAAGCCGAAGTCGAAGACGGGAAGCAGATGGACGTGGGTCACACCCAGCTCCCGGATATGGCGCAGGCCTGTGGGATGGCCGCTTCGAGTGTGGGTGCCGGTTTCCGTCAGACCCAGAAATTTTCCCTTGTTCCGGATGCGGGAGGAGCGGTGCATGGAAACATCCCGGATGTGCAGCTCATAGAGCACTGCGTCCGTGATGCCCTTTCCCTGGAAGGGGGAGTGATCCTCCGCCCAGCCTGCCGGATCGGTTTCCGCCAGGTCGATGACCATAGCCCGCTGGCCGTTGACCCCGACGGCTCTGGCGTAGGGGTCGCAGGCTTCTCTGATTTGGCCGTCCACGTTTACGAGGAACGTGTAGTACAGACCCTTGAGGTTTCCCATTCGCCTACCGACCCAGGTGCCGTTACTTCCTGGGTGGAGCTGCTGCCGGGTCAGAGGCTCACCGCCCTGACCCTCCCGGTAAAGCAGCAGGGTCACCTCCCGGGCGGTAGGCGCCCAGACCCGGAAGGCGGTTACGCTCTCCGTCCAGAAAGCACCCAGGTCGTGACCTGGGTAGGTGTTGGCGGTTTCAAATTCTTCGGTATCGTAAAAACTGGGCATGGGAGACCTCCTGATCGTTTGAGAGGATTATAACATAGGGACGGGGAGAATGTAAAGGATTTCCCTCCGGGGATTGACGGCACTGGAGAAAAATGGTAAACTGTCAGTAAATTAAGAAAACTCTGAACAAATCCGCTTCGGCTGAACAGCGAATCTTTTTCTCCAGCTGTGCAGTATCAAAAGCGGGAAATATAGCGCAGCCGTTGCCAGCGCAAGCTGGCTTGCGGATGCGGCATACCCCTTGCGGGTACATACCGTATTCCTCCACTTTTGATACTTTCATCTGATGAAAAATCTCTCGCTGTCAGCTCTTGCGGATTAATTCAGAGCTTCCTTAGGAAAGGTTCCACGCTATGAAAAAAGTCATTTCCATTGCCCTTTGCCTAGCTTTGCTGCTGGCCTGCGCCCTTCCGGCATCTTCTGAGACCCAGCAGGAGGGCTTTCACAAAAGCCTTCGCACCTGGATTACAAACAAGGCAAATCGGGTCTATGTGGAGCGAATGCTCGATTACCATGTGCGCACAAATCAGGCGGTGATCGACGCGCTGGAGGAAGGCCACTGTGCCGTGTTTCTCTTCGACGGCTGCTCGGACAATATGCGTGATCCCGTGCTGTCCGACCTGTCCTACTACCGGGTGTCCGCCGTCTGCGTGGTGCTGCGCAAGGACGCGGCCGGGCGGCTGAAGCTGGCCTACATCAACAGCAACGCCAGCACCCTGCCGGACAGACCCCTGGAATACGGAGCCTGGAAGCTGCCCAAAATCGGGGACGTGGGGCCTGCTACCATTCTGGACGGCACCTATGAGCTGTATTCCGTCTATCACAAGGGAGAATATGAGGCTCTGCATATGCGTACTTCCTATGAGGATGACACCATTCCCGCCATTTACATGACCCCGGAGGGCTACACCGCCCACCCGGCGGATTCCATCAATATCCATACCCGCACCAGCAACCACACCAGCGGCACCAAGTACATGTGGTCGGCGGGCTGTCCGCTGATCGGCGGCGGGGCAGCCTGGGAATTCTGGAAGCTATTGCAGGCTACCTATTACGGCAGCTACAGCAGCTACAACGGCTTCGCCCCGGATCGGTTCGTGGGGACCATCACCATCGACCGGCAGGCTCTGCGCACGGAGATGTACACCCTCTATAAAAATCCCGATGCGGTGGATGAAATGCTGGTCAACACCCGCAGCAGCCGCCTGGATTCCTATCTGGCTCTGTGCGGACGGCAGGAGCACTATCCTGAGGGCAAGCTGGTGCAGGTTCGGCGGCAGACCCAGCTGATGAGTATGCCCTGCAGCAGCCAAACAGATGAATGGTCCAAGGAACTGGCGGTTCTGGAGCCCGGGCAGACCCTGCGGGTTTACGGAAGTCTCTTCAATACCAAGGGCAACCTTTGGTACGAGACCAGGCGGGACGGCCAGCGGTGCTTCCTGTATGCCGGACATGTGCAGCTGCTGGAGCCTACGGGTTTTGCCGCCTGGTGGGAGCGGCTGTTTGGAAAGTAAGACGAAGGAACCCCCGGGACTGCCCGCGGCAGCCCCGGGGGTTCGATTGAAGCAGTATTTGCGCAGGAACGATAGAACATGTCATTGCGAACCAGTGACCGATGTCACTGGTGTGGCAATCCGCATCTCAAAGCCTTCCCCTCTCAGGGGAAGGCTTAAAAAACAGCCTCCCGTGAGGGAGGCTGTTCTGCGTGAAGATCAGCCGATTGGCTCAAAATCCGCCGCGCCGTGCTTGCACAGAGGACACACGATATCGTCGGGCAGGGTGTCGCCCTCGTAGATCCAGCCGCAGACCTTGCACACGAAGCCCTTTTTGCCCTCGGTTTCAGGCTTGGGCTTGACGCTCTCCTGATAGTAGGCGTAGCTCATGGTTTTCCGATCGGACATGACCCTGGCCTCGGTGACGGAGCAGATGAACATGCCGTGGGTACCCAGATCGACGGTGGATTCTACCTTCAGGCTCATAAAGGAGTTGACATAACGGGGCAGGAACCGGAGGCCGTTGTCCGAGCGCAGCACCTCAATGCCCTCGAACTTGTCTGCCGTCCGACCGCTGCGGAAACCGAAGTTCTGGAACACGGAGAAGGGGGCGGAAACGTCCAGACAGTTCACATTCAGAATGCCGGTCTGCTGGATGATGTGATAGGAGTAGTTGGCTTTGTTGATGGTGACGGCCACCCGGTTGGGGGTGTCGGTGACCTGACAGACGGTGTTGACGATGAGACCGTTGTCCCGGATACCGTCGTTGGAGGTGACCACATACAGGCCGTAACCGATGTTGAAAAGAGCGTTCAGGTCGTTCTTGTTGGCGGTGGCATCCTGCCGCGCCAGATAATCCTGGCACAGCTCGTTGGACAGAGCCTCAATCTGAGCCTTGCTGTCCTCGTTCAGGGCGGACAGGATCCGGACGGTGGTGTCGGTGAAGGTCAGGTTCTTGCAGCCTTCGAACATTTTTGTCATCACCTTGGCGGCCAGAGGCGCCCAGGTGCCGTTTTCCACCAGGCCGATGGTGCGGCTGCGGTAGTTCCGTTCGGTCAGGTGATGGATGAACTCCTTCATGAAGGGGAAGACGTCGGCGTTGTAGGTGGTGGTGGCCAGCACCAGCTTGCCGTACTGGAAGGCATTCTCCACGGCCTCGGCCATGTCGCACCGAGCCAGATCGTGAACCACCACCTGGGGACAGCCCTTTTCCCGGAGCTTCTGAGCCAGCAGCTCCACCGCGGCCTTGGTGTGGCCGTAGACGGAGGTGTAGGCTACCACGATGCCCTCACTCTCCACCCGATAGGAAGACCAGATGTCGTAGAGGTTGATGTAATAGCCCAGATTCTCGGTGAGCACCGGGCCATGCAGCGGGCAGATGATGGAAATGTCCAGTCCGGCGGCCTTTTTCAGCAGTGCCTGCACCTGGGCACCGTATTTGCCAACGATGCCGATGTAGTACCGGCGGGCTTCACAGGTCCAGTCTTCTTCTACATCCAGCGCGCCGAACTTGCCGAAGCCGTCAGCGGAGAAGAGCACCTTGTCGCAGGTGTCGTAGGTCACGATGACCTCCGGCCAGTGCACCATGGGGGCGGCCACGAAGGCCAGGGTGTGAACGCCCAGCGCCAGAGTGTCGCCCTCGCCCACCACGATCCGCCGGTCGGCGTAATCGTCGCCGAAGAACTGCTTCATCATGGTAAAGGCCTTGGAAGAGGAGACCACCGTTGCCTCCGGGTAGACCTTCAGGAAATTGGCGATGTTGGCGGAGTGATCCGGCTCCATGTGCTGGACAACCAGGTAATCAGGCTTCCGACCCTCCAGGACGGTCTGCAGATTGTCCAGCCACTGGTGGGTGAAATTCCGATCCACGGTGTCCATGACGGCTACCTTCTCGTCCAGGATCACATAGGAATTGTAGGACATGCCGTTGGGAACCACATATTGTCCCTCGAACAGGTCTATCTGATGGTCGTTGACGCCAACGTAACGGATATCCTTGGTAATAATCATAGGTATTCTCCTTTGTGTATTTGGGTGTTTGTTCTCTTCGATCAGTATAGCCGAAAAAGAAGCCGGTGTCAATGGAGTCCGGGCGGCAGGCTTGACATTTTCCGCATGTTCGGTATAATGTTAGGGAGACGAAAGAAATGGGAGAAATCGGCTATGAATCGTGAAAATAAGCGCAGACAGTATGAAAAAGGTTACTATAAGACCCATGCCTGCGAGGAAAGCTTCACCTGCAAAAACTGCGGCCGGCTGGTGGTGCCGGTGGGGGCAGGCAGCGATCACCGGAATCACTGCCCCAACTGTCTGTATTCCCTGCATGTGGACATTGAACCCGGCGACCGGGAGTCCGACTGCGGCGGGCTTATGGAGCCTGTGGCGGTGTGGGTACGGAACAAAGGAGAGTGGGCCATTATTCACCGGTGCAAGCGGTGCGGTGAGCTTAGCTCCAACCGGGTGCTGGCCGACGACAACCCTATGAAGCTCATGTCCATTGCCATGCGGCCTCTGGCCAATCCCCCTTTCCCGTTGGAGCGCATCGAGGAAATGACTGCCATGATGGGCGGCGAGGGGAGCCTGCCGGAGATGTACCGCAGGCCGAAAGAAGAGAAACAGGATTAAAGGCGGCTGTCCCAAAAGATAAATGCCAAATGTTCACAAACCGGAAATAAATTGTTTCCCCGACGTTCATCATCCGTTTGTATTTTAACAGCGAGAAGAAGAGAGGTACCTTATGAGTCTGATGCTGTCCCTGGCCTATCTGTTTTTTGTAGGCTCCTGCCTTGGCTGGCTGCTGGAGCTGTGGTTCCGCAACATTGTCAAGCATCCGGATAAGCTGGTGAATCCCGGCTTCTGCACCGGCCCATACCTGCCCATTTACGGCTTCGGCCTGTGCGTGCTGTATCTGCTGGCATCCCTGGAGAAGTTCAGTCTGATTTCCGATCCCTTCTGGAACAAGGTGGTTTTGTTCATCGCCATGGCCATTGGTATGACTCTGGTTGAGTATGTGGCGGGTCTGTTCTGCCTGAAATTCCTGAAGGTTCGGCTGTGGGATTACTCCGGCCTCTGGGGCAATGTCCAGGGCATTATCTGCCCCCTGTTCTCCTTCTTCTGGGCGATCCTGGGAGCTGTGTACTATTTCCTGATTCACCCCTATATCCTGGACGGCCTGGACTGGCTGTCCCGGAATCTGGCCTTCTCCTTCTTCATCGGCATGTTCTTCGGCGTTTTTATCATCGATGTGGTGAATTCTGCCCAATTGGTTGTGAAGCTGAAGAAGTTCGCCGAGGACAACAACGTGATCGTCCGTTACGAGGCACTGAAAACCCACATCCGGCAGCAGCGGGAGGAACGCTCTCTTAAGTACCATTTCTTCCGCCCCTTCCGCACGGAGCGTCCTTTGGCCGAGTCCCTGCGGGAAATGCAGGCGGAGCTGGAAACCCGGATCCGCCGGAAATAACCGGAGGTTATCCCCATGCGTTTTCCAACGCCTGAGACGGATCTGCGAGGCTTCCGCCTGCGCCGGATCAACGAGCCTCGGTATCGCCACATGTGGTGGCTGCTGTTCTGGCCAGCTTATCTGCTTCGATACTTTCTGGTGGAACACTGGAATCCAGCCAAAACCTACCATGTGATGCACTGCGTTCTGGACGACTGGATCCCCTTCCATGAGGGCTTCGTCGTCTTCTACGCCAGCTGGTATTTCCTGCTCGTGGGAGTTCACCTGTATACGCTGCTCTATGACCGGGACACCTTCCGCCGGTACAGCAAATTCCTGTGTATCGCCATGTCCATTTCCACCGTCATTTTCCTGGTCTATCCCAGCTGCCAGGAGCTGCGCCCGACGGCACTGCCCCGGGACAACTTTTTCAGCCGGATTGTGGAACTGATTTACGCGGTGGACACGCCTACCAATGTGTTCCCCTCGGAGCATGTGCTGGGAGCCTTCGCGGCGGTGGCAGCCGCCGCCCACACGAAGCATTTGAAAAAGCCCCTTCCCTTGACGCTGCTGACGGTGCTGGCAATTCTCATCTGCGTCTCCACCTTATTTCTCAAGCAGCATTCCGTCTGTGATGTTCTGGGCGCGTTGCTGCTGTGCCCATTTGTCTATTTCCTATGCTACAGAAAAGAGAGGTAAGTCATGAATACCTATCGCGCCGGTATTGATATCGGTTCTACAACAGTCAAGCTTGTGATTCTGGATGACGACGGTACGCTCCTTTATGGACAGTACCGCCGTCATCATGCCCACACCCAGGGCACGCTGAAATCCCTTCTGATGGAAGCCAGGCGGCAGCTGGGCGACTGCCGCCTGCGGCTGCGCATCACCGGCTCCGGTGCCATCAATCTGGGGAAAGCTCTGGATATCGGCTTTGTCCAGGAGGTGGTGGCGGTGGCCACCGCCCTGAAGGCCGCGGCTCCTCAGACGGATGTGGCCATTGAGCTGGGCGGCGAGGATGCCAAGATCATCTATTTCAAGGGCGGCCTGGAGGAGCGGATGAACGGTGTCTGCGCCGGCGGCACCGGCTCCTTTATTGACCAGATGGCGTCGCTTCTGCAAACCGATGCCGAGGGTCTGAACGAAGCTGCCAAGAGCTACCAGCGGGTGTACCCCATCGCCGCCCGATGCGGCGTGTTCGCCAAGACGGACATTCAGCCCCTTATCAACGAGGGCGCGACCCAGGCCGACCTGGCGGTTTCCATCTTCCAGGCGGTGGTGAATCAGACCATCTCCGGCCTTGCCTGCGGCAAGCCCATCCGGGGCACCGTGGCCTTTCTGGGCGGACCGCTCCACTTCCTGACGGAATTGAAGGCGGCCTTTATCCGCACCCTGAAGCTGACCCCGGAGACCACCGTTGACCCGGATAACTCCCATCTGTTTGCCGCCATGGGCGCGGCCATGGAAGCCAAGGACGGGGAAGGAGCCGTGCTGTCCGAATTGGTGAGCCGCCTGGAAAAGGGCGTGGCCGTCAGCTTTGAAATGCCCCGGCTGGAGCCCCTGTTCCGGGATCAGGCGGACTTCGATGCTTTCCAGGCTCGGCACGCCCAGGCCGTGGTGGGTAAGGGCGACCTGGCCTCCTACGAGGGCAAGTGCTTCCTGGGCATTGACGCCGGTTCCACCACCACCAAGCTGGCGGTGATCGGCGAGGACGGCCGGCTTCTCTATCACTTCTACCGGGGCAATCAGGGCAATCCCATTTCCACCGCCCAGTTTGCGGTGTCGGAACTGAAGCGGCTGCTGCCGCAGAAGGCGAAGATCGTCCGTGCCTGCTCCACCGGCTACGGCGAGGCTCTGCTGAAGGCCGCCTTCTCTCTGGACGAGGGGGTGGTGGAGACCATCGCCCACACCACCGCCGCCGCCTTCTTTGATCCGGAGGTGGACTGCGTGCTGGACATCGGCGGCCAGGACATGAAGTGCATCAAGCTGAAAAACGGCACGGTGGATACCATCCTCCTGAACGAGGCCTGTTCCTCCGGCTGCGGCTCCTTTATCGAGAATTTCGCCACCTCCCTGGGCTTCACCGCCGAGGGCTTTGCCAAGGAGGCTCTTTTTGCCAAGGCACCCGTAGACCTGGGTACCCGGTGTACCGTGTTTATGAACTCCAACGTGAAGCAGGCCCAGAAGGAGGGAGCCTCCGTCTCCGATATTTCCGCAGGTCTTGCCTATTCCGTCATCAAGAACGCCCTGTACAAGGTCATCAAGCTGGCCTCCCCGGAGGATCTGGGCCGGCACATCGTGGTGCAGGGCGGCACCTTTCACAATCAGGCGGTGCTCCGAGCCTTTGAGAAAATTTCCGGGGTGGACGCAACCTGCCCGGACATCTCCGGCCTGATGGGTGCTTTCGGCGCGGCCCTGGTTGCCAGAAGCCACTACACCGGTCAGCAGAGCAGTATGCTCCCTCTGGAGGATATCCTGAATCTGTCCTATACCTCTACCTCTGTGCGCTGCGGCGGCTGCTCCAACAACTGTATGCTCACCGTGAACAAGTTCCCCGGAGGCCGGAAGCACATCAGCGGCAACCGGTGCGAAAAGGGAGCCGGCGGCGCAGATAAGAAGGAAAAGGCTCCGAACCTGGTGCTCTACAAGCGCCAGCGGCTCTTTGACTATCCGCCCCTGTCTGAGGAGGAAGCCAAGCGGGGCACCATCGGCATTCCCAGAGTGCTGAACATGTACGAAAACTATCCCTTCTGGGCCACCTTCTTCCGGGAGCTGGGCTTCCGGGTGGTGCTGTCGCCCTTCTCTACCCGAAAGATTTACGAGCTGGGCATGGAGTCCATTCCCTCGGAGTCCGAGTGCTATCCGGCGAAGCTGAGCCACGGCCATGTGCAGTGGCTCATCGATCAGGGCATCAAGACCATTTTCCACCCCTGCGTGTTCTATGAGCACCAGGAGACGAAGCAGGCGCAGAACCACTATAACTGCCCCGTTGTGGTGTCCTATGCGGAGAACCTGAAAAACAACGTGGAGGCCATCAGCGACGGAGACGTGCATTACATCCGACCCTTCATCGCCTTTACCAGCGAGAAAACCGCCGCCGATCGGCTGGTGAAGACCGCCGCCGAGGAGTGGGGGATTCCCGCCAAGGAGGTTCGCTCCGCGGTACATAAGGCCTGGGAAGAGCAGCTGAACGCCAAGGCGGACATCCGGGTAGAGGGTCTGAAGCGGCTGACGGAGATGGAAGCCGCCGGCGGCCGGGGCATTGTTCTGGCCGGACGACCCTATCACATCGACCCGGAGATCAACCACGGCATTCCGGAGCTGATTTCCTCCTACGGCCTGACGGTGTTCACCGAGGACAGCCTTCCCATCGACTTTGAGCCCGAGCGGCCGATCCGGGTGGTTGACCAGTGGGTCTACCATTCCCGGCTGTACAGC
>ERZ808242.833-NODE-833-length-20329-cov-18.813012_pt1 | contig 20329 bp, 12 predicted proteins | sample MGYA00521244_ERZ808242 | MGnify/ENA primary metagenome ERZ808242 (study PRJEB31516, sample SAMN03275573) | gut metagenome | biome: mammalia-associated habitat; material: feces | host: Papio cynocephalus | place: Kenya | collected 2012-07-27 ... | reverse complement strand
GCATCATTTGGGTGGCATTCGGCTACTCTTGGGCTTTCTCCACTCAGTTTGCCGATGAGGGCAATCCGTTGGCTTGCATCATGGGCGGCTTCGACAAGTGCTTCCTCCATGGCATCGGACTGAATGCGGTGATGCCGACGGGCATTCCAGAGCTTACCTTCGTGATGTTCCAGTGCATGTTTGCCCTCATCACTCCAGCCTTGATTCTCGGTGCTTTCGCCGAGCGCGTGAAGTTTAGTGGCTATGTGCTCTTCACAGTGCTTTGGGTGATTATCGCCTATCTGCCAATGGCCCACTGGGTATGGGGTGGCGGATTCCTTCAGGAGATGGGAGCCATCGACTTCGCCGGTGGTACCGTGGTGCATATCAATGCCGGTGTCGCTGCCTTGGTGATGGCGCTGATGGTAGGCAAGCGTGACGATTATCGTGCGGGTCATCCTATCACTCCTCATAACATCACCTTCGTGTTCATGGGTATGTCGTTCCTCTGGTTGGGATGGTTCGGTTTCAATGCCGGTAGCGGACTTGCTGCCGATGGTTTGGCTGCCAACGCCTTCCTCGTAACCCATGTGGCAACGGCTGCTGCGGCTACCACCTGGATGATTATCGATTGGGTGGTCAACAAGAAGCCAACTACTGTGGGTGCTTGTACGGGTGCTGTAGCTGGTTTGGTTGCCATCACCCCTGCGGCAGGTAGTACCGACATCTTCGGAGCCTTCTGCATCGGAATCATCAGTACCTGCGTCTGCTTCTTCATGGTAGCGGTCGTGAAGTCTAAGTTCCGTTACGACGATGCCCTCGATGCCTTCGGCGTGCATGGCATGGGTGGTATCTTAGGTTCTATCCTCACAGGTGTATTTGCCACCAAGTACGTTACAAGTGCAGATGGTGTAGAGGGAGCCTTGTATGGCGACTGGCATCAGTTATGGATTCAGATAGTAGCCACCGTGGTGAGCATCATCTTCAGTGCCATCGTCACCTTCATCTTGTTTAAGGTAGTGGATAAGATGGTAGGTATTCGAGTGGATAAGCGAGTAGAGGAGGAAGGTCTCGACATCTACGAGCATGGCGAGAGTGCGTATAGCAACTAAGGTTTGCTTTTATTAGGCACATATAATATAAAAAACCTTTCAGCGAGTTTTTTTGCTGAAAGGCTTTTTTGTGTTCTCTTTTCATAGAAACATTTCCGGTTTATTTTATTTCAGAAAGAAAGTCTTGGGGAGTAATAACTCTTAAATTTTTCATGTTAGCATCCTTGAAATCATGGATGTTGATCGTGATAAGATAGTCGCATTTGGCGTTTTGGGCAGCTTTATACTGATAACTGTCTTCTAAATCAGTAAAATCAGTATTATTGACAGATGAAAGCAAGTCTTCCTTAAATATGTCTGCTACAGAAAACGTAGATAATATGTTGGTCAGCATTTCTCTAAGTTTAGAGATGCGTTCTTCTTTCTCTGTGTGACCATTGCGTTTTAAGTGCAACTCTATAAGATAAGTTAAGGTATAGAAAGAGCCAACGGAAATATAGCATTCCCATTCTTTTTCCTCTACTTTTCTTAGTATGTCCTCTACGCAGTTGGCGTTTTGTCTGTTGCAGAGATAGTCTATAACAGTACATGTGTCAAAGAATAGTTTCATACCTCATACTTTTCTAAAAGAGCTTCTTCTATCATGTCTTTATAAGACAAGTTGCTGGACAAACTACCACGCATATTACGAAAGGCTGAAGTAGATTTTTTCTTTTCAGTCTTTGTTTTGCTGGTACTCTGTAGCATGTATATGTATTGTTGAACAAATTTGGTAGCTACAGATGTAAGTTTGTTCATGTCGATGTTAAGTCCCGCAGGAACATCTACGTTGAGAGTCATTGTGTTCATAATCTACAAATTTCTGTTTTGCGTCGCAAAGATACGTATTTTTCTTTAATTCCGTGATATATTTTCCAGAAAAGTTTGTGATTTCATGGATTATTTGTATCTTTGCAGTGTCATCCTTTGGATGGTGGGCATAGGTGATGCCTTCCGGTAAGTCCAGGGCTTGGCACTATTTTATGAGAAAGACGTTTACTGCGTTTTCTTCTGATATATTGGAACCTAGGAAATTTCAAGTATCGTTCAGATGATTACAAGTGTGAACGCCTATGCATATCGTATATATGCAGCACGAGGTGCGCCCTTTCGTCTCGAAGGGGTGCGCTTAGTGCTATACCTATATATACTATAGCGGCGTAGGCTCTATCACATGCACTCTTGACGATACAGGTTTTCCTAGGACCTCAATATACAAGAGTTAAGCAAGTGATAGAACTCCTGCGCCGTTTTCTTGTTGGATAGGTTCTTTGTTGATAATCAGGTGTTAGCGTTAGGGAGTTAGCGATACCCGAAAAAGGAGAGGGAGCAGTATCCTCTCTCCGAAATGTAATAATGGCTAACAAGCAATAACTATGATAGAAGTCGGCAACATCATCAAGAACCTTTCTGCTTCCGAATCCGTCGTTATCGACAAAATCAAGAAGCTGGGCTCGAAGTATTCTTTGAGTTTTACAGGTGTCAACTCCCATAAGCAAGGCTCCAAGATATTGGATGCCTCGCAGATGGATGCTTTGCAAGTATTGGCTTCTGATGGCGAGTTTAATTTCTCTGGCAATCCCGAAAAGTTTATTCTCTTTGCTGAGGCGGAACGTATCAATTCTGCCTATCAGTTCGACCCATTGTTTGCTATCAACTGTAGTGTGGTTGATCCATTGCCCCACCAAGTGGAGGCGGTCTATAAATTTTTGCTTCCTCAACCACGCATTCGTTTTCTTCTTGCCGATGATACGGGAGCGGGAAAGACCATTATGACTGGTTTGCTCTTGAAGGAACTCTTGATGCGCCGCATCGTGGAACGCATACTCATCATTACGCCTGGTGGACTGACCAAGCAGTGGCAAGAGGATGAGATGGGTGTAAAGTTCAACATTCCTTTCAAGTTGGTGAATCGCGAGGTCTTTTCTTCTGAACCCACCGTCTTTCAGACTTCCAATCATGTAGTGGCTTCCATCGACTTCATCAGCAAGGAGGATGTACTCCATGTGCTTTCACAAACTTCTTGGGACATCATCATCTTTGATGAGGCTCATAAGTTGTCTGCTTATGAATATGGAATCAAGACCTATCGTAGCAAGCGATATGAGGCTGCCCATGTGCTCTCCAAGCAGTGTGAGCATCTGCTCTTGCTTACCGCCACACCCCACCGAGGTAGAAAGGATACCTTTAAGCTCTTGATGCAACTCCTCGACGAGGATATCTTTGCCACAGATGATTTGGCAGCGGAACGTGTCCGGGAGTTGAGTCATGACGGATGCAATAAGTTCTTTATTCGCCGTCTGAAGGAAGATATGAAGGATTGGGATGGCAAACCGCTCTACAAAGACCGATACACCAAGACGGTTTCTTACAACCTGACTTATGAAGAGAAACACCTTTATGATGCCGTGACAGAATATCTGACGGTTCGCAAGGAGCAAGCTGCCGAGACTAAGAATATCCATGTTTCTCTTGCCCTGCAGGTGATGCAACGTCGATTGGTGAGTTCCATCTATGCTATTCGCAATACGCTTCGTAAGCGTTGGTTGGCTCTGCAGGGGCTTGCCGACGAGTTAGATAAGAATCCTTCGCTCTGGAAACAGCGAGTAAAGTTGGACGACATGGATGTGGATAATCTCGATGAGTTTGACGAGTTGGATGATGAGGAGCGTGATGCGCTTGACAATATCATGGCAGACCCGAAGAAACTGAAACTCTTCACAACCTCTAAGAGCATAGCCGAAATCAAGCAGGAGGCTGCCGAGGTGAAGAATCTCTATGAGATGGCCAACACGCTCTATACCCAACAGAAAGAGGAACAGAAATATCGTGAATTGAAAAGTCTGCTTACTTCGCAGGGGGTAGTGGATGGTGAGAAACTGGTCATCTTTACCGAACATAAGGATACCTTGCTTTATCTGCAGGAACGATTGAGTAACAATGGCTATACTGTGGCAACCATTCATGGCGGAATGACCGTGGATGAACGGCGTGAGGCACAATGTCGTTTCATGACACCCGACGTGCAGATTCTTATCTGTACCGATGCGGCTGGTGAAGGCATCAACCTCCAGTTCTGCCGATTGTTGATTAACTGGGATATTCCGTGGAATCCGAACCGTCTGGAACAGCGAATGGGACGTATTCATCGTTATGGTCAGCAGTCGGATGTCATTGTGTTCAACATGGTGGCGAGCAATACCCGCGAAGGTCAGGTATTGAAGAAGTTGCTCAACAAGCTCGACATTATCCGAGAGCAGTTGGGTGATGATAGGGTGTATGATGTGATACAAGATGTATTGAAAGGCGTTTCGCTCGACAACATCATTTGTTCTGTGCTCGATGGCAGGGAGAGTGAACTCGATCGGTTCATTGACAAGGATGATAAGGAGTTGACCGATATTTTCAAGCGTTCCATTGATGAGCAAGACCATTCGATAGCCCATACCGAAGTGGATTATCATGATGCCCAACAGTTGAAGGAAGAAAGTGACGAACGCCGGTTGCAACCCATATACATCAAGCAGTTCTTTGAGCGAGCCTTCCATTATTTGGGTGGTGAGTATCAAGAGGTGATAGATGGCATTTTCCAAGTCACCCAGATTCCAGAGGTGTTGGTCAAGCGATTGAAAGACGACCATCGTATCTATGCCGAGAATCTCAAGTCGCTCTATTTCTTCTTCGATAAGCATCGCTATTTGGAATATGAGCGAACCAACGCCCAGTATGGAAAAGCGCATTATATCAATCCTGGTAATGCACTGTTTGATAGCCTTATCGAATGTGTACGAGACAGCTATCGTGAGGAAATGCTCAAGGGTACGGTCTTGGTCTCTCCAGAAGACAGACATCCTTACTTTGCCTACTTCGTGAAGAACCAGATACAAGACAATCGTCCTACGCAGAATGGGGAGCCTAATATCGCCAATGAACTGTTGAGCCTTATCTGCCAACAAGAGAATGGGCAATTTGAGCGTACATCGCCAGCCAAGCTTCTCGACCTCTGTCCGCCTACAGCTTTTGCCAAGGTGGTAACCCCGCCTGCTCCTTCCTCTGAGGATGAAGTGATGGAATGGGCTTTTGAGCATCAGACGGAGCCTTTGCTTGTGGAAACCCAGAAACGAGTGAAGGCAGACAACGAGAGCCGACGGAAATATCTGGAGGATGCCTTTGAGCAAGTGATATTCGATGTGCAGGGTGAAATCAATGAGTTGCAAGGCAAGGCATTGATGTCTGACGACGAGAAAACGCAGATGAAGCTGCAAGCAAAGGAGCAACGTTTGGCAGATTTGAAACAGCGCAAGCATGAGCGCTTGGAGCAAATGAGGCATGGTGCAGAGCTGTTTGCGGTAGAGCCAAAGGTATTGGGATGTGCTTATGTGGTGCCGCTCAACCAGATGGAGTATCGGCAAAGCTATGGTATGAGTCGTGATGATGAGGTGGAACATATTGCTATGCAGCAGGCAATGGAGTATGAGCGACAGCAAAGTAGAGAACCTGTGGATGTATCTGCCGACAATGTGGGGTATGACATCCGAAGTCTGGCTTCTGACGGAAGCAAGCGATACATCGAAGTGAAAGGTAGGAGTGGCACCGATGGGGTGATGCTCAGTGAGAACGAGATAAATCGTCTCGCCCAGTTGGGCAACAAGGCTTGGCTCTATATTGTGACCGATTGTGCCACTAAGCCCCAGTTGCATCTGATATGCAATCCTGCCCAACGCATGAATTTTGAAATGAAAACCAAGGGAGTGCAGTTCTTCTTGCCACTTACTGAATGGCAAGCCCACGAGGAAGCATAACCTTTCGATATAAACGGATTTAGAGAATGAATGAGATAATGAAAGCAAAGAAACTGATAGAGGTAGCCTTGCCTATCAAGGAAATTTCGGCAGAGAGCGTAAGAGATAAGTCCATCCGCCATGGGCATATCTCTACCTTGCATTTGTGGTGGGCACGTCGCCCACTGCCAGTTTGCCGTGCCGTTGTTTTTGCCAGTTTGGTTCCCGACCCGTTGGATGAACATTGTCCACAGGCATTCCGTGATGCCGTGGCTATAATATTGGGACCACAAACGAAGGGTGTGGTGTCTGTAGATGTCTATCTGCCTTATAAAGATATTCCTTATACTTCCGTTGAAGACCCAATGGAGGACAATCTGCGTAATCGCTTGATGATGTTCATTGGCAAGTTCTCAGAAACGTGCCAACAGAATATGAAGGACGGTAAGAGTACGCCGCCCAAGGAACAGTTGTCGGATGGTTCCCTCATCAAGTGGGAGAACAAGAACAACAAGAAGATTCTTCGTATGGCTCGTGAACTCATCTATGTAGCTTATCATGCTGAGCGTGAACCTGAGTTGGGGTATGAGAGCTTGCATCGCCAGTTTGATGCTTCCTTTGATGCCATTGCTGAGGCTGAGGACGCATTGTATGGTGTGGTGGATAGACATATCGAAATGCCAGAGGTGGAGAAATTGGAGGAAAACTTGCAACAAGCCATCGAGCATTTCCAAAACGAGATGCCATCTGTTTTCGACCCATTTGCTGGGGGAGGAGCCATTCCTTTGGAGGCGGCACGCCTAGGGTGTCGCAGCTTTGGTAATGACATCAATCCTGTTGCGCATATCATAGAACGTGGTTCTGCCGAGTTTCCTCAGAAATATGGAAAACCTATTGTGTATAGTGAGGCTGAGTTCAAGAAAAAATATGGGGAACGTGGCTTGAAAATGGCGCAGGAGAAGGGAAAAGACATTATTCGTGACGAGGATGGTAACTATCACATCCCGAACAGATTGAGTTGGGATGTGGAGTATTATGCCAAGGAATTACTGGAAATGACAGAGAAGGAGGTAGGGTATCTGTATCCTGCTGATGAGAATGGCAATAAGCCGATTGCATATTATTGGGCAAGAACAGCAAAATGCTCAAATCCAAGTTGTGGGGCTGAAGTGCCTTTGCTGAAACAATTCTACTTAGCGAATACAAGCAAGAAAAAGGTTTATCTTAATCCGATTATCCATGGTACGGATATTCAGTTCGAGATAAAAGAAGGAAAGTATGATGTGAAGGTGATGCCGGGATGGAATAATCGCGGCAATTTGACTTGTCCTTGTTGTGGGAGTGTAACAAAAGTAAATGAGATTAAGAAGCAATCAAAAGATGGATTCTTAAAGGATAGATTACTTGCAATTATTGAAGAATCTGCATATGGGAAAAAATATATATTGCCATCTAAAGAACAAGAAGCGATAATGTTGAAAACACCAACAGATATTGCAAGAAGTCCTGAAATAATGCCAATTCATTATGACCAAGCATTTCCTGTTTGTACATGGGGATATTATTATTGGACGGATTTGTTCTCAAAACGACAATTGAATTTCTTGTATGTGTTAATAGCTCAATTGAATAAAATAAAATCTCTGTCTAGTGCATATCAGTTTGCATTATTGACATTATTATCTTTGTGGATTGATCGAATTTGTGCAGCTAATACGTCCGCTGGTAGATGGCATAATGGGCGTGAGACTTTGGAACATCCTTTTGGCCGTCAAGCGATTTCTATGATTTTTGATTATCCTGAGTCAAATCCATTTTGTCAGAGTTCTGGTAGTGCATTGAATCAATTGGAGTGGGTACTTAGGTTTTTAGAATCAGAAAGCCCTTTGGAATTCTCTGCCAAGTTTAATCATGCGTCAAGTGGAGAAAAAAATCAATTTGAACCAAAGTCATTGAATGCGGCCATAACAGATCCGCCTTATTATGATGCGATAGGATATGCAGATTGTTCTGACTTCTTCTATGTTTGGTTAAAGAAAACCTTGGGAGACATTTATCCGATAGATTTTTCTACACCTCAAACTCCAAAGACTGATGAATGTACAGCAATAAAACATCAACATGGTTCTGTTGAAAAGGCTAAAAGACATTTTGAGCATAAACTTACTGAAATCTTTGATGCAATAGAATATCAAACTTCTGATATTGTCAGCATCATGTTTGCTCATCAGAGTACCGAGGCATGGACAACATTGTGTAACTCAATTCTTGGAGCAAGAATGAATATCACCGGGTCTTGGCCTATGGATACAGAAATGGCAAATCGAAATGTAGGCTTGTCTGGCGCAGCCCTTGAATCTTCAGTCACCGTAGCCTGTCGCCCATCCGAGCGCAGAGGCTTTGGTGAATATAAAGAGGTGAAGCGAGATATTGAGGCAAAGGTGAAGGAAGAGGTGGAATCTCTCTATGAGTTAGGTTTCCGAGGTGCTGACCTCTTGACAGCTTGTTTTGGTCAAGCTGTGAGTGAGTTTGGACGTTACAAGACTGTAGAGAAAGCGGATGGCAGCGAGGTGAGCGTTGGCGAACTCTTGGAGATGGCACGCAATGCAGCCTTTGATGCTTTGTTGGCTGGTGTGCAAGGTGATGACTACACCAAGTTCTATGTCGGTTGGTTGCAACTGAATGGTGCTGGTGAGACCGACTACGACGATGCTACCAAGTTTACTCGTGTGGGAGTGAATGTCGATATCAATGAAATTAAGTATAAGCATCTCTTAATACTTGATGGCAAGAAAATGCATATCGCTATGGCTGATGAACATTTAATCCACGCTAACTATGGTCTATCTCCTACTGATTCTCTGATAGACCAAGCCCATCGTGCCATTCTCTTATGGCGAGAGGGTAATCGTCAGAGCATTCTTAAGTTCATTGCCAACATAGCTCCGGAAAGTAGTTCTCCACTTTGGCGATTGCTCGCCACATTGAAAGAATTGCTTCCTGCTGGAGATGACCTCAAGGATGTGCAAGGCTTGTTGCAGAATGCCGATGACTTGCGGCAAAATTGTCATAAACAGCAAGTTCATACGGAAGGAAACTTGGATTTCTGATAAAGACAATGAGCATATATATAATAATGTGTAATCATTTAAAAGCAAACAAACGATGAAGAATGAAAACATATATGAGGCACTGAGCGTATTTCTTGAGGCGATGCGCCCATTCGCCATCAGTCTTATCACTCGTCATTTCCCAGGAGAACCTTGGGAAGGAGTGTTCTATCAAAGATTGACACCTGCTTATCAGAAGAAATGGAATGATGGGCAACGCCAAGGTACTGCTCCAGAGCTTCGACTTGATTATAACAACTTGACTTTTTTGCCAAACAAATTCAGAGAAGAATTGGCACAAGATCTGGGTGGTGATAAGGCGAAGACCTATAGTTTGGAGAACTGTCTGAGCGAAATCAAGATGGTAAGGAACAAGAGTCAACATTTTACTCCCATTTCCGAAGATGAGGTGGAACGTACTTTTAGCAATATGAAGCAAGTGGCAAACTTGCTCGATATGTCAGACCTACGTATGGAAGTGGAGCGACTTCGCAGCAAGCATACCTTTACACCTGCGGCAGTTGCTCCTAGCATACCAGTTACCACCGTCACTTCATCGCCAGCTAATATCCATATCCTGGATGATGGCTCACCTCTACGTCCATGGTTTCAGAATTGCATCCCCCATTATGACATACGTTCGGGCAACTTGGATGAATCAATCTTTGCTGCCAACCTCAACGATGTGGTGATGGGCATGGCGCCAGAGGTATATCTCAATCCAATTACCTTCTTTGCCAAGACTTATGTTACCGCAGGCTTGAGAGACATAGCCAAGCGAGTGGTATCTGCCTTGAACGGCGAGGAAACGGAGAATCGCGTCATCTCCTTGCAGACGGGCTTTGGTGGTGGTAAGACCCATACCTTGATTTCTCTCTATCATATCATCAAGAGTGGAGCGAAACTCCTGCAGATGGAATCGTGCGCCAACATCTTGCCTGCCGATACCCAACCGCAGTTTGAGAATGCCAAGGTCGCAGTGTTTACCAATGACACCAACGATGTTTCGCAAGGAAGAACCACCGAGGAAGGCATCACGATTCATACTCTTTGGGGAGAGATAGCTTATCAGTTGGGTGGAGTGGCTGGATATGAACGTGTAAGAATGAATGACGAGGAACGTACTGCCCCTACGGCTACCATCTTTAGACCTATTTTGCAAGAAGCAAAGACTTCGTTGATATTGATAGATGAGCTTGCCGACTATTGCGTGAAAGCGGCTAGTAAAAAAGCCAAGGTGGGGTATCTTTACGACCAGACCATCAGTTTTATACAAGCTTTGACACAGGCGGTGTCGAGTGTACCTCGCTGTGTGCTGATAGCAACCTTGCCAGCCAGCAAGTCGGAGATGGCCAATTCGGAGCTGGGACAGAAGGTGCTTGATGCCTTGCAAGATCGTATCGTGAGAATCGGTGCAGGTGTGAAACCTGTGGATGATGAGGAAGTGTATGAGGTGATTCGTCGCCGTCTGTTTGAGCAAATCAATGATGAGCAGGTCGTTGATTTGGTGGCGAAACGCTATAAGGACATGTATCACAATCGTCGTACCGACTTGCCTGAGCGTTGCGATAAACTGGAGTATGCCAATAAAATCAAGAAGGCTTATCCTTTCCATCCCGAACTGATAGATATGTTCCGCAATCGTTGGGGCAGTGACAGTAAGTTCCAACGTACTCGTGGCGTGTTGCGACTCTTGGCTTCCATCGTGCAAGACTTGTGGAAGAGAAGAGATTCGCTCGTTGGTCCTCAGACCTTGATTCATACTTCTGATGTCTATCTGGAAAATCTGAATTCGTTGACAGGTACCATCACCAACCTGATGGGTAGCAACTGGGACAGTGTGATGACAGCCGATGTATATGGTACATCGAGCAATGCCCGCATTGTGGATGAGCAAGACCCTCAGAGTAATCTCGGCCAGTATCATCTTACACAAGGCATCGCTACCACATTGCTGATGGCATCGGTGGGAGTGAAGCAAAAAGGACTTAGCATCAAGGAACTGAAACTATGTCTGCTCCGCCCGAAGGCCTTCAATCATAATGATGTGGATGGTGCCCTCAACAAGTTGGAGCAGCGTGCCCACTATTTACATTCATCCAAGGTTGGGGAGGCTAACTATTGGTTTGAGTCGAAGGCGAATGTCAATATCCTCTTGCAGCAAGCCAAGGCAGAGATAAAGGATGCTGATGTTGAGGCTGAGATATTGAAGAGATTGCAAATTTCAGTCAATTATATCCAAGGTAAGGGACTCAACGTGTTGATAGCTCCTACGGGTGATGTGCCAGAACAGAAATCTCTGACCTTGGTGATTATGTCTCCTGAATACGCACAGCCTATAGGCAGTACCTCGGCATCGTTAGAACGAGCCATCAAGCAGATTGCAACCAAGAAGGGGAATAGCGACCGTATCTATCGCAACACCATCTTCTATTTGGCTTGTTCCGAGGCAGGGCGTGCCGCTCTGAATGGGCAGTTGTGCGACCTGTTGGCTTGCAATAAAATATTGGAGGAGTATGCTGGGCGATTGGAAAGTGACCAAAAACAGGATATTCAGACTCGAAAAAAAGAATTCGACCGTCAGGTGGATGCTGCACTTATCAAGGCGTACAACATAGCGGCAAAATGCAGTGCAAAGGAAGGCATTGAATATTATGAGTTGAAAGCATACGCCATGGACTTCTCCACTCAGGTTCGTCAAAACTTGATGAGTGAGTTGGCGGAGGAAGAATGGATACTTCATTCCATCGGTAGGACACAACTATATCGTAACAACTTGTTGCCAGAAATCGGTCATCCTATTTCTGTGGAAATATTGTTTGAGACTTTCTTGCGATTTGATGATAAGCCAATGATACTTGGTAAGGAGGCTATAATAAATACTGTAAATACCCAATGTCAAAGAGGCTTGTTTAATGTTGGTGTCGGTATAGAGGGCAAGTATACTAAGATATATCATGATGAGGAAGTTCCTTTCTTTGGTGAACAGAACTGGGATGAGTTGTGGCTTCTTGATCCATCAGTGTTGCCACCATCAGTGTTGCCATCATCTGGCAGTACCGGAAATGCTGGTCCTTCGATTCCAACGCAGGATGATGATGGAGAGCCAAGTAGTTCTTCCAACACGGAAGAAGAGAATGTCGTGAAGACTTATCGCAAGGTAACTATCAGCGGTGGTGTTCCGATGGAGAATTGGGTTCAACTTTTCCCAAGTTTCATCAATACGCTGAGGAAGAATAATCTGAAGATAGATATTAAGCTCACGGCGAAGAGTACGGAGCAAAATCCTTTGACAGAGAATTCTGCCACCTTCAAAAGCATCAAGGAATCGGCAAGTCAGCTGGGCTTGGATTTTGAAGTAGAGGAGTAAATGGCGTTTTAGGATGTTATATGGTAAAGGATAGCATATCCATAAAAATGATGTGCTACCCTTTCCTTCCAATGTAGAGATGAAGCTTGATTATTTCTGGATAGAATGATTGTTCTATCCCTCCAACCCAAAATCAAGTTTTTCTAGCTTCTTATTCCAAAGTCCTAGTCCGATAAGCGTTTCTTTTATCCTTTTGTAGCTTAAATCGTTTTTAATGCTTGTGGCTATGCAAACAGAATAGGGCTCTGTGGGTTGACCACTCTCTAAAATGGCTTCAAGACGAGCCGTAAATCTTCTAAGTTTGTCCCCAACAAGTTCTGTTGGTTGACATTCCTCTGAAAGCAGTTGGAAATCTTTCTTGATTCTGAAAATTGCATCAAATCTCGGTTTCTTGAACTGAATGTTGTTCAAGTCGTAGTACAAAACGCTGTTCTTTCCCTTTTCGTCTAAGCCCTTGCAAAGTGCGCCTATATAAATAAGGTGGTTGGAAGGTGCGTCGATGAATGGATTTATCAGACAGACTTTTGCTGGGTCAATATTTCCTTTTTTGATATTGCTGGTTTTACAACAAGGGATGAGGTTGCCCCATTCTACGACTTTGTTTGGATACAAACTTTTGGGGTAGAAATGGTCGATTTCCATATAGGAGCTGTTCTCGCCAAGCATTACTTCCGAATAGGCACACTTGTGGTGTGTCATATCTAAAAGTGCTTTTCTGATGTATGGCTGGTTCCATACTCGTTTATGGCAATCATTGATATATGTCCTTGTCAAGTTCTCTTGAACTTCATCCGATAGTTCTAGAGGCTTGGTTGATAGTTTAATATGCCTCATGATAATTTCTTAATTCTCTGATTTGGGCATTCAACATCTGTGCAATCGTTCCGTTTGGATTTACTGCATTGATGAGTTTCTTGTATATGGATTCTGCCTTTTCTACTTTATCGTCTAATACGGCTGCGTCAAACTCGTCCATTTCCTTTTTAAGCTGTTCGGAAGTATAGCAATTGTCAACGTCCATGATTTCCCCTAGGATTTCTTCCATTTGCCAACCTTCCCAGTTGGTGTTCTCTTTCCGTTCGGCGATAACACCATTGGTCTCTTTGTCTCGCTTTAAGACATAGAGATTGATTCCCTCTATTGATTGTACGATGAGGGGACTGTGGGTTGAGACAATAAATTGGGTATTAGGGAAGAATACCGATAAGTCATGCAGTAATGAGCGCTGCCATTTGGGATGTAAATGAAGGTCAATCTCATCTATGATTACCACTGCCGCTTCTTTCAATGGGTTGTCGCTATGTGGATATCTGTCAAACATTCTTTTGCTAAAGTCGAATATCCACGCTAGCATACATTGATAGCCGTATCCTAATTCTTCAAAACGGTAGCTACCGTCTGAACACTCAAACTCAATGTGATTGTTGAAATCTTTATCAGTAACCAGTTTGAATCCATTTAAATCAGGAAACAGTGTAGAGTGCTTAAATATGTTTTCAAGCTGTTTCAGTCTTTTGCTCGCACCTACCTTCTTTTGTGCCTTGGCTAACTCTAGTTGTAACAGCCAATCCTCGAAGTTTAACAGAGTGACACTGTCAGAGAAGAGGGTGGCTGCTGAGTCTTTAAGGGCTGTGTTCAGTCCTGTCTTGTCAGCGATTCGAGATACACCGTAGGCATAAATTTTTAATAAGCCTAATTCTTTTGTAGGGTCAACTTGATTTGCATTACAACTATAAGACAAACTTGTTGGGCTTTCTATATTGTATTGATGCACTGGGTCATGGGTAACTTGTCTATTAAGATTATGGAATATGCTTTTTGTGATGTTATCTTTTCCATGTTCTGTATAGATGAAGTTACTTTCTACCCGATAGTTTTCATACCCTTTGTATCTTTCGATTACTTTTGGTTGAAACTGCTCTTCTTTGGATAAATCCTTGGATATTTTTTTGTTGCCTAGGTTAACTGCCATGTCAACAAAAAGATTTTTGATGTCCGACTGGTTGGTATAGTCTGCTTTTGTTGGTTCCATATTGGCTATGGCTTTAAGCAGATTTGTCTTTCCTGTACCATTGTTTCCTAAGAGTACAGTCCACTGGTAAGCATGGAATTTTCCATCGTCAGTACTATGTACAAACGAAAACACATTCTCTCCTTTGAAGCACTTGTAGTCCTTCAAGTTGATTTGCTTTATATATACCTGTGTATTTTGTTCCATATAATCTTAATAGTATGAATATATATATGCAAAGGTATGCTTTTTTTCTAAAATAACAAAGAAAAATGAAATTTTCTTTCATTCAGGATGAGACCTTTGTGGCATTTTCCAAAATAGATTGTTAGAACTCATAAACTCTTACTTTTATGTAATTTTGGAGTTGTATTCCAAAATTACATAAAAATCACTCATGTCTCGTTTAAAAAACAATAAATATAAGCCCTAAATGGACGGAAAAAGGTGATGATATGGATATTTTTATGTAATTTTGGAGTCGCATTCCAAATTTGCATAAAAATAAAAACGAAGAAAGCATCAAATGAACGAGAATTATATCAAACGAGACTTAGAGTCAACCATTCTTGAGGCTGCCAGATATTTTCCTGTCATTACCGTTACAGGACCCCGACAGTCGGGCAAGACTACCATGTTGAGGCATGTGTTCCCAAATCTTCATTATTATTCTTTAGAGGATTTGGATACTCGCAACTTCGCCATGGAAGACCCCGTGCGCTTCCTTCATCTGCATCAGGAAGGAATGATACTCGACGAGGTGCATAACTTCCCAGACTTGATGTCTTATATACAGGGCATTGTAGACGAGAACCCAGACAAGAGGTTTATCCTTTCGGGAAATTCTAATTTTGCCTTGTTGAAGAAAGTCTCCCAGTCGTTGGCTGGACGTAGCGGTGTCTTTGAACTGATGCCGATGTCTATTGCTGAGGCTGAAAGGGGTGGAATGGATGTGTCGCAAGTGGATACCTTATTATATAATGGGCTTTATCCCGCTGTGGCAAGCGGAAAGAACATCCCGAAATTTCTCTATCCTTCATACGTCAAGACTTATTTGGAGAGGGATGTGCGTGACTTGCTGAATGTAAAGGATATGCGTCAATTCTCCATGTTCCTGAGATTATGCGCTGGCAGGATAGGCTCGCTTTATAATGCTACGGAGATTGCCAATGAGGTGGGGGTGACGACGAAGACCATCCAGGCATGGACTTCCATCTTGCAGGCTTCGTATGTGTTGTATTTATTGCCTCCCTATTTTGAGAATACTCGAAAGCGTCTTATCAAGTCGCCGAAGATTTATTTTTGCGATACGGGGTTGGCTTGTGCATTGCTGGGGATAGAATCGCCTGAGCAGTTGGCCTTTGATAAGATGCGAGGACATCTGTTCGAAAACTTGGTTGTGACCGAGATATTGAAGCATCGGTTGAACGAAGGGAAGGAGAGCAACTTGTATTTCTATCGTGACTCCAATCAGAATGAAGTGGATGTCTTGGTTGACAATCAGACTTCCTTGGAGGCGATAGAGGTGAAAAGTGCCATGACGTTTAGTCCTTCTTTCGAGAAGGTTCTGAAGAAGGTGGACGAGTGGGTGAAGCTTCCTGTATCCAAGCGCATGGTGGTTTATTCTGGGGCTTTGGAAGATAAGAATGGGGATATTCAACTTTTGAATTATAAGAATATTTTTTCTTGAATGATGAAAGACTAGTCTCTCTTCCGTCGCATCACAAAAGAGGTGTTTATGAAGGCGGTCTATCAGGGGAACTATAGAAAACAAAAAGTATTAAGAATGGAAAACGAAATAAAATGCCCTAAGTGTGGCTCGCAGAATGTGCAGTCTGAAGGTATGATTCATCTTTGTATGGATTGTGGCTACAAATGGGAGGATGCTCCTCAAATGGATTTGGGGGAGATGATTATCTATCAATCGGACGAAGGGATAAAACTGGATGTTCGTTTGGAGAATAAAACTGTATGGCTGAATATAGAGCAGATTGCTCAACTTTTTAACAAAGGACGTTCAACCATCAGTGAGCATATTTCCAATATTTTCAAAGAGGGAGAGTTGGATGAAAAAGTGGTATGTCGGAAATTCCGACATGCCACTCAACATGGTGCTATTGAGGGGAAAACGCAATATAAAGATGTAAAATATTACAATCTCGACGTTATAATCTCTGTAGGCTATCGTGTAAAATCTATTCAAGGTACTCGATTCAGGCAGTGGGCTACAGAACGCTTGAATGAATATATCGTGAAAGGCTTCACGATGGATGATGAACGACTGAAAAATCTCGGTGGTGGAAACTATTGGAAGGAACTGCTCGACCGTATTCGAGACATCCGCTCTTCGGAGAAGGTGCTTTATCGGCAAGTGCTCGACATCTATGCTACCAGTGTGGACTATGACCCACGTACAGATGCCTCCAAACTGTTTTTCAAGATCGTTCAGAACAAGTTGCACTATGCCGCTCATGGACATACGGCAGCAGAGGTCATCTATGAGAGAGCTGAAGCAGACCAGCCTTTTATGGGATTGATAACTTTTGAGGGCGAACTGCCAGCCATTAAGGACATAAAAATAGCCAAGAACTATCTGAAGGATAATGAATTGAAAATATAGAACAACCTCGTTTCTGGATATTTCGACTTTGCGGAAATCATGGCTATGGAACATCGACCAGTGTATATGATGGACTATGTGAAGCAGCTTGATACCATCTTGCAATACACGGGTCGCCCTTTGCTGAAAGGTTCTGGCAGCATCAGTCATCAGGAAGCCATGGACAAGGCTTTGGCTGAATATCGAAAATATCAAGTCAAGACTCTGACACCTGTTGAGGAAGCCTATCTTGAATCCATCAATGCCTTGGGAAAGATAGCAAAGCGTAAGGGAAGGCAAAAGGGAGAATAAAAAATAAGTTTCTGTCTCATAATGCAGTTTTTTTCTTGATTTTCCTACCACTGCTACCACGCGGTAGGATAATCCGCTGATAATAAACGATATAAGGCGTGGTAGAAAATGGAAATTTGCTGCCACTTGCTTCCATTTCCTACCACGCCTTTTTCTTCTCAGAATGCTTCGAATGAACGAGGTGTTATTTTCTAACTATCAGATATTCAGTGCCAAATCTCGTCTTTCTGCTTTCCAACCCCTCGATATTCTGCAATTCCCTGCCAAAGTGGGAGAGACTCGTAATCTTCAGCGAAGAGCCGAATTTCTGCTTCAAAACGCTAAAAATGGCAGCGGCCGTCATATATTCGCCTTTTTCTTTGTCGCTTGTAGGCTCGAAAACATCCAAAAAACACTGTTTTGTGACGGAAATCTGCTGGAATTGCAAGTTGCTCTGCATGATTTCGGCATTCTCCTTGGCATCGAAATAGGACTTCTCGCCTCTTTCCAAGGCTTGCATCGCCTGGGCATAAAGCTGCTCGTAGTTGATGCGCTGGCTCACGTCGATGGGCCCCGTCAGCTCCACACCGAGGAAACGACGACTGCCCGATGGGTCGGAGAGGATGTCGGTCATGTTGCTGGTGGCGATGAAGGAGGCTAGGCGTGGAAATTCTTCCACGTGGCTGCCATAAGGTGGCTTCATCTTCACGGTAGGCAACTGGAGCAGGTTCTTCAGAAATCCTTGCTGTACTTGGGACGAAATCTGGTTGAACTCGTCCAGGTTGATGAGCAGGAACTGAGCCATGCCTTGCAAAACCTGTCGTTTCTCAGAGAGGATAAGGTTGTCGTTATAGCCCCACGAAAGCGATGGGGGAACGAGGCGACGGCAGAAAGTGCTCTTGTTGAAACCTTGCTTGGAGATGAGCAGCGGCATCGTGCTGTTGCCATACTGGCGGCGATAGGTACCTCGCCATTGGTCCACCATGCCCAGAAACCAGGTGTAGAACCAGTCTTCCCAGTGCTTGTTGTTGGTAGGTACGGTGCGGGCGAGGGCACGGATGCGGTCCTTGCCGTCCCACTTGCCCTTGCAGTCGTAGAGGAACGTCTCAATCGGGTTGTAACTGGAAATGAAGCTGGAGCCCAGAAAGTTTTTCACATCGTTGATGGTTACGTGTATGTCGGCGAGTTGCACGTCGATCGTCATGCTTCTCAGCACGCGGCTGTCTACGGGCTGGAAGTCGCCCACCCACGAGTTGTTGGGGCGATATTCCGTATATTTCATCACGGCGTTGTAGCGGAATTGGTAGCGACTTAGCAGGTGTTGCTTCATTTGCAGAATGTCGGCTCTGCCCTTTCTGCCCGAAGCCGAATTCTTGTTTCCCTTGTCCTTCCTGTCTTTGGAATGGGTGGCATAGGCACTGCTCACGAGTTGGCGCAGCTGTTCTTCGGCTACGTCATACCAGTTGTTGCGACGTATGTGGGTAAAGGTTTCCTCCTCGCTCATCCCCGCCAGGCAGAGTTTGCCGGCGATGGCGGATAGACAGGCGAGCAACTTGTCTTCCTCGTTTGTCCACTGTAGGTCGGACTCATGGATTTCCGCCGTCGCCTCCTCGGCGGCTTTTTGGTAGAGAAACTCGTAGTCATCGTATGCCTTGAGGTCTTCGATGTTCTTCGGGGCGGTCGGGATGGCGGGACGGGTCTTGGCGATGCGCATCGGCACCGCCTTGCTATTATAATAAGGTGTAGGGTCGAGGGTGAGCAGGAAATAGCTCTTCAGACTGGGTTTCTCTGCCTTTGCAGGAATGCCGAGCTGTGCCTGGTAGAGCTGTCGGGTTTGTTCGTAGGCATATTGATAGAGTTGTGCGGCATCAGATTCCGTGTCGGGCAAGTTGCCCTTTTCGTCTCTGACGCATACGAGCACGATGAGGCTTCTGCCGTCGGCTCCCTCGATGGCGGCAAAGGTCATCGGCAGGTAGCTGGCTGCTTGCTTGGCATGGGCGATGGCGGCGTGGTTGCTCAGTTGGTCGAAGACGAGCATCGCCAGTCCATTGAAGGTTTGGAATACGAGGTTGTCGCTCTCGTCCTTGTCGAATTCGGCGACGGGCATCACGTGCCGCCATTCCCTCATGCCGTTGTAGTACTCGTAGTTGCCATTCATCAGCGGTGCGCTCATCCTGAAGTTCTGCACGCTCTGCTTGGCATCGTCTTTGGCGATGCGCTCCAGGAAGCGCTCCGTGGTCTTCTTGCTGACGAGCAGTTTGTTTTGTTTGTTGATTCTTGAGATCGTGAATTCCATCCTTCTGATATTTGTTTGTAGTTATTGGTGTGGATGGTGAATTGTGCCCGATGCGATGAGTACTCTTGCCCGGAACTGTCGGTTAATAGTACTCGATATTCCGGGCATAAGTACCCGACGTTCCGGGCAAGAGTGCCCAACGTCATGGGGCATCTTTGGGTAAGTTCAGGCTACGATCTCTTCGATATACTTGTCGAACTTCAGGTTGTCGTAGCCATGCTTCTTGCACCATGCCAAGATGTATTGTTGCTGTTCGGGCTCCAGGGCGGTTTGCCCTAGCTTGAATCGGTAATAGGAAGTGTTGCTGCCAAAGTAGGCTGTCATTCTCATTCTGAATTCCGTGGAGTCCTTGCGCTTCAGTTCGTCTAGGATGTGCTCCATCCCGTAGGCTCTCTTCACGAGGCACAGTTGCAGGAAGTGCTTGCACTTGCCATTCTTGTTGGCGTCAGGGAAAATGGAGTAACCATCAGTTTGCTCTGGGTCTTTGTAGGTAACGGAGAGTTGGTGTGCGCATTCTTGTGCCAGGGGGCATTGCTCATTGAAGCAATACTGCCAGTAGGTGGGTGTTTCGCCGTTGGCGAAGAAAATTCTTACTAAATCTGCTTGTGTCATGACAATTAGATTATTGATGATTTTAAAAAAGGTTTCATGAAGGAGATTTTGACTTCTAGATGGAATCGGCAAGATGTATTCTTGTTGCTTGCAAAGATACGAAAAAATAAGTTTAAATGCAAGCTTTTTTTGAGAAAAAATACTCATTCTTGTAGTTTGCCTTCAACTTCCTGTTAAGTTCCAAGGTAC